>Ga0233426_10002891_pt1 | contig 14001 bp, 13 predicted proteins | sample SI_118_April2016_6_FD_179875 | JGI IMG/M metagenome (GOLD analysis project Ga0233426, IMG submission 179875) | Seawater microbial communities from Saanich Inlet, British Columbia, Canada - SI_118_April2016_10_MG | ecosystem: Environmental > Aquatic > Marine > Inlet | place: Canada: British... | reverse complement strand
AAGACTACGAGATTGAATGAGGTCCAAGTGAAGACTACGAGATTGAATGAGGTCCAAGTGAAGACTACGAGATTGAATGAGGTCCAAGTGAAGACTACGAGATTGAATGAGGTCCAAGTGAAGACTACGAGATTGAATGAGGTCCAAGTGAAGACTATGAGATTGAATGAGGTCCAAGTTAAGACTACGAGATTGAATGAGGTCCAAGTGGAGAAATAGATTCTAATGAAGAGTTAGATGAGGACTATGATATCATATATATCTAAAAAATTTTGAAATTTCGAAAGAAGAAATGCTTGAAGAGGCTGAAGATGTATGATGATATATAAATTTATCTAAGGAAAAAAAAATGATTTTTGTATAAAAGTAGTTTGAATGACGGAATTAGAAGCTCAGGTTATCACATGAAGTACACCGATTACTAAAATGACTTTAGCTGAGAAGAGGCAGCATTATAATTTAGAAAAAGTTTTAAATCCTCAAAATAATGATTATTACGATGGTATTATTGAAGATTATGAAATAGAATGACAAGAATCGAGTAATGGAGTAGAAAATTTTCAGGATACAGATGAGAATGAATTAATATTAAAAGCAACAGAGATAAAGAAAAAAGAAATGTTATTATCTATTGCTGATGATGGTAATAATTTGAAGGAATTATCAGATGAAGACTATAATATTTTGTTATTACATATAGCAAAAGATATGAATATTTCAAAAGAATCAATTGATAGTACCTCTAAACGTAAAGTTGATTTTACTATATTAGAGGTTAATCTTAAAAATTGAGACACTCTACCATATTTTTTACTCGCATACTAGAGTAATACAAAAAGTATAATAGAAATATTATATTTTTTTAGTGTTGACAATTATAAAATATATTTATAATAATTAAAATTTAGTAAATAATTTTATCAATATGGAAGTAGTTTTATGAAAGTCATATTCAGATTATGATGATATATCTGTATCAACAGAAATGAGTAGTTCTGAGGATTTTGAATTATCTAGAACAAATAAAATTACTGAATATTTTCAAGCTCAAATACTTGATACTTTAGAGCAAGATATAGAACGTATGAAAATACTCTATTTATTATCTGTATTTGAAATTGATTTAATATCAGATATTGATATATGAAATAGTTATAATAATTGAGAAATAATTATAACAGAATGTAAATTAAGTGAATGATGAATAAAGAAGCTAAAAAAACTATTCATATATCTTGAAATAGAAAAACAAATAGAAGATAATCTAGTTAAAAATATTAATATTAATGATGGTGCAAGTAAAATAGTCTGACTTTATAGCGCTGATAATAAGTGAAGTTTAGACCTTGATAGTCCAATGTTTGAAGAAAACGTAGTTGATTTATTAAAGTGAGAACCAAATAATAAATTTTTATTAACTATTCAATGAAAGATACAAGAAAATAAAATCAGAATTAGTAATAATCAAGTGTATAAGAATAAATTAAGAACATTACAAAAAGATTATAATTTAGAGATGTATTTTAAAGATTTCTGTTGAGAATTATCACAAAAATATAAAAAACCATTTGGTCAGTTATATAAGAATGTATTAAATGAAGTAAATAAAATGGATCTTTCGATTTCATATTTATTGAAACAAAAAAATATTGATTTTATAGATGAACAAAATTATTTAAGAAATGAAAAAAGTATTCAAAGAGACTTACTAAAGCAAGATAGAATTAAAGATCCAATTGATGATGCAGAGAAGAGAAAGTTCAATAATTATATGAAATCTGCTATATTAGGTATCATGTTATCCACAGGTTATTGAATATATGATTCAAATCAATGAGTTGATTCTTCGATAAGTGAAAAAAATAATTACAGTAATAATAAATTATTGTTACAAAATAATATAGAAAAAGAACTAAATAAAATGATGTCGAGTTATCATAATTTAAATGCTATTAAGTGAGCTATTTGAAGTAAATTATGAATAATGATCCAATTATCATTATGAGAATCAATGAAAAATTATAATACTCTTAATAATTATGATAAACATAACTTTAACTTTACTGTTAATCATAACAGTGATTCTTCTAAATCTTTTTCATTTAGTATTCCTATATCTGCTAGGTTTGATAAACAATATCCTTACGGTGAAGATTATGAAATAAAATAAAAACAGCATAATAATTATTATGCTGTTTTTATTTTTACCAGACGAGTTTTATTTTTCTAGGAGAAGTATAATGTAATGTTTTTGTTTTGTCTTCTAAGTTTTTACAATATATATAAGCAAGATTATCTGTTGATTTAAAATCATATTTTTCTATTTCATCTTTATTGTAATATATGTATATATTTGTTTTAAATTCTCATACTTTTTCTATTTTATTTATGTTAAGAGAATTTCACATATAAATAATTTCGAAATTATCAGGAGTTAAATTGATTAACTCTTTATTGAAATTTATTGATAGAATTCAATTATCTATTATTTTCCTTGATTGTAACTTGAGGGGAGATGTATCGAATCAAACATTATACTGTAAATTGAAATCTTTTTTTAGTTCAAAATTAGAAGTATGTAAATGATCAACCTGAGATTCCAAATTAGTGTTTGGTAATAGATAGAACATTTTCGTTTGGAAAATTATCGATACATTATTATTTATTGTTCAGGGTCATTTTATTATATCTATTGATCAATTAATTGGTAATGTAAAAGTAAATGGTATTTCATAAAATATAGATTGACCATTATTTATACGAATAATATTAGGTGTATTCTCATATTTAAATCTATTGGAACATGAAAGTTGAATATTTGCTTTGTACTCTCATGAAATTGGAAATGATTCATCAGCAAATAGTGTTTTAAATATTTTCACCATTCATTTTCAGTGTATGTAGTTATCTTTTAATTCATTAATATAGAAATTATATTGTGTATAATTTGTTATGTATCTATTTCATTTTCTTCAAATAAGATTATTTTCTTCAATTCAAATATAGTTTCAGTTAGGTTTATCTTTATATTGATCATTTAGTATATAAAAATTCTTTTTCAATTTATTTTCAAAAATTCTCATTAGTATATAGTGAGGGTAGAAGGGTATTATACTAATGTATATTATTAATTTCTTGGCTAATTTTGTAAGAATATTTTTTCTATCATATTTTCATTCATTATTATCAGTAGTAATATGGCTCAGATTTCTAAACAAATTTTTTTTATTGAAGATAAAATTATTAAATCTAATATTTATATTTGGAAAAATAGATTCTATAAAGCTATAGTTAAATAATATAAAATTATCAGGTTTATAATCCAGTGAATTTTTAGAATACATTTTTAATCTATCATAATTTTCTTCATTAAATATTGAAAAATTACAATCTCTAAATGATAATTTTTTTGATAAATTACTTTTATAAGGTTCAAATGAAGGATGTGTGTATTTATTTATATCTATAAATGGAATATTTTTTATTATATAAGGTATTCATATAATAAAATGTACTTCAATCTGATGGGTTATAAATCATCCTCCTCAACGAATTTCACAATTATTTAGAAAAACAAAAATATTCTTTTGTTTAAGTGGAAAAATTAATTTATAAAATATGAGTGCATAAAATATATATATTGAAATTATATAGAGAAATATTGTGATTATTATATTCATTGTATTTTTATTATTATATTTACTTTTATAATAAATATAATAATAATTTATAAAAGGTAAAATATAAACAAAAAAGAAGTAAATATTTACTTCTTTTTTTTGTCGAATTTGATGTTAAAAACTATTTGCAATATGATAAAAATTTAATATACTCCTAGCGTTTTTAAAAGTTAACATATAAGAACAATATGGACAAAATTTTTGACGAAATATTGTCTCTGTATCTACATCCAGGAGTGATAATCTGACTGGGGATAGAGCTGGCAATAATCGGTCTATGTATACTTGCATTCCAGAAATGGAGAACGTCAAGTTTTATGGTATTTTTCGAAATGTTTTTCGAAAAGGTGTATGAATTTTTCGAGGATATCTTATGATTAGAAGAAAAAAAATGGACTAAAATGTATATTACATCATTATTTTTCATTATCATTTTCTCTAATATAATAGGTATGTTGTTAGAATTTCCATCTAACGTATTTGGACTCATTCAAGAATGAAGCAATCTAGCTATTGCTAATCCTGGATCAATCTGACATCCTGTATTGGAACATTACATTAAAATTCCTACAGCTGATATTAACTTTAATGTTGCTATGGCTGTGATTGGTGTATTAATAGTTATTTATGAACAATTTAAGTTCTTAGGTTTCTGGAAAGCACTATATGAATATGCTCCTATTTGAGGGAAGAATTATATTCCTTTTGAAAGAGGTAATCTACCAAAATACGTTGATTTACCAGTATTCTTACTTGTAAAAGCGTTTGATATATTAATTTCTTTATTCTTAGGAGTACTTGAAGTAATAGGTCACGGTGCCAAAATCATTTCATTATCATTTAGGTTATTTGGGAATGTAACATCGGGTTGATTATTAATGATAATGTTAGTTTGAGCTGTTTCAGGTTTAACAACAAATATCTTCGATATACAATTTCCAATTATAGCTCCTGTTATTCTACATTTACAAGCACTTTTAGTTGCATTAATACAAGCATTGGTATTTCCTTTACTTATTGCAATATTTATAAAAGTAGCAAAAGTACATTAATACAAATAATTATTTAGTTTTATAATCCTTATATATATATGGAAATAGTTAATTATATAGGACCATGACTTGCTGTTGGTTTAGCTGGTATCGGTGTTGCTATCGGTCAATGAATCTTAGCTAAAAAAGCAATTGAAGTTATTGGGAAGAAAAAAGAGTTATCATCATATTTTCTTACTGTTACTATTCTTTGAATAGCATTAGTAGAATCTGCTGCAATTTATGGTTTGATTATTGCATTCCAAATTCTAGGTTCAGATACTTTAAGTCTTACTGCATCTATTGGTGCTGGTCTTGCAATTGGTTTAGCATGACTTTGAGCTTGAATCTGAGAATGAAAACTTATTGCTGGAGCAATCTGAGCAATGGATAAAAATCCAGAATTAAAATGAAAAATCATGACTTTCATGGTACTGTTCATTGCACTAGTAGAATCTGCTGCAATATATGGTCTAGTTATAGCATTTCAAATTTTAGGTGATCCAGCATTTAAAGAATGATTTGTAGGAGTTCCATCTGAGGCATTTATCTGAATGGGGTTAGCTGTAGGTCTTGCTGGTTTATGAGTAGCAATCTGAGAAGGAATCTTGGCAGAAAAAGCACTTGAAATGATGGGGAAAAGAGAAAAAATGATTTCTTTCTTCTTAACAGTTACTATTCTAGGTATTGCACTAGTAGAATCTGCTGCAATTTATGGTTTAGTTGTTGCATTTGATGTATTGTCTAAAGATTTAAGTTTATATGCTGCTGCAGGTGCAGGTGCTGCGATCGGTTTTGCTGGTTTAGGTGCAGGTATTGGTGAAGGTATACTTATATCTGGTGCGATGTCAGCAATTGCTAGAAATCCACAAATCAAAGGGAAAATTCTTACATTCATGGTTCTATTCGTTGCACTTGTTGAAGTAACTGCTATCTATGGTCTTATCATTGCATTTAAAATAAGTGCTTCTGTTGGTTTAGATGGAGTTGTTGCTCTAGGAGCAGGTTTAGCAATCGGTTTAGCTGGTCTTGGTGTAGGTATTGGGAGATGATATCTCTCAGAAGAATCTCTAAAAACTATGGGTAAAAATCCAAAAATGATTAGTTTCTTATTAACTGTTTCTATACTTGGTGTTGCATTAGTAGAATCTGCTGCAATATATGCATTAATTGTTGCATTTGGTATATTAGATAGTACTACACTAGTGGGTATTTGAGCAATTGGATCTGGTTTAGCAATCGGTTTAGCTGGTCTAGGTGCAGGTATTGGTGAAGGATTACTTATAAAAGGAGCTATTAAAGGGATTAATCAAAATCCTGAACAAAAAGGGAAGATAATGGCATTTATGGTATTATTTGTTGCACTTGTAGAAGTTGTAGCAATATACGGTTTGATTATTGCTTTTAATATAATTAATTCTTCTGCAAAAGTAGCGGAAGAAGTTATTACTGTTATTGGTTAATACTTTATAAAAATAATATTTAATATATGGAAGATTTAAACTTGTGGCTAGTATTAGCACAAATAATTAATTTCTGAATTTTATTATTTATCTTCAAGCATTTTCTTGGAGAAAAGATAGTAAAAGCAATCGAAGAACGTAGAGGTTACTTATCAAGTTTCGATGATGCAGAAGTTCAATTAAAAGAAAAACTAGAAAAAGCTGATAAAGAAGCAGCTGATCTTGTAAACGAAGCAAGAAAACAAGCAAATGAAATTGAATCAAATGCGGATTCTATTGCTAAAAAGAATATTGAAAAATCTAAATTAACAGCTACTCAAGAAGCAGATTCTATATTAGGAAACGCGAGAGCTGATATTGAAAAAGAAAGACTTTCAATGACAAATCTTATGAAATCTAAAGTGGTTGATCTTACATTAAAATTAAATAGTAAAATGTTTAACAAAGAATCAGCAAATAAAGATTTTATGGAAAAAGAACTAGAAGCTTTAAAATAATATAACCTTTTATAATTATGGATAATAAAGTCTTATCTGAAAAGATAAACAATCTTGATGCAAAAGGGTTACAAGAACTTCTAAGAGAAGTAAAATTGTATCAAGAATTAAAAACAAAGCTTGGAGATAGATGAGAAGATTTATTTGAGAGAAAACACTCTCAGGAGAAACTTCTTGTTGTAGAACACTTTACTTCAGTATCTGAAGAATTAGCTTGGGAACAAGCACAAGTGGTTTACCAAAAAGCATTTGAAACAATTGTACAAAGAGAAAAAGTACAATTTATACAAAAAGAATGATTAAAATGAGGAATCAAAGTATACTTAGATGATTCTATGGTTGACTTAAGTTTCGAAAAAATCGCTAAAACAATAAAAAACTAATATATTTAATAATTTAATTATTTTTCTATGTCAAACGACTTATTAAACAACATTATAAGTGAAATAGAAACAAGAATTGATTCTACGGATATTTCACCTGAAATTGAAAATGTAGGAGAAGTTTTCTATTTATGAGATGGTGTTGCTAAAGTTTCTGGTCTCAGAAATGTTGCATACAACGAAGTAGTTACATTTGAATCTGGTGCATCAGGTATTGCACTAAATCTTGAAGAACACTTTGTAGGTATTGTTATCCTTAAAGGTTTTCAAGATATTAAAGAGGGAGAAAAAGCAAAAGCAAGTGGAAAAATCTTAGAAGTACCTGTTGGTGAAGCTATGATTGGGAGAGTTGTTGACGCTTTAGGTAATCCTATTGATGGTCTTGGTGATATTAAAACAACTGAAACACGTCCAGTTGAAAATGTTGCTACTGGTGTAATGGATAGAAAATCTGTTCATGAACCATTAGAAACTGGTATTAAAGCAATCGATGCACTTGTACCTATTGGGAGAGGTCAAAGAGAACTTATTATCGGTGATAGACAAACTGGGAAAACTCAAGTAGCAATTGATGCTATCCTAAATCAAAAAGGTCTAGGTGTAACATGTGTATATGTTGCTATTGGTCAAAAAGAAGGGAAAATTGCCAGAATTGTAAATGAACTAACTAAAAGAGGAGCAATGGAATATACTATTGTTGTTGCTGCTGGTGCTTCTGCTCCTGCTTCAATGCAATTTCTTTCTCCATATGCAGGTTGTGCAATGGCTGAATATTTCATGTTCAAAGGTGAGCATTCATTAATTGTATATGATGATCTTACGAAACAAGCAAATGCTTATAGAGAAATGTCATTATTACTAAGAAGACCACCAGGTAGAGAAGCTTATCCAGGTGATGTATTTTATACTCATTCTAGATTATTAGAAAGATCTTCAAAATTAAATGATGAATTAGGTAACGGTTCTATGACTGCTCTTCCAATTGTTGAAACACAAGCAGGAGATGTATCTGCATATATCCCAACTAATGTAATATCAATTACTGATGGACAAATATTCTTAGAATCAGATCTATTCAATGCTGGTCAAAAACCTGCAATTAATGTTGGTTTATCAGTTTCAAGAGTTTGAGGTGCTGCACAAATCAAAGGGATGAAAAAAGTTTCAGGAACTCTTAAACTTGACCTAGCTCAATACAGAGAACTTGCTGCATTTTCACAATTTGCTTCTGATTTAGATGCTGCTACTAAAGCACAACTTGATAGAGGTGCTAGAATGATGGAATTATTAAAACAAGGTGTTTATGTTCCAGTTACTGTTGAAAAACAAATTTGTTCAATATTTGCTGGTGCAAAAGGGTATTTAGATGCTATTGAAACTTCAAAAGTAACTAAATTTGAATTAGACCTATACACTGCTTTAGAAGATGAAAAAACAGTTCTTGCTGCAATTAAAGCAGATAAACTAATTTCACCAGAAACTGAAACTAAATTAATCGAAGTGATTAAAAAAATAGTAGAAATCAATAAATAATAACTCCAAACTTTTATGTCTAATGCTAAAGAGATAAAAAGAAAGATTTGATCAATTAAAAATACAGCAAAAATCACTAAGGCAATGGAGTTAATTTCAACTGTAAAGATGAAAAAAGCTCAAGACCTAGCTTTAGGGAAGAGAGAGTTTGTATTGGAAATGTTAAAAATCTTTCTTAGAGTTGAAGAATATTTAGATGATTTTCCTTTATTCAATGAAGGGAAATGAGATAAAACTCTTGCTCTGGTTATAACATCAAACAAATGATTGTGTGGTGGATATAACATCAATGTAATGAAAAAAGTAAACAGTTATATCAAAGAAACTGGAGAAGAATTAGAATTTATTGCTATCGGGAAAAGAGCTGCAAACTTTGTAGCTAGAACTGGTAATAAATTAATTGCTGATTTTTCATCTGATTTCACAGATAATATTGAACCACTTTTTACAAAAGAAATTTCTAAAACTTTCAGAGAAGAATTCTTATCTGGAAAATATAAAAAAGTTGTAGTTTTCTATAACCATTATGTAAATACTATTAAACAAATACCTGTTGCAAAAGTATCACTTCCTATTGATGCAAATGAGATTAAAACTTATTTAACTCATGTATTAGAAGAACACTACGACCTTGATGCAGAATTAGCTGATATGGAAAATACATATAGTTATGATATAGAACCTACTCCAGAAGCACTTGCTAATGAGGTGATTCCTATGATTTTAGATATGATATTCTATGATATCTTACTTGAATCAAAAGCATCTGAACATTCAGCTCGTATGATTGCAATGAAAAATGCAAAAGATAGTGCTGATAAAATTGCTGGAAGATTAACTCTTCAATATAATAAAGCAAGACAAGCAATTATTACCAGAGAAGTTTCTGAAATAACTGCTGGTGTAGAATCAATGAAAGATGTTTAGGAAACTTTACATTACTATGAATAATATTATAGTATAGATAATACTTACTAATTTTATCATTATGAGATATATTCCTACAGCATTTAAAATTATCATAAATATGTTCTTCTTTAGTGTTTATTCACTGATTTGAATTATTGCTGAAAATTTTATATATGGTCTTATTATGACTCAATGGTTATGAAAAATAGTGCCAAATGCACAGGATTCTGTACATTTAAAACTAGCAATTATAACAATTGTACTTGTATTAGTACTTACATTCTTCTTTAGAAAATATTTTTATATTTCAATATTTTGAAAAAATAATGATATAACTACGGAATTACCAAAAAACTATATCAAGAAAACAACAAAAAAAGAACCAAAAAAAGCTGAAAGAGTTATATTAAACGAAGATGAAATTGAAATATTCATAGATAAAGAAATCAAATAAAAGTAAAAATTCACAATATTCTGAATTAAAATTTTTTATAAATTTACAAACAAACAAATGAAAATTTGAAAAATTACTAGAATCGTTTGAGTAGTAATCGATGTTAAATATGAAGGAGGATACGTTCCTTCTATTTATGATGCAATTGAAATCAAAGGTTCTGAACAAAAAGTTGTGCTAGAAGTACAACAACAATTAGGTGACGGAGTAGTGAGAACTATTGCTATGAACAATGTTGATGGAATAAAAAGAGGAATGGAAGTAGAGGCTACTGATGCACCTATTAAAGTACCTGTTGGGGAACAAGTTCTAGGGAGAATGTTTAATGTTCTTGGTGACCCAATTGATGGAAAACCAGCTCCAAAAACAGAATTCATGGATCCAATCCATAGAGAAGCTCCTGATTTTGCTAACTTAACTACTTCAGCTGAAGTATTTGAAACAGGGATCAAAGTAGTAGATCTAATCGCTCCTATGTTAAAAGGGGGTAAAGTAGGTTTATTTGGTGGTGCCGGTGTAGGTAAAACAGTTATTATTCAAGAATTGATTAATAATATTGCTCAAGGTCACGGAGGTTACTCAGTATTTGCTGGTGTAGGTGAAAGAACAAGAGAAGGGAATGATTTATTCCACGAAATGACTGATACAGGTGTTATCGAAAAAACTGCAATGGTATTCGGACAAATGAACGAAGCTCCAGGACCTAGAGCCAGAGTTGCTCTTACTGGTTTAGCTATGGCTGAACATTTCAGAGATAGAGAAAAGAAAGATGTATTATTCTTTGTTGATAATATATTTAGGTTTACTCAAGCTGGTTCAGAAATTTCTGCACTATTAGGTAGAATACCTTCTGCTGTTGGTTACCAACCTACTCTCGCTACAGATATGGGTGGACTACAAGAAAGAATTACTTCTACTAAAGATGGTTCTATAACTTCAGTTCAAGCTGTATATGTTCCTGCTGATGATCTAACAGATCCAGCTCCAGCTGCAACTTTTGCTCATCTAGATTCAACTATTGTATTAAATAGATCAATTGCTGAATTAGGTATTTACCCAGCTGTAGATCCACTTGATTCTGCTTCAACTGTTTTAGATCCAGCTGTTGTTGGTGAAGAACATTATAATGTTGCAAGAGGAGTTCAAAAAACTTTACAAAAATATAAAGAATTACAAGATATTATTGCTATTCTAGGTATGGATGAGTTATCTGATGAAGATAAAATGACTGTAAATAGAGCAAGAAAAGTAAGAAATTTCTTATCTCAAGCTTTTCATGTAGCTGAACAATTTACTGGTGCTCCAGGTGTTTATGCTAAATCAACTGATACAGTTGCTGGTTTTAGAAAAATTCTTGATGGTGATGTAGATCATATTCCAGAAGGATTCTTCATGTATAAAAAAGATCTTGATTCTGTAATTGCAAAATACGAAAAATCATTAGAAGAAACTAAATAATTAATCAAAAAATTATGAAATTAAAAATTTTATCATTTGGAGGTGAAGCGTTTTCTTCTGAAGATGTTATTTCAGCTACAATCATGACTTGAATCGGTGAAATCACTGTATTAGATGATCATGCACCTCTTCTAACTAGTATCAAACCATCAACTATGTATGTAGTCTATAAAGATTCACATGGTATAGAAAAAAGAGATGATTTTGCTATTGGTTCAGGAGTTGTAGAAGTTAGTCATAGTTCTGTAAAGATTATGGCAGATATGCTTATTGATATCGATGATTTAGATCTCGATAAAGCTGAAAGAGCAAGGGAAGAAGCTCTTACACTTATGGAAAGATACAAAGATGCAAAAGATAAAGTTGATATGGAAAAATTCATTGAAGCTGAAGATATGCTACTAAAATCAATTGCTCAATTAAAACTTGGGAATATGAAATAAGAATACTTAGAAATAAGTATTCTTTTTATTTATTATTATTTTCACTTGAATATTATGAGATTTTTCTTACTGTATATATTGAAATCTATAATTTATTAATTATTATTATCTATGGGACACAAAAAAAACAAAAAATTTCTTTTTTCTTTCTTTCTTTTATTAATAATATGAATTTTAATTTTATTTTTATTAAAATTTAACTGATCTTTAATTGATAATACTAATAAAAAAATATCTATTAAAGTTCCTGAAAAAGTATTCACTCTAGAAGAAAAACATTTTTTATCTAATTGTGATTCACTTCAAGCATCACAAAATCTACTTACAACATTTCAGGAAAAATTTCAATCAGAATTTACAACAGAGAATGAAAAGAAAATATATGATAATGTAATAGTATATCTACAAGAAGGAAAAAAATATCAAGATTTCGAAAATAATTTGATAATTTCTCTTTCTGAAGCTGATTGAGATGAAGCAAAAAAATTAAGAGGGAACATTCATATGCTCTATCAATTTTTCTATACACAAGAAAAATGAATTCAGATGAATTGTATAGATACATTAGAAAAATATTATAAATAAAATAAAAAAAACGTACAGCTAAAAAATAATTATTTTTACCCTACGTTTTTTTTATTTTATTAAATATGTTATTATAAAAGTATATAAAAAAATTTATTTAATATAATATATTTTATGAAAAAATTAAGAGTATTACTTCTATTGACTTGTTTCTCATTATTTTTAAATCTGAATATAACATATGCTATACCAGGAGCTTGACCTACAGATTGAGTATGTTGAGCCTTTTATAGTTGTAAAAGTGGTACTTATGCTATAGTTAATGATGCTCCTTATGATTGGGTATGTACTTGAAAATTATGATGAACTGAAGCGCAATGTAGTGTATGATGACCAACAGAATGTTCAGATCTTTATCTTCCAGCATGTTATATAAATAATGTTTCAGGTATTTACGATACACAAAATAGTAATTGTTGAACACCTTCTGGATATACTTATTTATTAGATGGTGTTTGTGAAGATTTACCATTAATTTGTTCAACTACAACAGCTAATGTATGTGTAAACTGAAATGCAAGTCTATTTAGTGAAACTGCATCAGAATATTCTTGGAATTGTGATAATAACTATGGTGATAAATTATGTACTTTATTGAAGGATACTACAGCACCAACATGAACAGTATCATATTCTACTACTGCTTGGACAAATGGAAATGTTACCGTTACTGTTGCATGTTCTGATGCATGATCAGGATGTACTCAAGCTACTTATACAAAAGTTGTTTCTGCTAATGGTAATTCTGTAATTTGAATTGCAGATGTCAATTGAAATATTGCAGCTATTTCTTATAGTGTTACAAATATTGATTCAACAAATCCTTCGGCAGCATCTGTGAGTTGAATTAGTACCTCATGGGTATCAAGTGATACTGTAACATTTTGATGTACTGATAGCGCAAGTGGATGTGATTCTGGTACTTATCAATATAGTGTTTGAACTTCTTCGTGTGGAACAACATGGACAACAGGAATATCTTATAATGCAACATCAAATGTATATATTTGTTCAAGAGTGAAAGATGCTGTATGAAATGGATATACAACTTCAGGAGAATATCATATTAATAGGGTAATATTAACATGTGGAACTGATTTATACTGGAATGGAAGTTCTTGTGTAGCAGTTGGGATATGATATTATTCTCCGAATAATAATAACACAAGAACTGCTTGTAGTAATTATCCAGATACAGCAGCAAGAAATTATACATATACGAGTGATGGAAATGGATCAAACTCTTGTACAGCAAATTTTGTTTATCAATGTGCAACAGATTATTATTCATCAAATGGATCAAATAGTATAGCTGTATGAACTGGATATTATTCATCAAATGCAAACTGTTCTAGAACTGCTTGTAGTAATTATTCAGATACAGCAGCAAGAAATTATACATATACGAGTGATGGGAATGGATCAAACTCTTGTAGTGCAAGTTTTGTTTATCAATGTGCAACAGATTATTATTCATCAAATGGATCAAATAGTATAGCTGTATGAACTGGATATTATTCATCAAATGCGAACTGTTCTAGAACTGCTTGTAGTAATTATCCAGA
>Ga0233426_10002876_pt1 | contig 14066 bp, 13 predicted proteins | sample SI_118_April2016_6_FD_179875 | JGI IMG/M metagenome (GOLD analysis project Ga0233426, IMG submission 179875) | Seawater microbial communities from Saanich Inlet, British Columbia, Canada - SI_118_April2016_10_MG | ecosystem: Environmental > Aquatic > Marine > Inlet | place: Canada: British... | reverse complement strand
AACAACAGTAGCACAAGAGGCGTAGAATGGGCGCCTGAAATTGAATATGCACTTTTTAATAATGTTGCTGTTGAATTGGAATTGCCTATGAATAATTTTGAAATAGAAGCCTACAAAATGGCGATTCAATGGACCATCGGTGCTTCAAAGAACAAGAAGTTTATTCATGGATTTCAGATTCTTGCGGAACGGTATGTGCACAGGAACCTCTTAGAATTAAACGTTTTGTATGTTCCTGCATATCGATTCAATGAAACATGGAGTGTCATCGGTTTGTTTGGTCTCATGATTGAATCGGGAAAGCAAGCGGCGAATAAGAAAAAAACGATTGTATTAAATGCTTCTCTTTTTGCGGATTTAAATGAACGTACTGTTGTTGGATTGGAAATTAACAATTCAGATCCCACGTTTCAAGGTTTAGACGACAATGAAATGATGTTATTGTTACTGCCGCAGATGCATTATGAATTTGAATACGGATACTCCCTCCAGGTAGGGGCAGGAGGAAAATGGGACGATTCAGAAGTTGTTTTTTCTGCAGTTGCTCGATTGATTAAAACCTTTTAACCTTCGGGTACTTTCTTTGGGGAAAATAAAAGTGCGCTGGGGTTGTTCTCTAAGCAGACGCTTTGGGAGGTTATTTTTCACGGGAAGCCGTTTGTAATTCAACGATAATTTCATTTTTCCGATTAAAAACTTCATAAGGGGCGTTGTATCCAAAAAAATAAAAACGGTTCGTGAATGCGATGCCTTCTGTATGCAACGCTTCTTGCAATTTCTGTTTGTATATTGCTATTTTTTTCTCATTTGCCCATCCGCCAAAGCGGATTGCTGCAACCGTTTTTGCAGGCTCTTTCTTAATTTTTATGTTGGATTGATTGGGCTTCGGAAGGGAATCCTTTTTTAACTTCTGTGGCACCATAAACATCATCGTCATGGAATCTTGCAGCTGTATGGCTACGGGGGCTGTCATGGCTATTTTTTGATTCTTTTCGTTGCCCCCAAAAATATAGGTCGCTAGCATGGAAAACCCTTTTCCTGTCGCGTTTTTATATGCGATATTAGGCAGTTTTACTGAGGTAAATAGAGTTTCTTGATAACTTCTTATTTCAAAGGTAGCGTGTTTTTGAAGAACTGTATATGGATATGTCTCAATGGTTTGCTGACTTTTTAAAGCAAAAAGTTGTATTCCTACAAAGGCGATGAGCGCAATGCCAAGTATAATAAGGATGATTTTCATTGTATAGGTAGGTATTTGATGCGTTTTGTAGGATGTGCTGCTTCCATATAATTCTGAGATGCGGGTGATTTTTGAATACGTGGCTACCGATAGCCGCTAAGATGTGTTTTGTCCAATTCCAAAAGAGATGCTTTTAACAATTCTGTGTGTATGGCGTAGCGCTATTTTTTAAGGTGTCATGAATGCCGAGGACGCATAAAAAATAAAAGCGTTTAATACCATATAGAACGCTGCCGGTAGCGAAATCCATAGACTGTCTTTTAGCTTTACGCGCACCAAAACACCGGCGAGCATAAGCAACGCAAGGCCAAGCGAGGAAATTACCAACATAAAATTATATTTAAGGCCCACCAAAAGCCCCACAGCACCAATAATTTCTAAGATTACGATGGTTAATGCCCATTTTTCTAGCCCAAACCGTTTGAACTCATTTTTCATGTGTGGCGCATTAAAAAAGGAATAAGCATAAGCAAAAAAGGACAGACTGGATACCAAGGTACATATTGTAATTACATTCATGTTCGTGTTTTAGATTGAGAAATAGCTTATCAAAGCACATAGAATTAAAAGAATGAGCGAGGGGAGGTGTTTGATAAAAGGATTGCTTATTTTAAAATGATAATACTGCGCACCTACCATAAACAATCCCAACAGAATCGCTGGAATAATCACAAGCGTAGGATACCAAATTCCAGCCACCAACAAGGTTGCTAAGGCTATTTTTGTGGCTCCCACGAAATTTCGGTTTAAGTCACTCAATCCAAATTGCTCAAATTCCTTTATGACATTATGAAATCTAAATGTCCAAACGAATACTACGGAGAGTGCTACAACAAGTTGTGCCAAGTGTATTAAATTTTCCATTGTTTTTTATATTTTATGATTCCTACTCGTATGGCTTTTCAGATACCGCCTTAATTTTTGTGAATTTTCGTTTCCTTTACTAAAACGAACTAATGACAGCTCCAAAAAGTATTTTTATACCTTCCTTTATAGGAATGCATTTCATTTAGGATGTGCCTTGGAAATATTGAAAATAACTTTTTTTTGGGAGAAACCCAATTATAAAAAGTGAAATCTATAAATTAAGGGTTGTTTTGTGAGGGACTAAGTGTTTTTTTTGCCATAATTTGGCATGCGCTTTCCATTTTCGCTACTTTCCAATACAATAAGTTAGATTTCTCTATAATACTGGGTTTACAGTCGTTTTGGTGTACTATAGCTGTACACTTTACTTTTCCTTTGGCTGTTGTTTATTCTACAAATATAAAAAAGTAAAATGATATTTTTTATATGTATATACATATAAAAAACATCAAAATACTAGTTTTATATCTTTTTACATATAATTCAGTATATTTGTTTAGAATTATATCAAAAAACATATAATTATGCTTTCAGAATTTGTAAAAATAAAAAGAAAAGAGTCGGGATTGACTCAAGAGGAGTTTGCGGATAGGGTAGGTGTTGCATTGACCGTAATACGTAAAATTGAGCAAGGAAAAACTAATTTAAACCTAGATAAGGTAAACTTAGTTTTAGGGATGTTTGGACATGAATTGACACCGACAAAAATAATGAACTCATGAGACAGGCATTAATTTTATACAAGGAATTACAGGCAGGTGTTTTGACAGAAACAGATGATGGTGAATATTGGTTTGAGTATAAAAAAGACTACATAACTCAATATCCCAAACAATTTATTTCTTTTTCTTTTCCTGTGAGCGATACTGTTTATAAAGAGAAACGTTTGTTTCCTTTTTTTGAAGGCTTAATTCCTGAGGGATGGTTGTTGGATCTCGCAATAAAGAACTGGAAGGTAAATTCGAATGATAGAATGGGATTGTTACTTGCTTGCTGTTCTAATTGTATTGGAGCAGTTAGTGTACATCCCTTAAATATAGAAGCTCATGGGTAAATGTTTATATTGTTATAAAAATCTAAAAGAAAATGAAATAGATTTTCATGTGGCTTGTAGTGTTGCATTTTTTGGAATAGAGACACCTCCAAAAGTGAACTATACTTTAGATGAAATGGAAAACTTAGCAAAGGATACAATTCAACGAAGTATTTCTGTGCCAGGTGTCCAACCTAAATTATCTATGGATTTTAGTACTACAACTTCACGATTGACAGTTGTAGGAGCCTTAGGTGGGAACTATATTTTTAAGCCTCCAAATATAGACTATCCAGAAATGCCAGAAAATGAACATGTAACGATGCGTATTGCTGAGGCTTTCGGAATTCAAGTGGTACCCTCTAGTTTGATTCGTTTAAAATCGGGTGAATTGTCTTATATCACCAAGAGAATTGACAGAGCAAAAGATGGTGCCAAAATACATATGCTGGACTTTTTTCAAATAACAGAAGCTTTTGATAAATATAGAAGTTCCGTAGAGAAAATAGGTAAGGCGTTACATATGTATGCGGGAAATACGCAATTAGACAAATTATTCTTTTTTGAGTTGGTTGTTTTCTGTTATATAACGGGAAATAATGATATGCATTTAAAGAACTTTTCCATGATAGAATACAAAGGAGAATGGAAACTAGCCCCAGCCTATGATTTATTAAATGTATCCATAGTGAATCCAGATGATAAAGAAGAAATGGCTTTAACGTTACAGGGGAAAAAGAGTGGTTTTACACTCAAACATTTTATGGAATTAGGGGAAACACTAATGTTAACTGAAAAACAAGTTTTAGGTGTGTTTAAACGATTTTATAAAAAACAAAAAATAGCATTGAGTTATTTAGAAAATTCTTTTTTGAGTAAAAAATTAAAAGAAGCATATTCTAATTTCATACAAGAAAGGTTTTTAGTAATAAAACGCTAACAAAAGTATAGAAAAATAGTATAACGTAGTATATTTAAACAAAAATTGTAAGGGAACTTTTCCTAACATACAACAACACATACATGGCAAAAAAAGCAGCTGCTAAAAAGCAAAAATCTATGGAAGAAGTCCTTTGGGATTCAGCCAATAAATTAAGAGGAACCGTAGAAAGTTCAGAATACAAGCACGTAGTACTAAGTTTGATTTTCCTAAAATTTGTAAGTGACAAGTTTGAAGCTCGTCGAAAAGAAATGTTGGCAAATGACGAAGAAGCATTTTTAGAGATGCCAGAGTTTTATGCAAGTAAGAATATTTTCTATTTACCAGAAGAAAGCCGTTGGAGTTATATCATACAAAACTCTAAGCAAGACGATATCTCTTTAAAAATAGATACTGCATTGCATACGGTAGAAAAAAACAACCCAAGTTTAAAAGGAGCCTTACCAGACAATTACTTTTCACGTTTAAATATGGACGTAAGTAAATTGGCTGCATTGTTAGATACTGTAAATAATATCGATACCATACAAGACGAGCAGCAAGATATTGTGGGGCGTGTATACGAGTACTTTTTAAGCAAGTTTGCCATTGCAGAAGGAAAAGGAGAATTTTAAACCCCTAAAAGTATTGTAAAGCTGATTGCTGAAATGATAGAACCGTACAAAGGTGTTATTTATGATCCTGCTTGTGGTTCTGGGGGTATGTTTGTACAGTCTATGAAGTTTATCAACAGCCATAACGGAAATACCAAAGAGATTTCTATTTACGGACAAGAATATACGGCGACTACCTACAAGTTGGCAAAAATGAATTTGGCTATTCGTGGGATTGCAGCTAATTTTGGTGCTGTTCCTGCAGATACCTTTGGAAAAGACCAGCACAAAGATTTAAAGGCAGATTACATTATGGCAAACCCGCCTTTTAACCAAAAGGACTGGCGTGGTGCTGATGAATTAATAGACGACCCGCGTTGGAAAGGCTATGAAGTACCTCCTAAAAGCAATGCCAATTATGGGTGGATTCTTAACATGGCGAGCAAACTATCTACAAACGGTGTTGCTGGTTTTATCTTAGCTAACGGAGCATTAACTGGTGGTGGTGAAGAATATAAAATCCGAAAAAAACTAATAGAAAATGGTGTGGTTGAAGCCATTGTCATACTTCCGCGTAATATGTTTTATACGACTGATATTAGTGTAACATTGTGGATTTTAAACAACAATAAAACAGAACGTACTGTTCAATTACCTGAGGAAGTAAGACACTATCGTAACCGTGAAAAAGAAATTTTATTCATGGACTTACGCCAAGAGGGAGAACCTTTTGAAAAGAAATACATCCAATTTAATGAATCGCATATTTCAAAATTTGCCGCAACCTATCATGACTGGCAACAAAACAAAGAGTTTAAAAATGTACCTGAATATTGCTATGCTGCAAAGCTAGAAGAAATAGTCTCTAAAGACTATTCTCTAGTACCAAGCAAATACATTGAATTTGTTAACCGTGATGAAAATATTGATTTTGGCACAAAGATGACTACACTAAAAGCTAATTTTACTGACTTACTAAAACAAGAAGAAGCTTCTAAAACCGATTTGTTAAACGTGTTTAAAGAATTGGGATATGAAATCGAACTATAAAAAAATAGGTAAATATATCCAACCTGTAAACATTAGAAACAAGGAGCTTGAAGTAGATACTTTATTAGGTGTTTCAATTAAAAAAATATTGATTCCTTCTATTGCAAATACGGTAGGTACAAATATGAAAACCTATAAAGTTATCAAGCGAAATCAATTTGCTTATGGTCCTGTTACCTCAAGAAATGGAGATAAAGTTTCTATTGCCTTGTTAGAAGAGCATGATGTCGCAATCGTGTCACAAGCTTATACGGTTTTTGAAGTGATTGATGAAACTGAGTTAGATCCGGAATATTTAATGATGTGGTTCAGAAGACCTGAATTTGATCGTTACGCTCGTTTTAAATCACATGGTTCTGCTAGGGAAATATTTGACTGGAATGAATTGCGTGAAACAGAACTCCCAATCCCAAGCATAGAAAAACAACGAGAGATTGTAAAAGAATACAATACCGTTGTAAACCGAATAAAACTAAACGAACAACTAAACCAAAAACTTGAAGAAGCTGCCCAAGCCTTATACAAACACTGGTTTGTAGATTTTGAATTCCCTGTAACAAAGGAAAGTCACCCTGAACTTGTTTCAGGGTCTCCTGAATTAGAAGGGAAACCATACAAGTCTACTGGTGGTGCTATGGTGTATAATGAAGAATTGGAGAAGGATATTCCTGTTGGGTGGGAAATTAAAGGATTAGGTGAAGTTGCTACTATTACTGCTGGCGGTGATAAACCTAAAATATTTTCAGAAAACGAGACTTTAGAATGTAATATACCTATTTATTCAAATAGTACCGTTAAGGATGGATTGTTTGGATTTTCAAATAAATCAAAGGTGAAAGATAATAGTGTTACTATTTCAGCAAGAGGCGGTATAGGTTTTACATCTTTAAGAAGCAAACCTTATGTGCCTATAGTGAGGTTAATAAATGTTATTCCAAATGAAATAAAATATTTGAACTATATTTTTCATTTTCTTTCTATTTATGAGTACAGTGATATCGCTTCTGCTCAGGCTCAACTTACCAAACCAGATGTTGAAAGTTTTAAGTTGATTTATGCTAATAAAAGAGTGTCCACAAAATTTCAGGTCATAACAGATAAATTATATTCTAGAATTGTGTTAAATAAGGATATTATAGAGAAGACTTTAGTATTAAAAAATTTACTTCTCTCAAAAATGACAAAGGTGGAAGAAAAAGAAATTGCTTAAAAAATAGATTGCTATGGAATTGAATTATGATCAAATAAAAAAAATAATAGAAAGCTGTCATCTTAACTTTTTGATAGGCTCTGGGGCTTCAAAACCCTATTTACAAACATTAGGTACAATAGAAGACCTTTTAACTGATCTTGCCGCGAAAGATGATGATGATAAAAAAACAGTAGTAGAGGCATCAATTAAAAAACATTATTTTGATGTTGCTGTAAAAGGGAACTTAAAAATTCAGAAAGGAACTTCTGCTAAATTAAAAGCAACCAAAGAGAACTATAGTGGTTTTATAGAGGCTCTAAATACTATCTTAATAAAAAGAAAATCGAACCTTATAGGCAAGCAAGTAAATTTGTTTACAACCAATATGGATTTGTTTTTGGAAGAAACTCTTGAAAATTCAAATGTTGCTTTTAATGATGGTTTTTCAGGGAGATTAAATCCTGTTTTCGGAACAGAAAATTATCATAATACAATTAAAAAAACAAGTCCACACAACGAGTATCAATCTGATGTTCCTTTATTTAATCTTTTTAAAATGCACGGTAGTGTCAACTGGAAAGAGAAAGGAGATGCTATTTTTTATGATTATGGTTTAGAAATATTAAATGATATTGATAAAGTTACATTAAATACAACTGATGTCTTAGAAATTGGATATGACGATGCTGGTACTTGGAAATATAATTCTGTAGATGATTTATATGCCAAAACAGCAATAGCTAAAACAGCCAATCATGATGCTTATTTAGAAGCTTACAACAAGTTGGTTATGATAAATCCAACAAAAGAAAAATTTAAAACAACAACTATAAATTATACGTTTTATGAGTTGTTAAGAATGTATTCGAATCATTTAGAAAGAGAAAACTCTGTACTCTTTGTTTTTGGTTTCTCTTTTGCTGACGAACACATTTGTCAAATAACGAAAAGAGTTGCAAAGTCAAACCCTACTTTACTTATTGTAATTTTTGCTTTTTGCAAAGAAGATAAAGAGAGTATTGAAAAGCTTATACACAACATTCCAAATGTCAAGTATATATACGACGAATCAAATACTAAAAACTATTCTTTAGATGTAATAAATAGTGAATATTTTAATAAAATATCTGATGAATTAAATAATCCAAAAGAATCTAAAAAATCGTAAGCTTATGGATGGTTTAGATAAGATATTAAAAATAGGTAATGTTGTTTCTGTAAAAGGAAGACAAGTAGAAGTACTTGTTGATAAAACAAAAAATACGTCACATTTACTTTTTAACGGTGAGTTAATTAAAAATGTTACAGTTGGTGGGTATGTCAAAATATCTAAGGGGTTTCAGCAATTAGTTGGTAAAATTGATGGCGAGTACGTATCTGAAGAAAAATCTTTTAGTTCTAAAGAATACAAAAATGAAAGAGATAAGAATAAACGTATTTTATCACTTAGTCTATTAGGCTATTTTGAGTCTTCAGTATTTAAACAAGGGATAAAGGAATTACCCTTAATTGATAATGAATGCTCATTATTAACTCAACATGAATTTGATCGTGTGCACCATTTTATCAAAGATATCAATGGAAAAAAAGATGATGAGATAAAAATTGGAAAATTAGCTAGTGAACATGGTGTTGAAATAAAAATTGGTGTAAATAGTTTATTTGCTAGTCATATTGGGATTTTTGGAAATACAGGTAGTGGTAAGTCGTATACTCTTGCAGGTCTGTATTATAAGCTATTCAAACAATACCAAGAAAAAGGAGGTTTTAAAGAGAATACACGTTTTCTATTTATTGATTTTAATGGTGAGTATTCCGGAGAAACATGTTTGTCTTCAGAAAAAAGAGTATACAACCTTTCAACTCGCAAAGAACTTGAAGCTATTTCAAATGAAGATAAAATTCCATTAGATGAAAGTGTTCTTGCAGATGTTGAAATATTGTCAATTTTAGCAGATGCAACTGAGAAAACACAAAAACCATTTATATCTAGATCTATTAATTTTTATAAAAAAATTATGAAGTCTGATGATTCATTAAACTTTTTCAAAAACACAATTAAAAAGAAAATTGTTGATGTTTTGTTAATGACAGATAAGGAAAAAGCCTATTTGTTAATTGACTATATCCGATTGATAATTGAATATGATATTGAAGATTTTCATGAAGAGATTGAGTGGCAAAACAAATGGGGTTATTTTAGACCAGCCGGATCATCTGAGGGAATAATAGATAAAGACCAAATTATAGAAACTGAGTTTTACACAAAAGTTGATGATTATGAATTTCCTACAGATATTATCTCAAAATTAATTCACTTTTTATATCTGCAATTAATTTTTGATGTCTATAATGACAAAGCAAAAAATGACCATATTGCTCCTGCAATAAACAAGTTAAAAAGTAAAGCGAAGTCGTTACAAAAGGTATTTAATACAGTTCCCAATGATACTAAAGAAATGTTTGATGCATCACATATTGTAATCGTCAATTTGAACGATGTGAATACAGAGATTAAAAAAACCATACCGTTACTTTTATCTAAAAAAGCATATGCTGATCATAAATTCGAATATGGGAAAGACAAAAAAAAATATCTGAATATAATAATTGATGAAGCTCATAATATTCTTTCATATAGTTCACAAAGAGAAAGTGAAACATGGAAAGACTATCGTTTAGAAACTTTCGAAGAAATAATAAAGGAAGGAAGAAAGTTTGGAGTGTTTTTAACTCTGGCAAGTCAAAGGCCCTCAGATATCTCTAGTACTATTATCTCACAATTACATAATTATTTTCTTCACAGGTTGATTAATAATAAAGACATTGATGCTGTAGAAAAAACGATTTCCTATCTAGACAAAGTGTCATTTGAATCGTTGCCCATCATTCCTACTGGTACATGTATTTTTGCAGGTTTATCTGCACAGGTACCTGTTGTTTTGGAAATTGATCAAATAGAAAAAGGGTTTGAGCCGAATAGTACAACAATAAGACCAACGGATTTTTGGGTATAATTAAAAATTTATAATAAAAGAATAACTCGCGCTATCATGAAATTCACAGAAGAAAAATTAGAGTTAGCATTCATACAATTATTAGAAGAACAGGAAATTCCTCATGTTTCTGGTAAAACCATACAACGGAAATCGAATGAAGTTTTATTGGTGGATGACATACGTCAATATTTATTTTCTCAATATGCAGTTGATAATATTACAGAGTCGGAAATAGAACAAATTATTCGTAGAATAGAGAGTTTTCCTGCTTCTGATTTATATGATAGCAACAAGACTTTTATGAAGCTGTTATGCAATGGTTTTGAATTAAAGCGTGAAGATCCTAACGAAAAAGATATTTGGATATACCTAATTGATTATTCTAAAACGAATAACAACAATTATAAAATGGTAAATCAAATGGAGATAGATATTTTCCATTTACGTATTCCTGATGGTATTTTATATATCAATGGCTTGCCTTTAGTGGTATTCGAATTTAAATCTGCCATTCGTGAAAATGCGACAGTATTTGATGCCTATGAGCAGCTTACAAATCGCTACCAACGTGATATTCCTAACTTGTTTTTATACAATGCATTCTGTGTTATTTCTGATGGGGTAAATAGCAAAGCGGGTTCTTTCTTTTCTGCCTACGATTTTTATTATGCTTGGCGTAAAATTACTGGAGAGGAAGCTTCAGTAGATGGAATCAACGCTATGTATTCTTTAATCCAAGGTATGTTCAATCACAATCGTTTGCGTGATATCATTCGTAATTTCATTTACATACCCGATGCCTCTAAAAAGGACGAAAAAATATTGTGTCGTTATCCTCAATACTATGCAGCTAATAAATTACTAACAAACATTAAAGCACACCAACGTCCAGAGGGTGATGGTAAAGGGGGTACTTATTTTGGGGCTACTGGTTGTGGTAAAAGTTACACCATGTTATTCTTAGCACGCTTATTAATGAAAAGTGTCGACTTCTCTAGTCCTACCATTGTGGTGATTACAGATCGTACCGATTTAGATGAACAGCTATCAAAAACATTTACCAATGCCAAAGAATATATTGGCGACAATACGATAATTAGTGTTGAAAGTAGAAATCATTTACGCGAATTGTTGCAGGACAGAAGTTCTGGAGGGGTGTTTCTAACAACAATTCATAAGTTCAACGAAGATATTGAAACACTAACAGAACGTACCAATGTAATCTGTATTTCTGATGAGGCACATCGTAGTCAAATAAACTTAGATCAAAAAGTAACGGTTTCAGATAAGGGTGTCAAAAAGACTTTTGGCTTTGCCAAATACCTACATGATTCTTTACCCAATGCTACTTTTGTAGGTTTTACAGGAACTCCTATAGATGCTACATTAGATGTATTTGGTCCTATAATAGATTCGTATACAATGACAGAATCTGTTACGGATGAAATCACAAAGAGAATTGTATATGAAGGTCGTGCTGCAAAAGTATTATTAGATAATGCCAAGTTACAAGAAATTGAAGCTTATTATGCGAGTTGTGCTGAAGAGGGTTCTAACGAACATCAAATTGAAGAAAGCAAAAAGGCAGTTACGAAAATGAATGCCATTATTGGGGATCCTGATCGTTTAAAAGCCATTGCGAAAGATTTTGTAACGCATTATGAAAACAGAGTAAACGAAGGCTCTTCTGTAAGAGGTAAAGCCATGTTTGTTTGTAGTTCTCGTCCTATTGCATACGAATTATACAAAGAGATAATTGTCATACGTCCTGCTTGGGCTAAAGTATTGACTTGTGAAGAAGGTAGTGAACTGACTGAAAAAGAACAGCAGGAAATCATGCCAATGGAACGTGTTAAAATGATCATGACACGTAACAAGGATGACAAAAAAGAGATGTACAACATCTTGGGAACAAAAGAAGATAGAAAAGAATTAGACCGTCAGTTTAAAAGCGATAAGTCAAACTTTAAAATTGCCATTGTGGTTGACATGTGGTTAACTGGTTTTGATGTTCCTTTCTTAGATACTATTTATATTGACAAACCAATTCAGCAACATAATTTAATTCAAACCATATCAAGGGTAAACAGAAACTTCCCAGGGAAAGAAAAAGGTTTGGTAGTAGATTATATTGGTATCAAAAGCCAAATGAACAAAGCCTTGGCAAAATACTCAAAAGGAGATAGTAGTAATTTTGAAGATATTGAAAAATCCATTACTGCAGTAAAAGATCAATTGGATTTATTAGGCCGTGTATTTCACACATTTGACAAAACCAATTACTTTAAAGGCAACCCAGTAGAACAATTAGACTGTTTAAACAATGCGGTTGAATATGTACAATTGACGAGTGATTTAGAAAACCGTTTTATGAATTTGGTAAAACGTTTAAAAGCTGCCTATGATATATGTTGTGGTAGTGAAGCAATCTCAGATGAAGAAAGAGATCTTATTCATTTCTACTTGGCAATCCGTTCTATATTGGTGAAATTAACCAAACACGATGCTCCAGATACAGCTCAAATGAATGCACGTGTAAAAGAAATGATCAAAGAAGCCATTCAAAGTGAAGGAGTCTCAGAAATCTTTAAGTTAGGTGATGATAAAGAAACAGAGATAGATATTTTTGATGCCGATTATTTAGCGAAAATAGAACGAATCAAATTACCAAACACTAAAATTAAATTACTGCAACAGCTATTGGCTAAAGCCATAGATTCATTTAAAAAAGTAAACAAAGCCAAAGGAGTAGATTTCTCTAAAAAGATGCAAACACTGGTAGAGAATTATAACGAACGCAAAGCAGATGTCTTACAAAGTGAAGTACTAGAAGAATTTACAGATGAGATTATAGAATTATACCATGAGTTAAGGAAAGAAAAAGACTCATTTAGCGAAATGGGAATTGACTTTGAAGAAAAAGCATTTTACGACATCTTAAAAATGATAGCACACAAATTTGATTTCGATTATCCAGAAGACAAATTAATCATGCTATCCAAAGAAGTCAAGCTCGTAGTAGACGACAAAGCCAAATACACAGATTGGAACCACCGTGCAGACATCAAAGCCGAATTAAAAATGGACCTGATAAAGCTACTAGCCAAAAACGGATATCCACCAATTACTAAAGATGAAGTCTTTAAAGAAATACTAGAGCAGGCAGAGAATTTTAAGAAATTTAGTTAAAACATAAAGAATTATCTATAAGATAACTAAGCTATACAAAGAAGAAAAGTAAAACATGAGCAAACGGAATTCAAGTAACATTTGGGTAATCTTTATTTTCCCGCCTTTTTGTTGTTGTGGTAGGGGAGTTGTGAAGATATATCTGCAGATATTCTTGCTTACGGTTATGGATACGCTGTCCATTGTCGTTTAAAGTGCTACCGTTATAGTATTCAACAAATAGACTTGTGTGGTTCTTTAATTTCTTTTTCTTTAAACTGATTTTCATAGAGGTGTACATTTGTACAGCTTTTAGAAAAATAAATGTTTAGAGCTGTACATTAGGTGTACCAAAACTACTAACAAGAGTATTCAAAAAGAAAGTAAAATAAAAGTATTTTCAGTAAAACTGCTGTGTTTTCGCTGTTTGTATGCTTTTGTTATCCTTTGTTATCTCTCTCTATTTCCCAATACAAAAATTCGCAAAAATATTCCCAAGCAATTCATCGTTGGTAACTTCCCCCGTAATCAATCCAAAATAATACAAGGCTTCACGGATATCAATCGCCAACAAATCGCTCGAAATGCCAAGTTGTGTTCCTTCATCCACTTTATTCATTTCATTCAAGGCTTTTAGCAAAGCATCGTAATGACGCGAATTGGTTACAATGGTGTCGTTAGTATTCAAAGCCCCCATATTTACCAATTTCGTTAGCTCGTGGGTCAAGGTTTCAATACCCGATTTTTCTTTGGCAGAGATGCAAATGATTTCAGGAATTTCAGTTTCTATATTCGCGCGTTCTCTGTCAGCAATCTTGTCCGCTTTGTTGGCAATGATGATCAATTGCTTTTGCGGGTATTTGTTTTTAATGACTTCCAACTCCAGTTTTAGAATGTCACTTTTAATTTTGTATTTTTCTGAGTCGAACAAATAAATAACGACTTGTGCCTGTGTGATTTTTTCAAAGGTTTTTTGAATCCCAA
>Ga0233426_10002874_pt1 | contig 14070 bp, 15 predicted proteins | sample SI_118_April2016_6_FD_179875 | JGI IMG/M metagenome (GOLD analysis project Ga0233426, IMG submission 179875) | Seawater microbial communities from Saanich Inlet, British Columbia, Canada - SI_118_April2016_10_MG | ecosystem: Environmental > Aquatic > Marine > Inlet | place: Canada: British... | reverse complement strand
ACAATAGCGACGTAGAACCACCTGATCCCATTCCGAACTCAGCAGTGAAATGCGTTAGCGCCGATGGTAGTGTGGGAGTTCCCATGTGAGAGTAGGACATTGCTAGGCTTCTAATTAGAAAAGCCCGGTACGAAAGTGACGGGCTTTTTGATGAAACATTATTATTTAGTTTGTTTTTTAATTAATTAAATAATAACGTTTTTTGTCTGGTGACAATAGCGACGTAGTACCACCTGATCCCATTCCGAACTCAGCAGTGAAATGCGTTAGCGCCGATGGTAGTGTGGGAGTTCCCATGTGAGAGTAGGACATTACCAGACACTTTTTCTAAGCCCTTGTCTTTCGACAAGGGCTTTTTTCGTTTACAGTATTAAAATTTAATATAAAGTATTTATATATGTCATGGGAAAGTAAAATTAGTTGGGGGGTTGCGAAGCAGCGCGCCAAAATTATTCGAACAATAAGAACGTTTTTCGATACAAGAAATGTAATAGAAGTAGAAACGCCTTTATTGGGTTGTGGAACGGTAACAGATCTATATTTAGAAAGCTTTACATGCCAATATGATTATTTAAATAATACTACAGAGCTTTACCTGCAAACCTCCCCTGAGTTCTCTATGAAAAGGTTACTAGCCTCAGGATACGGTTCAATATTTCAAATATGTAAAGCATTTAGACATGAAGAACATGGCAGGCATCATAATCCTGAGTTCACAATATTAGAGTGGTATCGTCTTAATTTTAATCACTTTCAACTCATGGATGAAGTAGATGTATTAATCAAGTGTATTCTAAAGTGCGACAACGCTGATAAAATTACATATCAACAGGCCTTTCAACAATACTTACAAATTGACCCTTTGGAATGTTCAGTCGTGATGCTAAAACAAAAACTTCAGGATAATGATGTTTATGGCGATTGGATTAATGATGAGCAAGATATTGACCTGTTATTACAAGTACTATTTTCAGAATGTATTGAAGCTAAGATAGGTATCGACCGCCCATGTTTTATCTACAACTATCCTAAAAATCAATCATCATTAGCCAAAATATCCAAAGACGATCCTAGAGTTGCGGAGCGATTTGAGTGTTATTATAAGGGGGTGGAATTAGCTAATGGTTTTAATGAGTTAACAGACCCTAATGAACAAAAGCTTCGTTTTAATAATGATAACAATAAAAGAAAAATGCTTGGGAAAAATGAGAAGCCGTTAGACAAATTATTTATTAGAGCTTTAGAAGCTGGTTTGCCAGAATGTTCTGGTGTCGCTTTAGGCTTGGATCGATTGATAATGCTTGCGCTCGATAAACCAAATATTGTTTCAACTATGAGCTTTAATATCACAAATGCATAATAAGATTTTGTGATACTATATCAATTGTGATAATATATCATGATATAGTGTTTTTTTAATGGTCGAATAACTTGCTAGACAGAATTGGTATTACAGCAACGTCTTTATGTGCATTACATTGCATACTTTTGCCTGTAATTTTACCTGCATTACCTTTACTGGGAATTGGATTTTTAGCTGACCACATGTGGGAGCATGTTTTTCTTGTTGTTACCGCTGTTCTTGGTTCCATTGCTATGTTTTCAGGCTTCAAACGCTACCACAAAAAACTTTACCCATTTTACTTGCTAATGTTAGGTGTCGTTATATATTGGCAAAAGCATGATTTTTCAGAAGAATTACAGCCTGTATTTATAATGATTGGAGCAACATTGATCGTTGCTGCTCATATCATCAATATTAAGTTATGCAACAGTTGTAAACAATGTAGTGAACATGACTGTAATCAATAACTAATAACTAATAACTAATAACTAATAACTACATATTTAAGTCTTTAAGTTTCCGTGTAAGCGTATTTCTTCCCCAACCTAATTTTTTAGCGGCCTCTTGCTTATGTCCCTTGGTATTTGCCAATGCACATTTAATGAGTATTTCTTCAAATTGTGGTAATGCGTGGTCAATAATTCCTTGATTACCAGCTGCCAACTGTTCATTTGCCCATTGTTGTAAAAGACTTTGCCAATTATTTTGAGCATCAAGTGTTGTCGTCGTCGTTTCGGAAAGCTCACTAGGTAAGTCATTAATGTGAATTTCTTTTCCACTTGCCATGACAGTAAGAAAACGGCAAATATTTTCAAGCTGTCTTACATTTCCTGGCCATTCACAATTTAATAAATAATCCAGAGTGGATTTCTCAAGAGTCTTGGGTTCAACACTTAATTCTTTCGCAGCTTGTGCTAAAAAGTGATTTGCAAGTTGTGCTATATCCTCTTTACGCTCTCTTAAGCTAGGAATATGTATTCGGATGACGTTTAATCGGTGAAATAAGTCTTCACGAAAGTCGCCATTATTTACGCGATCTTCAAGATTTTGATGAGTAGCCGCTAATATTCTTACATCCACTTTTATTGGGGAATGTCCGCCAACTCTATAGAATTGGCCATCAGCTAGAACCCTTAACAGCCGGGTTTGAATATCAAGTGGCATATCACCAATTTCATCTAAAAATAAAGTGCCATTATGAGCTTGCTCAAAGCGACCATGTCTCACAGTGTTCGCACCTGTGAAAGCCCCTTTTTCATGGCCAAATAATTCAGACTCAATCAAGTCCTTTGGTATTGCAGCCATGTTTAACGGGATGAATGACTCTTTCGAGCGAGGGCTATGCATATGGAGCGCATGAGCAACGAGCTCTTTTCCTGTACCAGATTCACCATTTATTAATACACTAATACTCGAACGAGAGAGGCGACCAATAGCCCTGAACACTTCCTGCATAGCCGGAGCTTCACCTATAATACCCACTGTTAAAGCGCTGGTTTCTTGAGTACGTGTTTTCGCTTTTAACTCTTGAGCATGAGTTAATGCGCGCCGAGTTAGTGCCAAAGCTTCGTCAATATCAAATGGCTTTGGTAGGTATTCAAAAGCCCCGCCTTGATAAGCATTTACTGCACTATCAAGATCTGAGTGTGCTGTCATGATGATAACAGGAATATTAGGAAAACGATGATTGATATCGCCTAATAACTCCATACCATCTATGTTTGGCATTCTAATGTCGGAAATAATTATTTCTGGCTGGCAGTGATCGAGTGCGGTAAGCAAATTTTCAGCACTGTCAAATGAAGCTGAGCTGATATTTGCATTTGAAAAGGCTTTCTCTAAAACCCAACGGATTGAACTGTCATCGTCTACAATCCATACTTGTTCTGTGATCATGATTTAGTCGCTTCCGTAATTGGTAGTAATATAATAAATTCCGTATGGCCTGGTTGGCTGGTACAGGATAATTTGCCGTAATGTTGATTAATTAACGTTTGGGAGATAGATAGGCCTAGACCTGTACCGTTAGCTCGACCTGAAACCATCGGATAAAATAAAGTGTTTTGAATCTTTTTAGGGATTCCCGGGCCGTTATCTATGATGCTGAGCTGCATGGCGAGTTTGATACGTTTACCATTGATTGTTTTATTACTAGCAGCTCGGGTTTTCAAAGTAATAATACCACCAGAACCGACCACTTGGATCGCATTATTAACGATGTTTAAAATAGCTTGGTGAAGCTTGTCTGGGTCAAAAATAATATCAGGAATTGATGGGTCATAATCCTTCTTGATTTTGACATTTTCTGGATTATTGTAACTTATTAACTGTGCTACTTTTTCAAGTACAACATGAATGTTTTGTGCTGAAACATTAGGTAATTGATTAGGCCCCAATAATCTATCAACTAAATTGGTTAAACGATCCGCTTGTTCAATTATCATTTGAGTATATTCTTGCTGCTCAATTTCCAATTCTTTATTTAGAAGCTGGGCTGCGCCACGTAATCCACCTAATGGGTTTTTAATTTCATGCGCTAAGCCACGAATCAAATCTCGGGCTGACTCCCATTGTTGTTGCTGGAAGGCTTCTACACTAATTTGTTTTTGTTGATCTATTTGCTTAAATTCAAGAAGAATATGTGGCGACTTATCAAAATCGACAGATGAAGCTGTGATTTCAACCGTAATTATTCGGCGATCGAAAAACTCTAAAATAACATCACTATCACTAAATTCTTGTCCAGAAGTTAATAATTGCCTTAGGCGAATATCATTTATCGGGTTATTAAAAAAAACAGTTTTAAGGGGTTTATCAGATAATTTATTAAAGCTTTTGATCAATAAAGCTTCAGCTGCTGGGTTTACATACTGAATTCTTAAATTGTCATTTAGCACTATTACAGCTGTGACCATTTGATTGGGCAGGTTTTGCTGGTAATAGAGCTTATTATGCTGATTATTACTTTCTGAATTATACATAAATTCTCAATGCACTCTTATGGTGCAATTTTATTTAAGTGTAGTGCGTTAAAATACTCAATGCACCTTTTTAATGCTAATTAGCTCGGATTACTGAGGCTCTATGCATATAAAAGGTGATAGTTTCAGAAGATGCAATTACCTTGCCTTTATCGTTAATTAAATCCATTTTTAATTGATGTTCGCCACGTTCAATATTTCGGAGTACAAACATTGAATGGCTTTGAGGTTTTTCATAGGGTTGATTATCAAGTAATAATTGAATTTTCAATCCTTGTTTGAAGATAGGCTTAATACGGCCTGATACATATACTGAACCAGTGTTGTCTCGAATTGTTGCATTGTTTAACGGTTGTGATATTTCAACCTGATATTTTTCTTCAATGGCTTTGGGGTTGATATCTAAAATAGAAGTATCAATTGATGATGAGATATTATTCGACTCTTTTACTTCAACTTCTTCGGCACCAGGTTTTGGGCTGTCAGAATATACTAAAACGCCATCAGCATTGCGCCAAACATAGACTTTAGTTGAAGCTGCTGATGCAGGAAATGTCATTACAACAACAAAAATAATGAAAAAGAACAATTTCAAGATAGTCAAATAGATCCCTTACTTCGAAAACATACTTTTAATCTACCAAATTATATAAATTTCGCCACAAAAAAAGCTCACCTGAGTGAGCTTTTTATTTTAATAGCGCTTATTTAGAGATTAAACGCTGTAGTACATGCTAAATTCAACTGGGTGCGTAGTCGAGTTTAATAATTCAACTTCTTCACGTTTAAGGCCAATGTAAGCATTAATCATATCGGTATCCATAACACCACCAGCAGTTAGGAAGTCGTTATCAGCTTCTAAGCTGTCTAATGCTTCTTCTAAAGATGAGCAAACTTGTGGAATTGCTGCTGCTTCTTCCGCAGGTAAGTCGTACAAATCTTTATCCATTGCATCGCCAGGGTGAATTTTGTTTTTGATACCGTCAAGGCCAGCCATTAACATTGCTGTGAATGCTAAATATGGGTTAGCTGATGGATCAGGGAAACGAACTTCAATACGCATTGCTTTTGGAGTAGGAACAATTGGTATACGAATTGACGCAGAACGATTACGAGCTGAGTATGCAAGCATAACTGGTGCTTCAAAACCAGGAACAAGACGTTTGTATGAGTTAGTTGAGGCGTTAGTAAAAGCGTTTAATGCTTTAGCGTGCTTGATGATACCACCAACATAGTAAAGTGCAGTTTCAGATAACCCGCCGTATTTATCACCTGAGAATAAGTTAACACCATCTTTCGCTAAAGATTGGTGAACATGCATACCTGTACCGTTATCACCAACAATTGGCTTAGGCATGAAAGTCGCTGTCTTACCGTATGCGTGAGCTACGTTATGAACTACATACTTGTATATTTGAACTTCATCAGCTTTATTTACCATTGTGTTAAAACGACAAGCGATTTCGTTTTGACCAGCTGTTGCAACTTCATGATGATGCGCTTCAACAACTAAACCCATTTCTTCCATTACTAGGCACATTGCTGAACGTAAGTCTTGTGAAGAATCCACAGGTGAAGTCGGGAAATAACCGCCTTTAACACCAGGACGATGTCCCATGTTACCTTCTTCATATTCGGTACCTGAATTCCACACAGCTTCTTTATCATCAATCTTATAGAAAGAACCACTCATGTCTGTATGAAAACGAACGTCATCAAAAACGAAGAACTCTGGCTCAGGACCAATTAAAACAGTATCAGCAATACCTGTAGAGCGCATGTACTCTTCAGCGCGCTTAGCAACTGAACGAGGGTCACGACTATAGCCTTGCATTGTTGCCGGTTCAACGATGTCACAACGTAAGTTCAAAGTAACAGCTTCAGTGAATGGGTCTAATACAGCTGAAGATGCATCAGGCATCATAACCATGTCAGATTCATTAATACCTTTCCAACCTTCGATTGAAGAACCATCGAACATTTTACCATCTTCAAAAAAGTCTTCATCAACTTGGTGATGAGGAATTGAAACGTGTTGCTCTTTACCTTTTGAGTCAGTAAAGCGTAAATCAACGAATTTTACATCGTTGTCTTTGATTAAATCTAATACTGCTTGTGACATTGAGTGTCTCCAGTGAAGTTATCGTAAATAGTTAATGTATTGCATTATACTTATGTGACGTTTGCAAGCTAAAATCATGCCAAGCCATAATTATTATTAAATCAATGAGTTATATGTTCAGGGGGGAAACCTATTGCCCCAACTCGGTGCGCATGATGTTCTTTTTTGGTGCATGAAAGTTTAGCGTATGAATATCATCTTTTCTAATAGAATTCTAAAAAGATTAAGAGTTGTATTAATTGTCGCCAAATAGACATTAATCCTGTATAATCCGCGCCCAATTATAGCCCTATGAGCAAATGCCCGTGTTAGAGAATTTACGTAATGTAGCGATCATCGCCCACGTTGACCATGGTAAAACTACCTTAGTCGATAAGTTATTAAGTCAATCAGGTACGCTAGATGCTAGAACTGGTCTAGAAGAGCGTACAATGGACTCAAATGATATCGAGAAAGAACGTGGTATCACCATCCTTGCTAAAAATACAGCAATCAATTGGGGAGATTACAGAGTAAATATTGTAGATACTCCAGGACATGCTGATTTTGGTGGTGAAGTTGAACGTGTAATGTCAATGGTTGATTCAGTACTTCTTATTGTAGATGCACAGGAAGGTCCTATGCCTCAAACGCGTTTTGTTACTAAAAAAGCGTTTGCTCAAGGTTTGAAACCAATAGTTGTTATCAATAAAATTGATAAGCCTGGTGCTCGACCTGATTGGGTAATGGATCAAGTTTTTGATTTATTCGATAACTTAGGTGCTACAGATGAACAATTAGACTTTAAAGTGGTTTACGCTTCAGCAATCAATGGTTGGTCGTCAATGGAAGAAGGTGTCGAAGGCACTGATATGACCCCATTATTCCAAACTATTATTGATCAAGTGCCACCACCTAATGCCGATTCAGATGGTTCATTCCAAATGCAAATATCTCAACTTGATTACAGTTCGTATCTTGGTGTAATTGGTGTTGGTCGTATTACACGTGGTTCTGTTAAACCAAATCAACAAGTTACGGTTGAAGGTTCAAATGGTAAATTACACAATGGGAAGGTAGGGAAAGTATTTGGTTACTTAGGTTTAGAGCGTCACGAAAGTGAGATTGCTCATGCCGGTGATATTATTGCAATAACTGGTTTAGGGGAGTTAAAAATCTCTGATACGATTTGTTGCCCTAATGAAGTCGCTGCATTACCACCATTATCGGTTGATGAACCAACAATCAACATGACATTCCAAGTAAATACATCTCCTTTCTGTGGTCAAGAAGGTAAATTCGTTACATCACGTAATATTAAAGATCGTTTAGACAAAGAACTTGTTCATAACGTTGCTTTACGTGTAGAGCAATTAGATGATGCAGATAAATTTAAGGTATCTGGTCGTGGTGAACTTCATTTAGGTATATTAATTGAAAATATGCGTCGTGAAGGATATGAGTTAGCTGTTTCTCGACCTGAAGTTATTATTCGTGAAGTTAATGGCCAACTTGAAGAACCTTATGAATCAGTAACTATTGATGTTGAAGAGCAACATCAAGGTCCTATCATGGAAAAAATGGGTGTACGTAAAGCTGAATTAACAGATATGGCTCCTGATGGTAAAGGTCGTATTCGTATGGACTTTATTATGCCAAGCCGTGGTCTCATTGGTTTCCAAACGGAGTTTATGACATTAACGTCTGGTTCTGGTTTAATTTACCATACTTTCCTAGAATACGGACCTCATAAAGGTGGTGAAATTGGTCAGCGTCTAAACGGTGTTTTGATTGCTAACGCTACAGGTAAAGCCTTAACTAATGCTTTATTTAACTTACAATCTAGAGGCCGTTTGTTTATTGGCCATGGTACTGATGTATATGAAGGTCAAATTCTTGGTATTCATAGCCGTGATAATGATTTAACGGTAAATGCATTAAAAGGTAAGCAATTAACTAACGTTCGTTCTTCAGGTACTGATGAAGCGCAAACATTAACGCCGCCAATTATCATGTCTTTAGAGCAAGCTTTAGAGTTTATTGATAATGATGAGCTTGTTGAAGTTACTCCAGATAGTATTCGTATTCGTAAGAAATTTTTAAAAGAATCAGATCGTAAACGCGAAAGTCGTTCAGCTAAGTAATTAGTTCACTTCCCCATATAAGATACCGCCTTATTCTAGGATAAAGCGGTATTTTTTTTCTATAATTTCTGTTGCTCTATTATCTCTTACAAATTTCATACGTAAGACCTAACATCACTCTTTGTAAGACATGTCTCAAACTGGCGTCAGATTTTGCACAATGATCCATTTTTACTGAAAAATTATTAATCGTTAACTCATTGTTACATATCAACTTTAAAATTATTTTAACAATAGTTTAAAGTTTACTTCTTATTTTCAAATGAACATGGTGACTAGCACGTTATAAAACGTTTGCTACAATTTACTCTTACTTAAGGACAACACTTGAAATATTAATAGCTGTAATGGAATGGGCGCATGAACGGAGTAATAAATGATGGAACAAATTAAAGTAAATAGATTGAACTCTTTATTTGAAAAAATGGTTGCGAATAATGCCAATATTATTGAAAGACGAGAATTAAATAATTTATATAAAGAGTTCATCGATGATGGTCGTGATAAACCTCGTTATAACGGCTCATATAATCAAGCAAATAAAGTCGCAATCAATTCATAAAAAAATAATAATTTCAGTGTTTTTGAAAAAGGAATGAACAGTGTCAGTGTCTCCTGAACAATTAGTTACATTACAAAAATTAAGCCGACTTTTTGAAGATGGTGCAGCCGGCCCAGATCAAATAAAACAACTTTCAGAATTACTGGCTAAAATTAATCATCACTCTGAGCCTACTGAAGAAATAAACTTTGATAAATTTATTGGAAGAACTCCTTATCTGTAAATTTATGTCGATTTTAATGTTTCAATAAATGCCTGTGAATCTTCAATAGATTTATTCATTTGAATAATTAAACGATTTATATCTTGTTTAATGACTTTATATTCCCCTTTTAATGCACCTATCGCTTTAGCATTGAGATTGTGCTTTAAGTAAAGCATGTTGTCCTTCAGTGCAGATAATATAGGCGACATTTTATCTTCAGCATTATGCATGGCTTTTATCACCGTGAGATAACGTTTCTCGGTTGTATTAAGCTGTAACTTACTTTGCCTTTTTAATGATTGGCTGCTGTATTGCTCTATTTCATCACGCCATTCATCAAATAAAGCTTCAGCAACATGTTCAATAGAAGTGATTCTTGTTGATACTTCTTGAGCTGCTTCATTACTTGATTCAAAGCTATGTTTACTTAATTCATATTGAGTTTGTAATTCTCCACCATCAAAAGCGATTAATTTAGATAGCTGCTCAAGCGCACTCATAAATTCTTCTTTAGCTTCTTCTTGTGATGCTGTCGCCTCTTCAACACGATCAATTAGTATATCTCTTTTATGCGTCCCTACTTTTTCCATTGCTGAATAATAGGCTGATTGACAACCTACCAGCAAAAAAAGTAGTAGAGCTGAAAATATTGTTTTATTAAACATAATTGCTAATCCGAAGACTTATATCGTGCTGCATCAATAATGCACCATAAATAAACGATAGGAACTAAAATCCAACCAATTAATAACCAAACTAATACCCATGAAACCGCCATGGCGATAAAAAAGAATATTGCTGCTAGGATTCTGCCTTGAACCAACTGACCTAAACCAGGAATAAAAAAGCTACAAATAGCCGCTAAAACGTTTCCACCTGAACCTTGACTTGACATAAAACACCTCTTTATTTGAATAAATCATTATAGGATATATATTGTTAATCATAATATACTGTATTTACTGGAATATTAACTATTAAAGATTATGGATTTTATTAACAAATTGTTAAATACCTCAAGTTGGGATAAAACTGTTAAATTTTCATTGTTCTTTTTTCGACGGATGAACTCTGAGCAAGTACATGTAACTGCCGGTTACTTATCCTATGTGACGTTAATGTCATTAGTGCCGTTAATTGTTGTTATGCTTTCTGTAATGACAGCATTTCCTATTTTCTCAGAAATCAAAGATATGATTGAAGGTTTTGTTTATCAAAACTTTTTACCTGCAACTGGAGACGTAGTTAGAGAATACATTACGGGCTTTGTTAAAAATGCTTCTAAAATGTCTGCTATTGCTATTACATTTCTTTTTCTTTTCGCTTTATTGTTAATTTCCGCTATTGATAAAAGCCTCAATAAACTATGGCGAATAGATAAAAAACGCAAAATAGTTACTTCTTTTTCAATGTACTGGATGGTTTTAACTTTGGGTCCCGTGCTGGTTGGGAGTAGTATTGCGGTTACATCGTATATAGTTTCTTTAATGTCATTAGGTGATTATGACGTCTTTGGCGTAGCCAATGTATTATTACGCTTATTACCGTTAATTGCTTCAATCTTTGCTTTTTTGATTCTATATTTAGTAGTACCCAATAAAGATGTTAGCTTTAAATTCGCTTTATCTGGGGCTGTTTTAGCCGGAGTATTATTTGAAATAGCTAAAAAAGGCTTTGCACTTTACGTAACTCAGTTACCATCATACCAAGCTATTTATGGCGCATTAGCAGGTATTCCTATTTTATTCTTGTGGGTATATTTATCATGGCTAGTTGTCTTGTTTGGTGCTTTGTTTACTGTATGTCTCGAAGATTATTCAAAACCAAAGGACTGAACTATGTCTCGTTCTTTATATCCTAAAATAGGAAGTTATCATCAACAATGGTTGTTCGTAGATGATATTCATCAAATTTACCTTGAGCAATCAGGAAACCCAGATGGGATACCTGTGCTATATCTGCATGGTGGTCCAGGAGGAGGATCAAGTGAAAATCATCGTAGATATTTTGATCCTGAAAAGTACCGTATTATTATTTTTGATCAACGAGGTTGTGGTCAGTCTCTTCCTTCTCCTTCCACTAAAAATAACACTACAGGTCATTTAATTGAAGATATTGAAAAGATTCGACAACATTTATCCATTGATAAATGGTTGATTTCTGGTGGTTCATGGGGAACAACACTTGCACTAGTCTATGGTATTCGTTATTCCGAAACTGTTTTAGGCTTTATATTAAGAGGGATTTTTTTAGCGACAGAAAAAGAGTATGACTGGTTATACAAAACAGAGGGAGCAGAAAACTTTTTCCCTGAATATTATCAAGATTTTATTAGACCACTTGAATTGAAGGATAGAAATAATCCACTTGAGGGTTATAAAAAGGTATTTTCATCGGATAATGAAGTTGCCATTATCGCTGCGAGTAAAGCTTGGTATTTATGGGAGCTAAGGCTTTCAACAATAGAGCACCACCATATAGGTATGGCGCAAATTGAAGATGGTCATCAAGCTATATGCATGGCGCAACTTTCGCATCATTACTTTTATCATGGCTGTTTTATTAAAGAAAATTATATTTTGGATAATATCGATAAAATAAGTGAGATTCCTGCCATCATTGTTCACGGAAGATATGACATGGTTTGCCCGCTTATCAACGCGAATAAGTTAACTAAGATATGGTCGAATGCAAGTTTACAAATTTTACCACAAGCAGGACACAGCGGTTTTGAAAGCCAAACAATAGATGCAATATGTAAAGCAACGGATACTATGGCAAACTTTTTACAAGAGAATAATTTATGATTGCATTAATTCAACGAGTTACACAGGCGAGCGTTGAAGTTGATAAAAAAACAATCGGTGAAATAGAGCAAGGGTTACTAGTCTTATTAGCAGTAGAGCCACAAGATACTGAACAAAAAGCTACCAGACTTGCAGAGCGAATAGCAGGTTATCGTATATTTGAAGATGAAAACGGTAAAATGAATTTAAATATTAAACAAGTTAATGGTGATATTTTAGTCGTTTCACAATTTACCCTTGCGGCTGACACTACCAAAGGTATGAGACCAAGTTTTACCACAGCGGCTGAGCTTAAATTTAGCGATAAACTTTATCAATATTTTTGTTATCAATTAAGAGGGCATGGCTTTAAGGTGCCAACGGGGCAGTTTGGTGCCGACATGAAAGTTAGCTTAATAAATGATGGTCCGGTCACCTTTAATTTATCAATATAACACCTTATCGATTAATCATGCCGTGCAACCATAAAGCAGACCAACGTGAAATTGAATAGTAGGGCAGTAATGATTTATCAGTGGTTAAGACGCCTTTCACTGGTACTAAATGAATAATAATATTTTTATAATGTGGCACATGAAAATACCGCATTATCCTATTTTTTTTAATAGACGATAAATGCAATAGCGCAATATTTAACTCATGCTCGTCTAAGTCAGGCAAATTAATTGAAAGCCAAGCATTATCTTCTATTTTGGTTAAAATTCGTGCTATTTGTTTGAGGAAATATTGTGGGTCTCCGTCTGTTTGATAAATATCGTAAATTAACCAGTCGCAAAATTGATGTTTCTTTTTCTTCGCTAACCACAGTTCAAAAGATGTATTACTAATAGGTTGTTGTATATTTTGAGGGTTAAAAAACGTCTCAAAACAATTAATCACTTGCTGATTATATTCAATACTCAATATTTCAGCTTCAGGTAATATGTGATTTAAAAAGCGTACAAGATTTCCTCCCCCCAAGCCTAATTCAATTATTTTTTGTGGGGAGCTAAACAATAAAGGTAACATGAGAAAGTACTGATGTGGGATCGTCAACTTAAATGGCACACGTTTCAGCATTATACTTTGCACGACATCATCAAAAAGCAGCCAACGATAATGATCATTTTCAGCAACGGATAAATTTTCACAACCTTGCTTTAAATAAAGTAATTTGCTTTGTTGTAAATGAGCGGCTAATTTCATTAAATATCAAATAATTATTAGATTGATAACACGATTACTATAAGCATAGACAATGATTACATGTAGAGCACCTAAAACGAAAAAAGAGTTTGAGCAATATTATCATTTACGTTGGTTGGTATTACGTTCGCCGTGGGGGAAAGAAAAAGGGAGCGAAATAGATGAACTTGAAGAACAAGCTATTCATCGTTGTATTTTTGATCAACATGGCTCTGTTTTAGCGGTAGGACGATTGCATTTTACTGATCAACACCATACACAAATTAGATATATGGCAGTCGATGATAATGTTCAAGGACAAGGTTATGGAAATATATTACTCGAATCCTTAGAGCTAGAAGCACAAAAGCGCGGGGCTATCTCTATAGAGTTAAATGCTAGAGAAGTTGCGTTAGGCTTTTATCAAAAACTTGGTTACCAAAACTTAGGCTTAGCACATTTACTTTACGAAAAAATTCAGCATTATTCGATGAAAAAAAATATTAATCCCTTACCAATTCACCTTGAAGAAAATGCAAAAAAACTGGAAGAGATTTGGCACAATACTATTCCACTAAGTGAAGCGATGAAGGTAAATATTTGTCATTTTGATGGCGTAGAATTTGTCACCAACTGTGATCCCGCTTTTAATAAAAATCTTCATAACACGATGTTTGCAGGAAGTATTTATACACTTGCTACCTTAACTGGCTGGGGTTGGGTTTACTTACAATTACAAAAAAATAATAGCCAAGGTGATA
>Ga0233426_10002873_pt1 | contig 14072 bp, 17 predicted proteins | sample SI_118_April2016_6_FD_179875 | JGI IMG/M metagenome (GOLD analysis project Ga0233426, IMG submission 179875) | Seawater microbial communities from Saanich Inlet, British Columbia, Canada - SI_118_April2016_10_MG | ecosystem: Environmental > Aquatic > Marine > Inlet | place: Canada: British... | reverse complement strand
GGTTCGGTATTCGATGGTCTGAAACCCAGTCAACGGAAGATCCTTTATTCGTGTTTTAAGCGGAAATTATATTCCGAAATAAGAGTTGCGCAACTATCGGGTTATGTTAGTGAGAACGCGGCTTATCATCATGGGGAAATGTCACTTCAATCTGCTATTATTGGGATGGCGCAAGATTATACGGGATCAAATAATATTAATTTACTTTTACCGAATGGTCAGTTCGGTACAAGGATTATGGGGGGACATGATTCGGCGAGTTCGAGGTATATTCATACAGAACTGAATAAGATTGTTGATGTACTATATCCCCCCGTAGATTTCGATTTATTAAGTTATACCGAAGATGATGGTAATAAAGTTGAACCTAAATATTATGTTCCAATTATTCCCATGGTTCTGGTGAATGGAATGACGGGTATTGGAACCGGTTTTAGTACTTCTATTCCTAAATTTAATCCATTGGATGTGGTAAAAAACATTGAAAACAGATTAAAGGGGAAAGAACATGTAGAAATGAAACCTTGGTATAATAATTTTAAGGGAGAAATTATTCAGATAAATGATACAGATTTCGTTTCAAAGGGTAAATACGAAATCTTAACCCCGACGTCTATTAGAATTACGGAATTACCCATAGGTAAATGGACTGATGATTATAAGATTTTCTTAGATTCACTATTACCCGAAGAAAATAAAAAGAAAAGTAAAGAAAATGAAAAAACTAAGAAAAAAATAAAATATCATATTATTGATTATACCAATAATTCTTCTGATAAAGAAATTGATTTCACTATCATTGTCCCCCTTGGATTTATTCATAACTTACAATGGAGCGAGGACCCCCATATTGACGGGATTGAAAAATATCTTAAATTATATACAACGAAGGGTCTTTCAATGAAGAATATTCATCTATATAATAAAGAAAGGATAGTTAAATATACTTCTACAAAAGATATAATTGATGTTTTCTATCAAGAAAGATATAATTTATATGTCCAACGGAAAGAAAAACAACTGAAAGATCTGAAAAATGAACTTGATATCAAAGAAAGTAAGATTAGATTTATTCAGGATGTAATCCAAGAAAAAATTATCATTTATAAAAAGAAAAGAGAAGATATATTTAATAATCTAATTAAATTAGAATACAAGCAAATTAAAGATAAATATATTCAAGAAAAAATTAATATTACGAATAAAACCGGTTATGATTATCTCGTTAAGATGTCCATCTATTCATTCACCGAAGAAGAATATAATAAATTAGAACAAGAAAATTATAATATTAAACTAATTTACGAAGATCTTTTAGAAAAGAAAATTGAAGACATATGGTTGGATGAATGCAAAGAATTTAAAAAGTTTTACGGTAAAATTAATCCTTAAAAAATAAATCTATATTAGTTTTATAAATATTAGATGTCACTTTATCAGATGAGTAATCCTAATTTACCTAATTATGAATCTCAATTTTCGATTAGAGATATAGATAGAGATATAGTAAGTACTATGAATAAAGTAGATTATTATGATTATGATATAACCGAAAAAAGACTTGTATCGGGGCCAAGCGATAGTAGAATATTGGCCCCGGTTGAATTGGATTCTGGATTACCGCAAAGATTATCAGAGGATGATGGGTTGGTTGGTCCGTATTTTATATCCGGTAGCGGAGAGACTTCTTTAACTGAAAGAATAAATTCTGTAAATAATGGTCGTGTCGCCGATATAGAAGTTTTAGATTTTAACTTACCCAAGGAGGGAGATATTGTAATCAATAAAGATAATCAAGAAACATCTGTAAAAGGTATCGTTGAGAAGACTGCTGTAAGTGATGTTTTTTTTTCAGATATGAATACGGACATTATTCAACAATCAATTAGGTACGGTGTTAATCAGAGAACGGGTAAGGTTGTTTCCAACCAACAGGAAAATACTATTTATATTATTATGCGTTCTATACTCTTACAATATGCTAATTTTAGAGTGGGGACAGAAGATCTGGCGGAAGAAATTAGGGCATTAAATTCGAGAGTCGTTGAATATTGTGCCGATAATATTGCATCGAATGTTCAGCAATATGTTGGTTATATTAAAGATTTAGAGAAATTACCCGTACCCATGGATCTACCGGTGTACCATAATAAAAATAATTTCACATATGATATCTCAAATTTATTGTAATTATTTATTGTAAATTTTTTCTATGTGAATGTATAAATTATGCCAACTGCCGAGATGGACGAACAAGAAGTTCAAGCGCTCCTGTCTCTGATGAAGAAGAGGTATAAGACAGCGAAGGATCATACAGCAAGTGAGAAAGCTGAGAAGAAGCTGCTGAAGAAAAGGTATCTGGCAAGCAAGCGTTTTGTTGATCTGGACGCAGAGCGCCGCGGGAAGCTCGGCAAGGAGCTAGTCATGCAGCTGATCGGTGAAGCGCTTCCACGCATTGACGATCCCGCTCAGCAGGAGATTGCCTTCACAACCATGGCTGGGTCGGCTACCGAAGTGACACTTCCGGGATTTCTGAAATGGTGGGATGTAGAGAAAATCCAAGAAAAAGCCAATAAGAATGAAGCGGATATCAAAGAATTGAAACAAGATGTCTCTATTATCACGGGTATTGCGGGAGAGATGGTTCAAGGTGGTGGTCAGAAAAAATCTAAGAGAAGGAAAAATAAATCTAAAAGAAGGAAAAATAAATCTAAAAGAAAGAAAAATAAATCTAAAAGAAGAAGAAGATCTAAGAGATCTAAGAGATCTAAGAGATCTAAGAGATCTAAGGGAAGATAAAACTTAAAACTATATTCTTTAACTTTAGTATGTATGAAAAATACTTCTTAGAAAAAGAACAATTGGATATTATTTCCAATTGGTCTTCAAAAAAAGAACCTCTCTTTATATGCGGTTGCCCGGGTTCGGGCAAGACATCGTTGGCTAAAGAGATCCTTCAAGAAAGAGTTGTTACCCAGATTGATTCTCTCTGTATGAAAAATAATATGGATATTTATGAATACATTAAGAATATCATTCAGAAAAGAAATATAACGATGATGTTTGAACAGAAAAAAGAAAAAAGAGGTCTTATAATAGATGATATAGATCTTTTTTATAAACATGATAAGAAGATCTACAAGGGGATAATAAATTTACTAAGTTCGGAATTATATGATACGAAAGTAATTTTAACCTGTTCTATTAAGTTTTTAAATAATAGGTCATTGAGTAAATTAGCTTACTCCAAATTATTATTGGTTTACGATAATCACGAGATTCATAAAATATGCAAGGATATATGTACAGAACAGAATATTAATTTATCTCTTGTTAAAAAACAAGAATTAATTAAAAGATCTTCTAATAATATAAACACATTAATATCACTATTAACATCCGAACAGAATGAAATAATAACACACGAATTAGATAATTACGATGAAGAAGAAATATTATATGAAAATATATTCGAGAAAGATTACTCTTTAAAAGATCTTGCTAGAATATACACACCGAATAAAACCAAGATATCATTAGATCTTTTAGAAAATTTATTCGATATTACAGATGATATAGCGATAATTAAAAATATTTATGATTACTATACTCTTTCTGATATATTTGAAACGAGATGTATTAATTATCCTGATATTGTAGAATATGATACTATATTAACTGTATATAATTTTCATAGTAAAATAAAACAATTCGGAATTAGAAATAAAAATTATATCCCTAATAAATACATAAGTAAATCAATTATTCATATTTATTCCCTTAAAATGAATTATCATTATGATTTAATTTATTTTTATCTTTATTTAGTTCATACAAACACTTACGATAAAAATATAATAAATGAATTGCTGAGATTAGATAAGAATATCTTAAATATATTCATTAAAACTTTTAATTTTTATTACAATAGTAAGATTAAATGCGAAAAAATATATAAATTATTAGATAAAAATGACCGATGATAAATCAACGGATATGAAATCGGGGGGAATGAAATCGGGGGATTCAGGATCTGGGGATACGGAATCTGGGGATACAGCATATAATTTAGAAAATATAAACGATAAAATAAATAATAAATTAGATTTCGCGGATTCTTATATAAATGAACTAATTGATAAAATAGAATTACAAGATCTTCTAATTATCGGTCTGATTATTATAATTGTAAGTTTAATAAGTTATTTCGTTTATCACAGATTTTTTAGGAGTAAAATAGACGAAACTTTATTTGATAATATGGCAATGTATTATATTAATTTAGACCGATCTCCAGATAGAAAGATAAGTATGGAACAGATGTGTGCAAGACAAGGGATAAATCCCGAAAGATTATCTGCTGTTGACGGTAAATTATTAGATTTAGATGATCCTAAATATGAAAAGGCTTTAAAGAAAATAAAATGGTGGTTTTTAATTGAGAATAAAAAGAATGCGGGTCATTTCGGATGCTATTTAAGTCACATGAAAATATTTGAAAAGTTTCTAAAAACCGATAAAGAATATTGTTTTATATTAGAAGACGATGCCGAGATCTTAGTAACCGATATAAAACGAGAAATAATGAAAAATATGAAAAATTTACCCAGAGGATGGGATATATTACTTCTAGGTTATGAAGTTAATGGGGGTCCCAATGGTTATAAAGAAGTTAGAGAAGGGAATAAAGACACAGTTCTAAAAAATGGTCTTTTAAATCTGAATTATTTTACAGGATTACAGGGGTATATAATCAATAGAAAATGTGCCAAAAAATTAATTAAAAATTTACAACAGTTGGATTGGATTATCGATTGGAATATGTGTTATTTAGCCCGGAGAGGTATACTAAATATATATGGCGTATATCCCCCTATTGTATGTCAACCCGCGGTTCATATGATACAGATAAATGATATAGATTATAGATATAATTGCCAAGTAAGATTTGATACTCTTACGAATAAATAATATTATTTGGTTGGTGTCAACTATTTTTTGGTGTCAATTATTTCTTGGGTTTCGTTAATTTATACGTTGTAACAACTTCCCTGTTCGTCCATATAAGGTCAATCGCCTGATCAACTTTTTCCGATTCAGCTATAATCTTGGATAAATTTTCTCTTATATTAACCTTATTGATTGGTTTTTTAGTATTTCTTTCATTGCATCTTAATTTACCTGTATTCGTATTTAAATCCGTAATATTAAATTTAACCATAAATTTGGTAATTTCGGGTTCTAATTCTTTATTTCTAATTTTCTTTAATTCTCTTGCTTGTTTTTCTAGAATTGCTATTTTTTCATCTACTTCTAACCATTTCCCAACATTACCTTTAAATGTTTGCAATTCAGAGTTAGGTATTTCTTGTAATGTATTCATTATTTATAGGATATTTAATATTTAAAGTTTTAAATTATTTTTTTTTAAAAAATTATTTTTTTTTTAAATAAACTGCCAGTATTAAAAACATCCCGAATAATATCTTTAAAATTTTAAGCTTATTTATATTGAAATAATTATATATCCCTTTATCTATATTACCTTGAAATTTTAAGATAGTGTTAAAATAATTAACAGGGGTTAAATATTGTTTTTTAATATTGTATTGGGGGGGACCAATAATGAAATAAGTAAATAAAAAAAATAAACCTATTTTCGCGAACATCAATAATGCACGGGTTTTTCCGTCTATATCTTCCGTAATATTCAGTGGAATTAATAGAATAACCGCTAAAAAAAGTATATCTTCAAAAATATCTTCTGCGAAAAATGATAACCATTTCTGAAAATTATACCATCCCCCATTTATGAATAATTTATAAGTATAATTATCATATTCCGATCCTTCATTATTTAAATATTTATAGATAGAATTTAAAATGTATACTTGCCATAATATTATTAAAGAGGTCCAGAAAAATAAAGATAATTTATCCATATCTTTTATTTTATCATGAATCATAATATTGGGTATGATCGCAGTAGATATTATATAAAATAATGTAAATATTACCCCACCAGTTTCGTAATCTTTCTTTATTTGTTGTATCTTATCCATATTATAATACTTAAAAATATTTTATTATATTGTAATAATGTCAAAATTAAAAGATAAACCATTAAAAAAATGCCATACGGATTCAAGGAAAATGATAGACGATATACATAAAGAACATGTGGGGAAATTAGACGGGAATGATTTGCATAAATATTACCTAGATAATGGTTTAATACTTAATGAATATTATTCGGAGAAAAATAATAATAAAAAAAAACCGGTGAAAAATTCAGGGATATTAATGTATTTCGAAAAAAACACCGAAGAAAAATGCGAAGAAGAAGTAAATATCATAAATAATTATATGAAAAATATAGACGAAAACATAATAAATGAGAAATATAAAGACTATAAATATGAAAAATGTAGTGAATGTAATATTAATTTAAATATAAATGAAAAAAGCGGATACTTAGAGTGTTATAAATGTGGACTAGTCATAGATATCATTATAACGAGTGATAAAAATTCTTATAATGATCCACCGAAAGAAATAAATTATTTCTCATATAAAAGAATAAATCATTTCAATGAATGGTTGGCGCAATTTCAGGGTAAAGAAAATACCGATATACCCGATGAAGTTTATTACAACGTAAATAATGAAATAAAAAAAAACATAAATATGGATGTAAAAAAAATAACATATAAGCAAATAAGAGGAATATTGAAAAAATTGGGTTATAATAAATATTATGAAAATATTCCTTATCTCATAAATATAATCGGTGGTAAAAAAACACCAAGACTAACCCGAACCGAAGAAGAAATATTAAGATCGTTGTTTAAAGAAATTCAGATACCTTTCATGAATAATTGTCCCCCGAATAGGAAAAATTTCTTATCTTATTCCTATGTACTACATAAATTCTGTCAATTATTAGAATATAGTAACTTACTTGTTTATTTTCCTCTACTTAAAAGCAGAGAAAAACTGCAACAGCAGGATGAAATATGGAAAAATATATGCAATGATTTAAAATGGGAATATATACCGAGTACTTAATTTTTATCCTCAACCTTGACATAATTAGGATAACACATATCCAATAAAGCCATTGTTGTCGATGCTATCAGACCGACATATATAGCATGATTCTGAAGGACACCACAGGTTGGTATAATCTTCGTGGATACAGTAACAACTATAAATAATACGATATACCGAATTATATTCTGAATATTCATATTAATTTCTATCATTTATATAATAATATAATATTTTATGTTTAATACTTAAAAAAATAATTATAATTTCTATTATAAATGAGTGAAGAAAAGAAAATTGATTATCTTGAAGTTGATTCAACTATCCCAGGTCAGAATTATGTATGTATCTCTTTCTTATCCCCCGAATCTTTAATCCAGAATAGAGAGGCATTCAATACCTCTAAATTCCTACAATCATACTGCAAAGATCAGAATCTAAAGTTTGATGAAGTTTACGGTAAATATATGGATTTCACATACAAGCATGAGGAACAATTACAGAGGGATTACGATGAAAAAAATGATTTCCAGACTAGTCTGAGGGGTGTTAAAATTCGCGGTGTATTTGATACAAGGCAGGAGGCAGAATCCAGAGCGAAAAAACTATCCACCACCGATAGTTCTTTTCACGTTTTTATAGGTCAGATGGGTTACTGGCTCCCATGGGATCCGAATGCCGACAGAGTATCAGATGAAGTATTCCAGGATAGCCAGCTAAATGATATGATGGAGAAATATCAAGAAAATAATATTAATCGTGACATATTCTATGAAGATCAGAAAAGGGAAAAGGTTAAGGCCGCTCAAGAGGAAGTCATTAATGCTAAGAAAAAGAAAGCGGCAGAAGAAGAAGAAAAGAGAGCACAGGAAAAACTAGTGGAAATTGAAACTATTGAGCCCGAATCTGAGCCTGAGCCCGAATCTGAGCCCGAATCTGAGCCTGAGCCCGAATCTGAGCCTGAGCCCGAATCTGAGCCCGAATCTGAGCCTGAGCCCGAATCTGACCCTGAACCCGAATCTGAGCCTGAACCAGAAATATCCAACGAAGGAAATATACCCGATAGCGATAATAAGTTAGATAAAGATTTAACGCAATCCATCGAAGGAGATGATCCTTGGATGCAGAAGGTGCAGCGTGAGAGTTAATGATATTAAATTATTAAATTATTCTATTTAATAAATTATGATTGAAACTTTACTTGTGTTAGGATGTATCATTTTTTTTATTCTGTTAGCGATATCATTTCAAGAAAGGAGTATAATGTATAAAGATTATCCTACATCCTGCGATGTTACTTATATTCCAAAAAAAGAAAATATTTATATGCTGGGTCCTTCTAATTTTAATTCTTCTCCTTATAATTTTAAAACGAAAGATTTTAGGAAATTAGAATTAGAAAATCTTTCTATAAGTGAATTAAAAGCAGAGATATTTAAAGAAGAATATACCGAAGAGACAATAGAGGATATTTATTCAACAAGATATGGAGATTTTAGTGATATGAGAAAAGATCAATTAATAGATATTATCCTTGATATTGAATCCGATTCATTTAAAAAAGATATATCACCCGATAATTATGAAAGTGATACATTCTTAGATAAAATTTTATTATAAAAAAAATATACAATATTTAATAATGAAACTCAGTCTGTTAATGTTCACTATTGGTGTTATTTTCGTTGTTTCTGGATATGTTCAAGATAATGATCCACACTGTAAACCCAAAACAGAAGTTAGAATTATACCCCGTAATGTTTATGATCAATTAATCCAGGATTCGACTTTATAATTTAATTGCATATTCTATAATATTTATATTCCCCGCATCTTTCACTTTTTCTAGTTATTTCGCACATGTCTCCCGGGCATAATCTGATTAATTTAGCCATGGGGTCCGTCCTCGAAATAATGGGCATCTGATTTTCCGTGGCATTAACTTTTTTTAATATCTTTTTTATATTTTCTTTATTACGGATACACGTGTGTTTCGGTACAGTAATATTCAAACTTATATCAAATGATATATTATTTATACAGAATATATGAGAATTACGAAAATAATCAATTCTATATTTTTCTTCATTTAATTTTTCATTCTCATCAATAATATTATCCGATAAACCATTAATCTTCAAGTTTTCTTGTCCCAACTTGTAAAGATCTTCTATCGCCTTTTCTAAATTTTCACTTATTTTTTCTGTTATAACTATAATTAAACTATCTTCGGGTTCAATATGTTCCTCTAAATATAATTTATTAATTTTATCGGCGCACTGTTTCGTTACCTTTAAGGGTTGTGAATTAATTTCTGGGAAATTAAAATAAATAATATGTAATTTATGACTTTTAATTTTAGAATGTTCCAATGTAATATTTAGATTACCTGCTTTACCGAATGATAATGGATTTTTAGAACTTTTTAAATTATATAGTTTTTCTATTTCTTCATCTGAATAATCGGATATAACAGATACATCCCATTCTGGTTCTAAGAATTTCTTGAATAAGGAACGGGATTTATTAATTTTGTGGACGTAACTCATTATATATTAATACTAAAATATTAATTTTAAATAAAATCAAATTTATTTATTTAATTTTAAAATGGATACGGATTATTCCTTTCAGGTGATCTGCTTGAAAGTTTAGATATTCCTGCTCTCTTAAATTTTATAGATCTTGGTCTTTTATTCGTCTTTTTCGCTTTTCTGGGTTTAGCTTTATTGGTTTTTTTAGATTTACCTCCACCCTGCTTTTTCTTCTTTTTAGAAGATTTCTTTTTAGAAGATTTCTTTTTTTCAGGAGGTTTCTTCTTTTTAGAAGATTTCTTTTTAGGGAGTTTCTTCTTTTTATCTTTTCCCGATAAGCGTCTTTTAAACCAATTTATTGTAGAGTTAAATTCTAGAATCTCCTCAATATATCTATCTTTCATTGATTTGTTCGAATTTTGTTCCCCCATTTTCCGGAGTTCAGTCATCGCTTTCTCCCGTGCCCTTATTGTATCACCATTGTATATTTCCTTGTAAGCTTTTTCATATTCACCCTTCAGTTTTACATACAATGAATTTTCGTCCATATTATTTAAACTTTCTTTCTCTTCTTGAAACCGTTGTTCTTTCTCTTCTTGAAACCGTTGTTCTTTCTCGGCCTGTCGTGCTTCGGTGCGCGCCCCACCCCTATGTCTGTTTACTCTTCTACTCATTTATAATTTAACTTAGATTTTTACTTAAAACTATTGAATTATTTATTAATAATGATTACGAATATGAATATAAATAGATTCAATAGATTCAATCGGCTAAATAAACCCCTCGCTTTATTGGGATTTTCCACTATGATCGCATACTGGTTGTATAAAAATACACAACTCGAAACCAAATTAAATACATTCTTAAATAAATCCAAGGGTGGACAATTAAAAGTATCTGAAAATAAAAATTGTAAATTTAATGATAATGAAAATAAATTAGTAATATACAGTAATGAAGAATTTTATGATAGTGTAGCGAAATATCTTTATAAAAAATATCCCGATAAAATTAATAATTTTTATTATGAAGAAGAAAAAGTTTTCACATTTAATGAATGGAGATACCGAAGGAATGAAAAACCTAAAAGCATTAAAATTATGACACCTCAGGATTGTGATATAAATATTGCACACACGTATGAAGATAAAGAATATAAAATTAATATTAAAATATCAGATGTCAGGGATTATAATAAAGATCTTACGAAAATATTGGTAACTGCTGATTGTCAGAGTTCTGAATATATTTTAAGTAAAATTATAGCAACGTGTAATAATAAAGATGCACTTTTATCATTTATTGACGAAGCCAAGACAGATATTAAAAAGGACCACGAAGAACATATAAAATGTTCTAAAGAAACTATGAGAATTTATTATTATAAAAAAGATTATTGGGCCTTATTATCCAAGGCTCCTAAAAGACCAATTGAAACTATTTATCTTAAAAATGGACAGAGAGATTCTATCATAACTTATATTAATGATTTTTTTTCTCAAGAAACAAGAAGTACTTATTTATCATTCGGTATTCCTTACAAGAGTGTTTCGTTGATTTATGGACCCCCGGGATCGGGTAAAACGAGTATTATCCGTGGTATAGCTTCTGCCCTGGATTGTGATCTCTATGTTTTACCAATTACGAAAGATATGTTAGATCAAGATCTCGTTGGTGCTTTCTCTTATATTAATGATAATGAAGATAAGGAAAGAATTATTGTAATAGAAGATATAGATACACTCTTCGATGAACGCAAGGCAGGTGATAATAATAACGGAATTACTCTACAAGGATTCTTAAATTGTTTAGATGGATTCACGTGCATTGAGGGTACAATGCTATTTTTAACCGCCAATAAACCAGAAGTATTGGACTATGCTGTTATAAGATCTTGTAGAATAGATCATAAGATAGAGTTAGGTTATGCCGATAAATATCAGACGAAAGAAATGTTTGAAAAATTTTTACCAGGTCAACGAGATAAATTTAATGATTTTTATGATAGTATTAAGCATCGGGAATATACAACAGCATCTTTACAGGAGTTTTTATTTTATAATCGTAAATGTGATAATATCTTAGAAATAGTTGATAAATTCACAGAAATCATAGAAAAAAATGATCCTAAAAACTTCGAAGTCATTAAAGATGAAAATAAGAATTTTTATAGTTAAATAATTACCGACAAGAATTACCGACAAGAATTACAGAGGGAATTAAATGTATCCCCGAATAAACTTGTCCTATTCATACAATCAATGTTGGAACATACAGGAGCCCCATCGTGGGGAGCACATGATGAACAATCACATTTACCCTTCATTACGAAAGTTGGTTGTTTTATTCCATTTATATCCTTATAATCAATAGATTCTCTACACCTATTGGTATAAGGACTTGTCCCTGGACCCGTCCAATAGTGCTTGTTATGACCATCTTCATTGTTTTCAATTCTCTCATTGCAGATCCAACACCATCTGTGATCTCCACAATATACGAAATTACAGCCATCCGGTTTCACTGTTTTGATTCCGCAATGAGGACACTTTTTAAACTCACCATCTTCTAAATTTTCATCCCTGCTTTTACATACAACGCACCGAAACATTTCGGGTTGGAGGACTAGAAGATCCCCCTCTCCATTGCCGCATGCTTTAGGCATATCACAGAGAATCAATCTATTCCATGTATTAATACGGTTTATATCTCTTTTTCTTGGTTTGGGTGAGCACTGAGTACAGGCTGCATAAAATGTGTCTTCCCCTAGAAGAGAATTATAGTCTGGTTCTGCGTCTTCCACATAATAATCTCTCTTATTTTCTATTCTTTCAAGTATAGTCATATATTTACCATACAAATTTTCCTTGTATCTAACATATTTCTCTTTATCATCATATGAAGAATTATTCCTCCAAGTTTCACCCGATCTTTTATTTTCTTTCAAGAACCACTTTATATAAATTAAACTAAATCCCTTATTACAGAAGGGGCAGCACAGAGGTTTAAAGATTAAATCATTAATCTTCGTTGACATTGTCTTCATAAAACATCTGTTGCAGATTGGAGTATTGCAGCATGGTGTATATTCGAAATGATTACTACTGTCAGCACATATCAGACAAGTCGTCTGTTCTTTTAGAAAAGAGATCCGTTGTGTTTTTTTAGTTTTAATGAAATCTTGAAAGATCTCATATTGTTGTTCGGGATTCATAACATTATCACAGAATTTCAAAGCATCCCCGAGTGTCAATTTTAAAGGACCTTTCTTGTCCAAATATTCTAGAATATCGAAATCCAAACACTCTTGAAGTTTTACATACTTCAAGAGAGTCGGGCGAGTTATTTTAATAAATTTAAGAGTCTCGGTAATATTTTTATCACATAAAAGATACATCTGATAAGCATCGCAGATCTTCCCTTGAATACTCATTTAATTTATAGTACTTAATAGCACTATTAAATCAAATTTAAATAGTTACGAGAAATATTGAATTAAGATCTAGATCCATGACATACATCAGTTTTTTATCTTCGGGGATTGTTTTCTTGTATGGTTCCCACTTTTCTTTCGTTATCATTTCTAATATCATTTCTTCATTCATAAATTGAATATCCATTCTATTATCTTTTTCGGAACATTTACATGCTAAAATACCATCGCGATTATTCATAAGACCTTCCTCGTAAATTTTATTTAACTGTTCCATATTACCAGAAATAAATTTAGTAATGTAGGAGGGGGCGGAACTGATATGTTGAACATTCATTTATATATTTAATATTATAATTATTGTTCTTCTAACGAAGCCTGTATAGCCTCTTCCAATTGTCGCTGTTCTTCCATTTCTATAACTTCTTGTGGACTCAATATTCTTATATTATTGGTTAATATATTACCCATTAATTGTCTCATTCTGTCATCGATTTCTAATATATTCCGTTGAACATTCCCCCCATTATCCTCATTTTCTCTTATTCTTTCCTCGTGTGGAAATTCCGTTCTACATATAGGACAAGTATTCGATTTTTCAAGCCATTTTTTAATACCCATACACCCTTCTTTTTCATTGTGAAATAAATGTTTATGATCTTTACACGGCAATTCTATACATTTTTCTCCAATTTTAAAATCTTCTAAACATATTGAACACGTCTTTCCTTCTTCTTTAATTTCAATTTCTTCAAGCGAATCTATGAAATCATTTGATGCTCTTTTGGGTTCATTAACGGACGGTTCTCCATTTAATTCATTATTTAATTCATTATTTAATTCATTAGTAATACCGTTCAATATAAAAGATATTAAATTAAAATTTTCTCGTGGTAATTCCATCAATATAATAAGAATATATTTTAAAACTTAAATTATTTTTCACATGTAATTTCATTGTTACGTTTCTTAAAATTTATCTTTAATCCTTTTACCTTTTTCTCAAATTCTTCCAACGATATATTACTTTTAATATCTATTTTTTTACCTTATAG
>Ga0233426_10002869_pt1 | contig 14077 bp, 10 predicted proteins | sample SI_118_April2016_6_FD_179875 | JGI IMG/M metagenome (GOLD analysis project Ga0233426, IMG submission 179875) | Seawater microbial communities from Saanich Inlet, British Columbia, Canada - SI_118_April2016_10_MG | ecosystem: Environmental > Aquatic > Marine > Inlet | place: Canada: British... | reverse complement strand
AGCTAGACAATTTAAATGAATTCCCATTCTACAATGTGAAAATATTAGTACACAAAATTAGCTCAGTAAAACATTCAACATATACGGTTAGCATCAATGAATATATTGACAATGCACTTGATAGTCTTAACAGATTAAGAGATAATATGAATAAGGAAGGTATTAGTTGGACAGTATATTATATAGAAAAAGAGAATTCTACAGAGGGATATAAAATACTTGAAGTTGCAGAATCAAAAGATGAAAAAATATCAGAAAGAACTAAATTTAATTCGATGAAAACACAAAATTATCATCTAACACGATTAGTAGAAAAACTAGATTTAATCATAGAGAAATCACCATTACAATACTAATATTATGTTAAAAATACTCTTAAAAAACACTCCTAAATAATGAATGAAGTATTTGATATCTGTGTAGCTATTTTAATTTGGATTGCAGATTTATTTAGAGTTACATATAAAGAAGCTAATATCTGGATATTTGTAATTATTGAGCCTATCCTATTTATAGCAATGTTATATATGATTATAAAACAAAGAAGAGAAATTAAATTATCTAAAAATAGAAAATGAGAATAATCTTAATTTTTTGTGTATTAATTATTTCTAGTTGTCAATCAGAAACATCTTTTGAATTCTCAACTTATTGGTGGAAAAGTAGCACCAAACTTAATACTCAACAAAAAGAGTTTTTGAATACAAATAATATTAATAAAATATATCTAAGAATTTTTGACTTAAAGTTTGATGAGAAGAATTCAAGTATTTTAATACCTAAAGTCTATTCAGGATTTAATGATATCAATACAATTCCTGTTATATATATTGAAAATAAAATTTTTTCAAACTTTAATATTGATACTATTTATAATTTGATTCAACAGAATATAAAATCAGCAATAGACAAAAAAATAATTAATAGTACCAATAATCTGCAAATTGATTGTGACTGGACATTAACCACAAAAGAACCCTACTTCCAATTATTAAGAGCTTTATCAAAAGGCATTAAAGGGCTTAGTGCAACAATTCGATTGCATCAGATTAAATATGCTCAAGCAACAGGAATACCTCCTGTTGAAAAAGGAATAGTCATGATTTACAACTTAGAATCTCCTGCAGATGTAAATATAAAGAATTCAATATTTTCATACGACAAAGCAATGCAATACTTAGACGGGTACTTAGACAAATACCCTCTTAAAATAGCAATTGCTCTTCCAGCATTTAGTTGGGGAGTTCATTATCATCATGGTAAAATTAAATCATTAATGTCAGATTTTAATCCCGAAAAGATTGACAACATGAATATGAGCAAAAATAAGGATGGTTATTACAAATCAAAAAAAGCACATTTTTACAATACTCACAGAATTTCAAATAGAGATGAGATAAGGTATGAATATCCAAAAATAGAAGAGTTAAATAAAATGATGACTTTTCTACTACACAATATAAAACAAGATAGCACAGAAATTATCTTCTTTAGTCTAAATTCAAATTTTCTAACAAATAATAAAATAAATTATGAAAAAATTATTTCTACTTATAAGTAGCATCATACTAAGTTTAAACTCAAATTCTTGCGGACTTGAATTTCAATATACAGAAGAAGCAAATAAAAACTTCCTTATAACGCAACTTGTTGCCGAATCGGAATTAGATACACGCTTATTCTCAACTAGTAATAATCTATACTATAAGTTAAATTATAGCATGTATGATATGGAACGAGATAGACAATCAACAAAATTAAGAAAATTAGGATTTAGTGAAGATATAATTTATTTAATGAGTAGTAATATTGTGAAATCGATAAACATAGAAAACAATTTTACTAAGATTGAATTCAACTCTAATTACGATAGAACTATAAATAATATTTATGAGTTGAACATTTCAAAATTCTTTAACCAAACTATTATCAAAGAATTTAAGAGAAAAAACCAACTTAAACTACTTGAATTCATGATGTACAGAAGTATAGTATTACAAGGAAGAAGCTCAAGTAAATCAACTAAAATTAATTTACGGAAATTTATTCGTGATGAAATTAAAACCTGTCCAAATGAGCTTGTTGAAGATTATGCTACTTTACTGATAGAATTGAGTCTTCGCATTCGTCACCCACATACAATAGTTTCTGACTATATGAAATATTTTGAGAATGCAAAAAAACTTAATCCAATAGCTTATTCTCATTTTTGTGGTGCAGTAAGTGCTCAATACGCTTTACTTCCTACTAATGAATATTTCAAATACAGCAATGACAGAGAATTAAGCGTATATTTATTCACTAAACTACTTAAATACCCAAAATTATATAGTAGAATAATTTATGAAATAAACTATGTCATAGATTTAAAAAGTGAATTTGACTGGGAAAAATGTTTATTGTATTGTAAAAATCAAGAAGAAAGAGATATAATACATTTAATTAAAACCTCAATCTTTTCTGGAATAAATATCTCGCTAATAGATTACTTTAAAGAGAGAACAAGTGAAAACTCAAAGACATTTGAACTAGCACTAATCCAATACACTCAAAGAGTTGAGAGAAACTTATTTACTAAGCTAAATCACGCAGGAAACTTTAAAGAAGGATACAAAGTTAAATCAGTAAATAAATATGATTATGATGATGCTGTAGATTTAAAAAATTATTTAAAAGAAATTAAAATACAAAACAAAGTATTACTACATATTTTAAGAGGGTATTCATCATTTATGCTAGGTGATTTTTCGGAAGCTAGGAAAGAATACCAAATCGCAAAAAACTTGTTGAAAAACGCTCAATACCTAACAAAAAAACAAAAAAGTAATTTTTTAAAACAAATAGACGGATTAGAATTATTAGAGGAATTTAGCCATGATAATTCAGATATAAATTATCATAACCTCCAAACAAGATTAACCAAATTATTAACAGAAACACAACTTTCAAATAAGATGGAAACTTACTTTGAATTAGGACTAAATCTAGCGATTAAAAGGTATGATTTTATAACTGCATTAACATTTACATCTAACAAAGGATTTCATCAGGAAATCATTCTTGATATAATAATGGACAACAATGAATTATTAAAACTTCTAGAAAGAATTAATAAAGAAGAATTACCTTTTATGGACAGACTTCCAGTTTCCTTAAAATTTGTAGTAATTGAACAGATTGCTACTAATTATTTCAGAAATTATGACTTAATAAATGCTGAAAAATATTTCGACTTACTACCAGACAATATTTTTGAAAATGGAATAGGTGGGGAAGCGTATTACTATAATAATAAATACCAAAATGATTATTCTAATTTTACAATTAACACTTCAGACACAGAGAGAGAAACACTCAAAAAATACAATAAAAAGACAGCTATAAAGACAATTTTAGAAATAACAAATGAAATAGACCAAAAAAATAATATTGACTTCAAAAACGATAGCTTGTTATCAATAAGAATTAGAAAAGAAATATCAAATTTATACTTTGACCTATCATGCATGTACTCTACCCCATTTTGGGCTTATAGCAGAATTTGGCAAGGAGGATTGAAATATGGATTTTATTATACTCACTATGAACCATTCAATAACCTAAATTCTAAATTTGTTAAAATAAAAATGGATACATTTCTAAATAAATATGGAAATCAAAAAATATCAATAAAATACTTAAATAAAGCAATAGAATTTTCAGACGAAAAGGAAAGGCTAGCTAAATTAAACTTTAAGTTATTAAAAAAACTAAAAGAACCGTTTCAAACTTCATTTCATAAAAGATGTTACAATAGTGTTAAATGGGAATCAATAGTTAAAGACTATGAAGCAAAAACAATTTCAACAGCACTTTTAATAGATTCTTTATATCAAAATACTAATTACTTTAAAGAAGTAATATCAGAATGTACTGATTTTAAAAATAAGAACCCAAAGCACAATGAAAAACCTGTGATTGAAGCTAAGGAAGAAATTAAAATTGAAAATGATGAAAACATTTATAAATTATTAATAACAATAATAATGCTTATACTAATAATTATTATTGGAGTATTTTATTTTAAAAAAGCTAGCTAAAAAATTAGTGAAAAATGAAAGAACTATCCGCTAATATAACGCACCAAACTCAATCTAATGAACCAGACTTCAAAACCCAAAAGCAAATAATTTTAATAAATATAAAAATTTAAAATGGAAAATTTAGGATGGTTTGGAATAAAATCTGAAGAGAGTAGTATTTATCTTTGTTCTATAGATGCTTTGAGTATTCTTACTTTTATAAGAGGAAGAGATTTTCAGATAATTGAGATGTGGGGATCTAAAAACAATAATGAAAAAAACTTGCTTTGCAAGTATGAAGAAAGATTCTGGGTAAGAAAAAATCATTTTATAGAAATAGCTTCATTAATTGAAGAAGATGAAAATGAAAACATCATTTCTCTTAGAATAAATTTAGATAATGGAGACTATATAAATTTAATATATGGTCAATTATGGGTAAAAATATCTGACACTAAACTATTAAAAAAATGTACATTGAAAATTTTAGAACAATATGGGTATTATGCAGCAAATGAGATTTGGAATTTTGTGAGTAAACAAAATTGTGAAATGCCAATTAACTATCTACAAGGAATGGAAGAAAGAGGTATACTTGATAGCTTTGAAGAAACAAGAATTCAAAATCTAATGTGTAACCAAAATGAGAGTAACATCTTAGAAAAAATGAAAATTCATGGACATAAATGTAATTTAAAAATATAGTCACTCATTAACAAAAATAACTAAGCTTAACATATATGAAAAATATAGTTGTATTGACAGGAGCAGGAATTAGTGCAGAAAGTGGACTCGGAACTTTTAGAGGTTCTGAAGGGTTATGGGAGAAATACAAGATTGAAGATGTTGCTACTGAAAAAGCATTTCTAAAGAATCCAGCATTAGTATTAGAATTTTATAATATTAGAAGAAAGCAATTACTTAACTCATTTCCAAATGACGCTCACTTTGCCTTAAATAAACTAAAAGAAAAATACAATTTATCAATATTGACGCAAAATATAGATGATCTACATGAGAGAAGTGGTAATACAGACATAATTCACTTGCATGGAAAATTAAGAGAGTCTAGAAGTGTAATCGATAATAAGATTTATTCTATTAAAGGATCGGAATTAAATATTGGAGATTATTGCGAACAAGGAGGACAACTCCGCCCAAATGTAGTATGGTTTGGTGAAGCAGTACCAAATATGGATTTAGCAATAGATAAAGTAATACAAGCATCTATTTTTATAATTATTGGCACTTCATTAAATGTATTTCCAGCCGCCTCACTTATTGATTACGCTACAAAAGCCAAAAGAATTATTATTATTGACCCTAACTCATCAAATTACAATGGAATTGAAATTATTAATGAGAAAGCAACGAAAGCTGTTCCTCAATTAGTAAATGAATTGTTAAAATTAGAATAAATTATCAGCAGAATTAAAATTTAAAAAATAAATAAATGAAAATGCCTTTTCAAACATACTATCACAATACATTCCCATCACATTTACAGGAATTTTACGATTCGATTCCTAATGATATGAGACATCATCATTCAAATGATAAGAAAACCTATACAATTCAAGTTGATAAATTAAGTAATCATGGAAGAGGAACAAACATTGAACATTTGAAGTTCTTAAGTCCAGAAGATAAAATACATTTTAGTATTTCATTGTTTCTGACTATACTTACAGATCAAGTATGTTACACATATTTTAATTCAATATACTCAAGATTTAGATCATTAACTAACTATCCAAAACTTACAGGAACTTGTTTGACTATGTGTCATATTAACGCACATCCAACAGAGATTTTTCAACATATTGATAAAGAGTTGGACTGGAATTATAGAGATATTTGCATTATAGAAATAAAAAATATTTTTAATGAATCAAAGGATTTTATGAAGCAAGAGATTCTTAGTTTCTTTAAAAATCATTTAAATGAAATTGATGGAGAAACTTTCTGGAAAAAATGTGAAGAAGAATTAAAATTCTAGCAGAAAAAGTCGCCGTAGCAGGATTACAACCCACACTCATTTCACTAGATTACAGTAAGCTCTAAACCTAAAATTTGCACCACATTTTGCACCGCTAACCAATCTACTAAATCAAACTTAAGAAATTTAGACGATTATCTGAGTAATCTGTTATTTTATAAAATAAAAAAGAGCAGGCTAGTAAGACTAAGTAGTACTTGGGTTTAGTATTAGTTAAATTAGTAATTTAAAAAAATGGGTGATAATTTAATTTATAAATTCATTAAAGAAATCATAAACTAAAACAATTTTTCTAGCTTTGAAAAATATTTATCTTTACTATGAAATTATTCACTAATTATTCTGAAAAATTAAAAAACTACTGGAAATCACAAGATTTAGTCTTCACTGCCACCTATAAAAAGGTAAATAAGAATACTGGGTTTTTTAATCATTTTTTGAATCCAGAAAGTAAAATGAAACTGTATTACCCTTCAATTGATGAAGTCGAGGTTGTAGATAAGCGTGTTTCATTCTATTTTCGTAGTAACAAAGAACTTATAGATGGTGATTTTTACAAAGTAGAGTTAGTATATACAGAAAATCCAAAAGGAAAAAACAACCCTTTTTCACTTAAAATCAAGAACGTATCTCACCTAAATCAAATTAAAGTTAAAAAGCTTTTAGAAGAAAGGAAAAAAGATGTTTCAGAAAGCGAATCCTACTTTGGAAAATATTCTAAAGCGAGTGAAAAGTTTGCTTCATTTAACAATGTGATGTTAAGTGAAAGTGGTGAAATCTTAATGAGTGATGGCGAATCTCAGAAAGTATTTGTTTTTCCTAATATTGCACTAAAAGAACACTCCTATTATTCATTTTCTATTCGAACAAATGAAGAGAAACTACCAAATGCAATTCCAAACACTATAAAGGAATTAAAATTAAATCCTTATCAAGATTTTATCCGTCTTCGATTTGAGCGCCTTAGAAATCCTGAAGCCAATAAGATGATAGCCAAATTGATGCGTGAAATAGGCAAAGGAATGTACGATTCCAAACAGCGGATGATTTTCGAATTATTGCAAAATGCAGATGATGCTCCAGGTAAGGAAAAAGTTGGGTTCCATATAGATATTAGTGGTGACTATTTTTTTATAATGCACGATGGTGCTCCATTTAATAAGGATGATGTAGAAGCTATTACAAGTGCAGCTGAAAGCACTAAAATAGGTGATAGTAACAAAACAGGTTATAAAGGGATTGGCTTTAAATCAGTTTTTACGGATAGCACTGAGGTTTGGTTGAAATCAGGTGGCTATCAGTTCGCATTTCTTCGTAGTAGCCCATTCTTTGAAAATTTTGATAAATTCTATTTTAGTAGTAAAAGGTATAAAGAACACCCAGAATTTATTAAAGAAGATAAACTAATGTTTAGAAATCAAAGGCTAAGATTTAATGGGTCAAATGATATTCCTTGGCAGGTAATCCCCATTTGGCAAGATAACTTACCTGTAGAATTTAGCGATTCAAATTTTGCAGCTTATCCTAATCCTGTTCAATTTGCTCTTAAAATTGGCAAAGAAAACATTAACGATTACAAATCTGCTATAGAAAATATAATAAAGCGTCCACAATTTTTATTATTTTTAAGAAATACGTCTAAATTCAATTCACCAAAAAATGGCGTGTTAATTCTAAGAAATGATAATGAAAAAGTTATTGAAATCACCAAATTAAGGGGGGAGTTAGAGCAAAAGTTTTTATATACTAAAATGATTTTTAATGATATAGAAGTGTCTGATAAAGCTTTTTCATTACTAAATATTGGATTGAAAAAACAATTCACAAAAAACGAGTTTGATATAGAAACTTCCTTTTTTTCAGATTTAGGAGGTCGAGAAATTGAAACCATCCCTCCTAAATTAGCCTCTGCTACACAAACTGAAATATCTTTTGGTATTTCATTAACAAATAACAATATTTCACCTGAAGAGGAATACATTCAAAGGCTTCCTAAATACTCTAGTTTGTTTACTTACCTTCCAATGGAAGATACAAGATTTCAGCTTCCTTTTTTAGTTAATGCCGACTTTGTACCGTCATCTAACCGTCAAAAAATTCAAGGAGACAACCTTTGGAATAAGTACATAATGATAAAAGTAGCAGAGAAACACATAGCAACTCTTTCATACTTTGCTCAGGAATTTGTTAAAGACCACAATACGAATAGTTCATATTTATCGTTGCTGCTAATGAATCCGTTACCAGAAGATGATACAGCTCAAATAATCATTGACAGCTATAATGAAAAATATTTAGAACAACTAAATATTGAGCCAATTGTAGTCAACGACAAAAATCAAACGCAGTTACTATCTGAAACAATTTTAGATTCATCGGGTATTATAGAATTATTTGGGGAGGAAATATTCTACGAAATCATTGAAACTGAAAAACGTCTGCCTCATTCCAATATCGACACAAATTATTTAAGAGATTATGATTATTTGGAAATTGAAAAAATTGGGATGGAACAGTTGGCAAATAATATTACAGCAGAGATATGTGAACAATTAGGAGCTATAATTGTTGAGAAATCTATTTACGACAAACCAGAACTGTTAAAATGGTTAGATAAATTGGTTAGCTATTTACCTGAAGATTTTGGAAAAATTCCTTTCATATTCCACAATAACGCCTTGTTCTCTCTGGAATCTCTAGTGGCTGAGGAGGATGCTTGGTTAATCAATAAAAACACATCCGAATATCAAGAACTTATTAAGGAACTCGGTTATCATACCGTTAATCTCAATCTCATTGAGTATTCAAATATTAATAACTTTTTACTCTCGTTTAGTGGGTATATAAATGACAAAACTTTAGCTTATGAAAGATTGGCTACAAATCCCGTCCTAGCTAGCATTAACATTGCTTTAAAGCTTAAACTTATTGACTTTCTTCAAAATAGTAGTTTTATGGTGGGTATAGGTGAAACTAAATATTTTGGAGAGTTAAAGTTATTTGTTGATGAACAGAGGGTTGCACGGCCACTTCAACAATTACTAAGCAGGCAAGAAGATATAGTAATTTCTTCAATTCAACAATTTAGAATTAAAGAGGAAGAGTTTAATAAACTTTCTGATGCTCTCAAAAAAGAGTTAATCGATAAAGGTAAAGTGTTCACATCATTTATTCTCGCCACCAAATTATTCAATGAGTGGTCTCTACAGTTTAGTTCTGAAAATATCGTACAGTATGTTGATGATTTAAAAATCATTTATACTTGGGTCGAAAATAAAGATGAAATCTCAAGTGCAGATTGGGCTTCAATACCTTGGTTGTTTGTAGATGATGAATTAAGATTTACAAACACAGACAAAGTATTTTGGTCAAGTGCTTTTCATAACCTATCAAATGAAAATTATGAAACCGTAAAATCAATCTTACAAATAGCAGAACTCAGAACGCTTCCAATACAAGATTGTGGTGAAATAATTCAAACGTTCAAATTAAAAACGGATGATAGTTCTGGTATAGATTGGACCAAGGTTAACAATCTTGAATTGCTTTCTGCAAACACCTTTTTGGATTGGCTTGAGAATGATGGGGTATTTAGTGAATTCTTTGAAGAATACACTCTAGAATCAAATGGAAAGAGTCTATGGAGCATTGTAGAAGTTGAAGATACAAAGATCTTTGACGGTTCAAACAAAGAGTTAAATGATTACATAAATTCAATTGAAGAGCTAAAATCACATTTCACGGAATTAGACAAATCTTTGTGTAGTGAAAATCGCAGCAAAATAGGTTTACTTCAAGGTGACAAATTGCTTTCTGCAATAATCAACTCAAAAGCTTTTGATCAGAATTTAGCAACACTCCTACAATCAAATTTATCTTGGGAACAGCTAAATGATTTTATATTAAACTTACCTATATTCAACCTTAAAACAGGTGTTGAATATGGTAACGGCACACCGGAACATATAATAATTTACCATATCCTAAAGTCTGTTGTTGATATTAAAGATATTCCAAATAACGCTTTAGGTGTCATTGAAAACTTGCGAGATAAAATAGAAGTAAATCAAAACCCGCTATCCGATTATGATTTAAGTAATAGAATTCAATTTGGTACAGGCGAAAACAAAAAAATACTTAAACTCTCAGGTGTCCTTGAAGAGTTTAAAGGCGAATCGGATGTATTAGATGAACTAATAGAATCGTTTGGAGCAATAAAAGAAAAAGCCAAATTACGTAAGCTGATTTTTAAAACAAGGGAAATGCCACTTTTTGAAATCCATTCAAAAATCGAAGAAGAAGGTAACACCTACTATTCTGTTCAGCAAGTTGTTTTTCAACTACTTGACAAGGCTCACGGAGGAAATAGAAATTGGTCAAAACAACATTTTGATGATTATTGGAATGAACAAGATAATGAAACAGAACTTCAATCTTCTTACAAATCATTCCTTACAATTCTAATGGATATAAACTTTACAGAATTAGAAGGGTTTCATTTCCACGATTTAGTTTTAGAAAATTGTTTAGACAAGAATTATGCAATTGATTCAGAGAATATACCTCAATGGTTAGAGGAATGGCTTCACGTTGACCAAAACAAAAGAATAACATATATAGAAAAACTTGGTTATAATGGACTTGATAGTCCAATTGTGAAATTAAGGAAAGAAGCTATTTCCGATAATTATGAACAAAATACTTTAATTCGCTATTTTGAAGAATCCAAACCAAACGAGGTAATAATCTGGAATACTGTTGAATGGCTATCAAAATTTAGCTCTAAAAAAATCACCCAAAACATTGAACTTTTAAATCAAATTAATAATTACGTCTCGCTTGACACAAATACAATATCAGCCATTTTTATCCCAATTATTGAATCCGTTAGCCAAGACCAAAATATTACTTATAAGCTACAAAGTGTAGCTCTAAGTTCTGAATTGTACATTATAAATGATGATGAGGAAAACACCTATTCTATTTTTAGTTCTATAAAAAGAGAGAATGAAAACTCAGTATTTATTGACAACAATTGCGGTAATGTTTCAACTTATTTCAATGCCGAAGAAATAAACCTAAATCTAAGTGTTGACTTAGTATTGCTCGAAAAAGAATCAAAACTTTGGGATGAACCTTTTTACCAAAAATGGGAGTATAGTTTAGAGTACCCTGTTTATATCTATAACGGTAATGAAATACCATATCTAAGAACTTTTAACGGAATTACAATATGTAAATTCACAAATGATTTGAAAGTTGAAAATGAAAGTGTTTATTTTATCTCTAGTGTTCTAAAAAATGATATTCTAAATAATTTACCACTATCTTTTCCTCAAGACAAACTAGATAATCTAAAAGAATGGCATTATAAAACACTTCAAAATGAGTCTCTGTTAGATGAAGATTCTTTCGACTACAAAGAAAATATAGATAGATTACTTCAAGATAGACTTGGTATTTCGGAAGAAGACCAAAAACGGGAAAGCGGTAATGCCAAAACACACGCAGTTTATTTTTTAGACGAAAATGATTTTGATATATCAAACGTGAATAATGCAGGTGCGGCACTAACAAATATTATTGACCCAGACGGTAACGAAATTGACTGCATAGTGCGTAGTGCAAAAGGTGGTTTATTGTATTTAGATAAAGAGCATTGGGATATGCTTGAAGACAACCTTATGTATTTAATTGTAATTTATCCAGGAAACAATCCAAGATTGTTTAAAAACAGACTTGAGTTACTAGAGGAAGAATTATCCGAAAATGTACTATTTAGAGTCCCAAATAATAAGCATACCAACGAAATTGACGGTGTGTTTAATGCCTTAGAATCAGAATCCCACTTAATTTTGGTAACAAGTGAGAAAATGAAAGAAAGTCTATTTTCCAAACTGAAGCAAAAAGGAGGTTTTAACAAGGAAGAAAATGCCGCTGTTGGAGGTGAATATTTTACACTTTAATTTATGGTCAAAAAAGAAAATCAAATACAGTTTTATTCAGAAGAGCTTAAAGAGTTGGAGTTTTCGGTAAAGAAAACATTTAATGCAACAGCTCTTTCATTGTTTCAGAATGGAGATGTTTATTTAGGACAGTATCGAGGTTTTGATGAAAAAAGAGGAAACGTATTTGTAGATATTCCTTTAGGTAAGCAGTATCACGCTCCTCGCCTTGACCAAAAACTTACTTGCTTTACGCTGAAAGCTGGATTGGAACGGCCTTCAAGTTGGAGTAACTTGACATATTCAGATTTACTAAAAGACAGAAATCGTACAGACACTAAAATTGTAGATTATACTCCTTCAAAAAGAGAAGGATGGATTACAATGTTGATTAGAGAAATGGATTCTGAATTCCTTAAAAGTCTTCAATACAATCAGATTTTAGCTTTTGGCCCCACAATTCCCCCTTTCGAGTACCTTCAAAATTTAAAAGATTTCAGTGAACATATAAAAATTGATGATAATTCACTTTGGAATAAAATATTAGGATTTAAATATTCACTCAATAAGGAAATTCAACCGCAATTACTCACAGAAGATATTGATATTGCAAAAGCAATTATTGAAGAGGTGGAAAAGTCCACTATTTACCTCTTTCAAGGTCCCCCAGGAACAGGTAAAACACACCAAATTGCAGATGTAGTTTCTCGTTTGGTGCTTCAAAATCATTCAGTCCTGATAACAGCTTCTACGAACAAAGCTGCTGTTGAAGTATGTGAAAAACCTTTTTTTAATAAGCTATTTGAAGAAAATCGCATTTCTAAATTACCAATATCAATTGACGAAAAAAAGAGATTCCCAAGTCTATTAAATGCCAAAGACCTTGTTCCCTCGAAAGGTCATTTAACACTTACAACATTTTATCAGTTTTCCCGAATTTGGGAAGAACAAACACAATCTTTTGATTATGTGATTGTAGAAGAAGCTTCACAAGCATACCTTACAACCATTGCAGCTGCGTGTAAAGTTGGTAAAAAAGTAATTATAGTTGGAGATCCAAAACAGATAGTTCCAATAGTCACCAATAAGAATTATAAAGTCTTCCCTAATATCGATACTCTCATTAATGGAATGGATACTTTAAGTCAAATTGACGATTTTTCATTTAACAGAAAAATTGAAACAAGAAGGCTTTCAGAGCGTTCAACAGAATTTACAAATAGCTTCTACCAGAATACCATTCAATCTAAATCCTTATACAAAGATATAAGTGAAGATATAAATAAATTAGACGCATTACAACACCTTACTCATTCAAAAGGTGGTCCAACTTTAATTTTATTCTCAAATAAAAAGGAAAATGTACTCGCTAGAATGCTTGATTTTTTGGTCGAAAGTATAGATGAACTAACCAACCTAAAAGGCAACGAAATTGCTGTACTAACCCCTTATATAGAGACACTGACATTTTTACAGCAAAATTTAAAATCTAAGACAAAGTCAAGAAATTATCTAATAGAATCGGTAGATAGAGTACAAGGTTTAGATGTAGATTATTGCTTTTACGTTATTCCAAGATCTAGCTCATTCTCATTTAATATAAACCGTTTTAATGTTGCTACAAGTCGATCTAAAAAATGTACATACATACTAGCAGAACAAGATTATGACCATTTTGTAAATCTCCCAAATGAAGTAGAAGCCTACCTTTCTAAGTTAAAATCAGAATTTTCATTTTTGATTTCACCATCTAAGCGTCAATATCATTAACTATCGATTCAATAACAGCAGGCGTGGAGTCTGTTTTTATTTCTAAGAATAATTCAGTTAAAGCAGCTTTTGGAGACTTTTCTTTTTGTTCCAGTAATTTTTTCTCAGCTTCAACTGTTTCCTGTGCTATTTTACACAATTCTTTTACAAATTCTATACTCTGAATCAATCCTTGCTCAGCTTTCTCTTTAAGATCCTCTAATCGTAGCAGGATTATAACCTACACTCTTTACACTAGATTAAAGTAAGCTTTAAAACTAAAATTTGCACCACTTCTTGCACCGCTAACCAATCTACTAAAT
>Ga0233426_10002868_pt1 | contig 14077 bp, 9 predicted proteins | sample SI_118_April2016_6_FD_179875 | JGI IMG/M metagenome (GOLD analysis project Ga0233426, IMG submission 179875) | Seawater microbial communities from Saanich Inlet, British Columbia, Canada - SI_118_April2016_10_MG | ecosystem: Environmental > Aquatic > Marine > Inlet | place: Canada: British... | reverse complement strand
AATGGATAAAAGACGAAAATAATGAAATAATGCAAAAGAGTTCGGTGCGATTAGCGATAAAACAACGAAATAATGTAAAAGTGTGGAAAGACGAATACATGGTGGGGAAAGTATCAGACACTACACAGATAAATTATCATGATATGGTGATAAACTGTCTAAAGTTCATCGAGCGTGATGAGAAGATAAGAAATAAAATAGTGAAGAAGATATGTCAAGCGACCCATTTGACGGTGGATGTGAAACAGAAACTGATGGCTCTTCACTAATTGAAAATTACCTAACTGTTTCAGAATCACTGAGGAAATTATGCGTGTATACACCAGTACCTATATTTACTATATCCCCTGCTAAAATGGTTTGTTCATATATAGTTCGTAGTACGTCATTTGGTGCAAGTGAACCGATTTTTACTAAATTCTTATCAAATAAATACTTCTTTACTTCACTCATAGGTTTTTGTTTTAGGATTCCGTGTTCACGTTTAATTTTACGTCGTGTAGCATTGTTTTTAATTAAGACAGAAATTTTGCCATTTTTTTTCCCAAGTTTAAAGGTGGTTTTTCTAACTCGTTTTTTTTTCTGACGAAATTTAGTAGGTTTTTTAGTATTTGTTTTGTGTTTTTCAGTTGGATGAGTTCGCTTAAATGTTTTGTTGTGATATTGTCTATATGTGGGCTTTGAACCACCTTTTAAACATCCAAATGGAACTGATGGTGGTACAGATATTTGTGAATGTATTGGTGTTGGTGTTGGTGCTGGTGTTGGTGCTGGTGTTGGTGTTGGTGTTGGTGTCGGTGCTGGTGCTGGTGTTGGTCTTGGTGCCGGTGCTGGTGCCGGTGCTGGTGCTGGTGCTGGTGATGGTGCTGGTGCCAGTGGTGGTGTTGGTGCTGGTTGGAATGGTGCTGGTGCTGGTTGGAATGGTGCTGGTGCTGGTTGGAATGGTGCTGGTGCTGGTTGGAATGGTGCTGGTGCTGGTTGGAATGGTGCTGGAACTGGCATACTATTATTCCCACCATACATACTGTTTGGTGATTTCAGTTCGTCGGGCAATTCAATTTGCACCATTTCGAGTGTCCCAGTTGGAGTAACCAAATTTGGTGCAATTACAGTATCATTTTCCATAATAGGTCGTTTCAATGTTTTTTGTTTTTTTCGATCGGAACGTTCTTTTTTCCGCTGTTTATTAATATTATTTAAATATTCTAATGAATTGCTGAAATTACCATGAAAATCATTATCATGATTATCTTGATTCAAAGTATTATGTGATTTGCTATCATGTTTGTTTGCACGACTAGGATTATTTTTGATACGTTCCTCAATCTGGTGTTGTTTAATCTTTTCCAGTAATTTTTTTTTCAAAGCATTAGGTTTTAATGGAACAACAGGTTTCACCTTTTTCTCTTTACGTTTTTGGGTTTTATTTAACCCTGTAGTTTGTAACGTCTTTGTATTGAACAATATAGTTTTTCGTTCGCCGGTACTACCATTATTATTACTCATAATATTGAAATTATATACATTACAATATTATAAAAAATTATGAATATAAACTATAATGTAACATGCGTTCTTGTTCTTTTTTCTGTTTCCTTTTTTCTAATTCTTCATTGTTAACATACATTTGAAACCCTTTTTCTAAATCATGCTTTGTAATATACGTTTTATCTTCCTTTGATAAACAAAAAACACGTCGGCTATGTGCGATTTTAACTTTTGAAAAAAGAGTTTCAATATCCCGCCCATAATATTTGAACGCCTCCAAGTTTTTTTGGAACCATTCTACTTCTAACGGATCTTTAATAGACCATCCACTATCTTTGATTTTTTTTGCGAATATCATTTTTAATTCCTCTGCAGAATATTCATCGATTTTGAATTTCCATATAAATCGTGATTCTAAACCATCGTTATAACTAAAAAAGCAATCGCGTATTTCCTTTTCATATCCGGCAATAATACACATAAAATCCTTTTTATGATTACTGAGTGATTCACATAATGTGTCGATACATTCCTTGGAAAAGCTATCGTGTTTTTCAGAATTACCTAATGAATATGCTTCGTCAATAAAAAGAACACCTCCTAATGATTCTTTAATCATTTCTTTGGTTTTAATAGCAGTTTGTCCTAAAAATCCGGCCACTAAATCATCGCGAGTAACCTTTTTGAATTTATTATTTTGCAAGACGCCGATATTGCTAAATATTTTCCCCATAATTTTGGCGACTTCTGTTTTACCAGTACCAGGTGGTCCATAAATAACAGTATGCATATAATCAGAATCAGTTGGAGAAACGCAGTGCAAATTTTGAACGAAATACAAAATCTGATCAACAATATTTTCTTTTATGGATTTCATACCAATCATGTTATCTAATTCTTGTAAATAAGGCTTAATTTTATGAATTGTTTGCATATTTATATTATATTCAATGTTATCTGCAAGGGGGTATTCATCGCATAAATTGATTAGATCAGATAATGAATTTATCTCGGTTTTGATAGAAACGAGTTCTTTTTCAATATGCTGTTCAAGATGATTATTATTATAATCTAGTGAATTTTTATTAGAACCATTATTGATATTATTATCAAGTAAAGTAGATGGTTTATTCGTAGGAGAATCTAATAAATTCGGGTAGTTTTTCAATAAATTATCATATTCCGATAGTAAAGAATAATAGTTTTTGTAAAAATCCAATTCAGCATCATTTAATATTAATTGCAAATCAAGTGGTAATTTTGTATTACTATGTAAATTGTTAGTGTTGAATGTATCAGTTGTATTTGCATTATTATCACACCTTTTGGATTTGTTAATATTATTAGAATGATGTAGAGTTTTTTTTTGCACGGAATTTAAAGGCGTGTTAGTATGTGTATCAAAAGGAGTAATTGATTTAATACTTTTGTTGTCTAAATTAGATATAAAACGTTGTATTATATTTTCTGTTTTGATATTATTGATATTATTGATATTATTTGTATTAATAGATGAATCATCTAAAGACTTCATAATATAGTTATTATCTTTATTTTTTATACCCTTTGTATGCGTTTTTAGTATAATATCATCGTAGCAATTAAATTTTTTTGTGCTAAATATCGTACTACGGTTATCTAAGAGCGAACAATTGTGCATTTTCAAAGAGTTTTCCATAATTGTAGGTAAAATATGATTATTTGATATATCACGACTGTTAAAATTACCCAGATTTTTTGTAAAGTTGTCAGAACAATTGCGATTTTTATTATTTTTGTTGTTTTTATTGTAGTATTTCATATACTATATTTGAAATATTTTATTTTTCCCATATTTTTTCGTCCAATGCAAAAATAAGTTGATGTTACAAAGCCCGTTTTTGATATTTTATAATATAATGAATAATACGTTGAATAACACGTTGAATAAGGAAAATATGAAAGAGATGTGCGATACTATGAATGATTCTACAAATGTAGAAAATAGAAGTAATATGGATCGAAGTAGCGATGATATAGAAAAAAAGGTAATGGATTATGTAGATAAGTATATAGAAACCCCATGGACATTAATAGAATCATATTTTAAGGGTCAACACTTGAGACAATTAGTGAGACATCAATTAGAATCATATAATGATTTTGTAAACCATCAAATACAGAAGACAATTGATATGTTTAACCCAGTGAAGATATCGAGTGAACAAGATTATAATGCTGATGCGAAAAAGCATTCTCTAGAAATATTCATTTCATTTGAGAAATTCCATTTATATCGCCCTCAAATTCATGAAAATAATGGTGCTTCAAAAATGATGTTTCCACAAGAAGCGCGATTACGAAATTTCACGTATGCATCAATGATGACAATTGATTTAAATGTGAAATATATTGTAAGGACGGGTGAAATGTTAGAGAATGTTCAAACTTTCTACAAAAACATTCCGAAAATCCATATAGGTAAATTACCAATTATGTTAAAGTCGTCTATTTGTGTGTTAAATCAATATCAGCATATCAATAATAATTTAACAGGTGAATGTAGTTTTGACGCAGGAGGTTATTTTATCATCAATGGTAGTGAAAAGACAGTATTGGGTCAAGAACGAGCAGCGGAAAATCGTGTATATTGTTTTAATATTTCAAAGGGAAATACAAAATGGTCATGGAGCGCAGAGATAAAATCTGTACCCGATTTTAAGTGTATTAGTCCGAAACAGATTAATATGATGATAAGTGCGAAAAACAATGGTTTTGGACATAACATTCACGTGCAATTACCTCGTGTGAAACAACCGGTTCCCTTATTTATAGTATTTCGTGCTCTAGGTATCATTTCAGATAAGCAAATTTGTAGTAAAATAGTTTTGAATTTAAAAGAAGACAAATATAAAGATATTATTAATGGATTACAGGGCAGTATTATTGATGCGAATACGATTATGACAAAAGAAGCGGCTATCGATTATATAATGTCAAATGTTATGTTTACCCCAATCAATATGGATAGAGAAGCGGGTATAAAAAAAAAGTATGAATTTACTATGGATATTTTAACCAATGATTTATTCCCACATTGCCACAATGAAGCACAAAAAATACATTTCCTAGGATATATGGCAAATAAACTACTACGCTGTAGTCTAGGCTGGATTCCTGTAGATGATCGAGACTCGTACTTAAATAAGAGGATAGATTTAACGGGAACATTATTAAACAATTTGTTTCGAAATTACTTCAATAAATTGGTAAAGGATATGCAAAAGCAAATTGTACGAGAAATTAATAATGGATCATGGCGTTCAACAGAAGATTACTTGAGTATAATTAATTCAACGAACGTATATAAGATCATTAAGTCAACCACAATAGAAAATGGACTAAAGCGTGCATTGTCGACAGGTGATTTTGGAATTAAGAATGTGAATAGTAATAAGGTAGGAGTTGCTCAGGTATTAAATAGACTAACCTATATTTCCAGTTTAAGTCATTTACGTCGCATTAATACACCGATTGATAAAAGTGGTAAGTTAATTCCTCCTCGCAAGTTACATAATAGTTCATGGGGGTTTTTATGTCCGGCAGAAACACCAGAAGGTGCGAGTGTTGGTGTTGTAAAAAATCTTAGTTATATGACACATTTAACTATACCTACCAGTAGCACGGCATTACATGAGTATATAGTTGATTATATTGTACCATTGGAGGATTGCACCGATGAAGAGTTGGATGAAAATGTGAAGGTATTAATTAATGGTGCATGGCTAGGAGTAAGTAAAGATCCGAAGACACTATTTGCTGACTTTTGTGATAAAAAGCATAAGGGTATAATCACAATTTATACATCAATCGTATTTGATTATAAAAACAAAGAAATCCGTATTTGTAATGATGCAGGAAGATTGATGCGTCCAGTATTACGTGTAGAAAACAATAAAATATTAATAACAAATGAGATTATTAATAATATGAAGTCTAGTTCCAATTCTTATGAGTGGAATGATCTATTAACGAATTGTGTTTTGAATGATTCTATAATCGAATATATTGATCCGGAAGAACAAAGTTATAGTATGATTGCTATGAAGCCATCAGATTTAACAAAAGAGCAACAGTTTATGTATAGATATAGTCATTGTGAGATACATCCAAGTACTATATTTGGTATTTGTGCGTCGATTATCCCATTCCCAGATCACAACCAAAGTCCTAGAAATACATATCAATCAGCAATGGGTAAGCAGGCTATAGGTATGTATGTTACGAATTATGATACACGAATGGATAAAACAGCATATGTATTGAGTTATCCAGCGCGTCCTTTGGTAGATACGCGTCTAATGGGTATGATTCAACTTGATAAAATTCCATCAGGAACTCCAGTGATAGTTGCTATTATGACTCATAGTGGGTATAACCAAGAGGATAGTTTGTTATTTAACCAAGGATCTATTGATAGAGGATTATTTCAGGCGACTATTTATCACACCGAAAAGGATGAAGATAAGAAAATCAACGGTGATGATGAATTGCGTTGCAAACCTGACTCAACGAAAACAAAGGGTATGAAGTTTGGTAATTACGATAAAATTAATAATATGGGTGTTATTCCAGAAAATACTATTGTAGAAAATCGCGATATAATAATTTCAAAAATGATTCCCATTAAGGAAAATCGCAATGATCATACCAAATTGATAAAATATGAAGACCATAGTAAAACATATCGTACCCAAGAAGAATCTTATATTGATAAAAATTATATTGAACGCAATGGAGATGGTTATAGTTTTTGTAAAGTACGTGTTAGGACGGTTCGTCGTCCAGTAATTGGTGATAAATTTAGCAGTAGACATGGACAAAAAGGTACGATTGGTAATATTATTCCGGAATGTGATATGCCATTTACATCTGATGGTGTAAAGCCTGATATTATTATCAATCCACATGCTATTCCATCTCGTATGACAATTGGCCAATTGAAGGAAACCTTATTAGGAAAAGTTTTAGTGGAATTAGGACTATTTGGCGATGGTACATCATTTGGAGATTTAGATATTAACATGATTCGTAATGAACTATTAAAGGTTGGTTATGAAAGTTGTGGTAATGAATTACTATATAATGGATTAACCGGGCAACAAATAGAAACAAGTATTTTCATGGGTCCTGTATTTTATCAACGATTAAAACATATGGTAAATGACAAACAGCATAGTCGTTCGATTGGTCCTATGGTGAATTTAACAAGACAACCAGCGGAGGGACGCAGTAGAGATGGTGGATTACGATTTGGCGAAATGGAACGTGATTGTATGTGCAGTCATGGTGCATCGCGATTTACTAAAGGTAGACTATATGATGCATCAGATAAATATCAAGTGAATGTATGCAAGAAGTGTGGTATGATTGCTGCTTACAATAATAAATTGCGAATTCATATGTGTAATACATGTAATAATAGGGTTGATTTCTCATATGTTGAAATACCATATTCTTGTAAATTATTATTCCAAGAGTTGCAAACTATGAATATTGCGCCTAGAATAATGACGTAAAAAATGTAGATAGATACGCCTGACAAAAAAGAAAATGATACAAACAACCAAATACAAATAGAAACAAATACAACCAAATACAACCAAATACAACCAAATAGAAACAAATACAACCAAATACAAGACTCATAATAGCGAACAGTTATTGATTTAGCAATTTTAACATATTGTAATTTAACATATTGTAATTTAACATATTGTATTTTTTATTTTTCATTACTATAGTTTTTCGAAATAAAATGTCTATTGAATATATACAATGAGTTATAATACAAATCCTAGTTCATTAGGCCAAGGTATGCCTGGCGTCGCAAATAAATTAGTTGGTGGTGGTGCAAACAGTAATGGTGGTAGTGGTATGGTAGGTGGTAATGAGCGTGCTATGAACCGTTTTTCACTTAGAAATGCATGGAATGGTGCTGCCGCTAGTGGAACCGTAAAAGGCAGAACTGTAGCAATTACTCCTTTTCGCGCTGTAAATAATGCAGGTGATTTATTGGCTAGACAAAACTATTCTTCTGGTGGTGCCAACCAAGTTAATAATATCACAGTTCAATCTATTAAGGGAATTAAAGGTGCTGCTGGTAATATTGCCAATAATGGTGACGGTAGTGGAATTCCTGCTAGTTCAACAAACGTAAAATACGTATATGATGGTTCTGATTACACAAGATTTAAGAAACAACAGGCTGTTAATAGAAATTATAATGATAAGAGTTTTGGCGGTTCAAACAATGGTGCTTATGTTGCCTTTTCACGTGTTCGCCGCTAAACAGTTATAGTATGTTTACAGACGGTTGGCCAATTATGCAAATATCAAGTGGGAACAAGACCCATACAATGACTGCAATTGTAAAGAATATAGTAAATATAAATTTTACATTTTTGTTGTAAAATTTATATTTTAGTATAGTATAACCATGCCCCAATACACTGATTCATCTACAGAACTTACATGGAACTATAGTTTAGATGCAAATAATAATGCAACAATTGGTGATGATACAGGTGTTTCTGGTAATGCCACAACTTTAGGAACAAGTTTAAGTGGAGCAATTACGATTCCTTCCACCGTAGACGGACATACTGTTATTGGTATTGGAGAATATGCCTTCTTCCAATCTTCCGGCTTAACTTCAATTGATTTATCTGGAACACAGGTTGAAACCATTGGCCAATATGCCTTCTCTAATTGTTCCAGTTTAACTTCTGTTGATTTAGGTAATTCGGTTACAAGCATTGGTCAATATGCCTTCTCTTATTGTACCAAATTAACTTCAATTGATATTCCTGATTCGGTTACAACCATTGACTCAGGTGCCTTCATGGGTGTCGGTTTAACTTCGTATTCAGTTGATGCTAACAACAATTCATTTAGTGATATCAATGGTGTTTTATTTAATAAAAATCAGAGCACATTAATTCTATATCCAAAGAATAACACAGCAACTAGTTATACGATTCCGGATTCGGTTACAACCATTGGTAATTATGCCGTCTGGTCATGTAGAAATTTAACTTCAATTCATATTCCGGATTCGGTTACAACCATTGGTACAAATGCCTTCCAATTTTGTTACGATTTAACTTCAATTGATTTACCTAATTCGCTTACAAGCATTGCCAATCAATCCTTCTATCAATGTCCCAGTTTAACTTCAATCATTATTCCTGATTCGGTTACAACCATTGACGAACATGCCTTCCGTTATTGTTCCAAAATAACTTCGATTACCATTCCTGATTCGGTTACAAGCATTGGTAATAGTGCCTTCGTTGGTATCGGTTCTCCTTCCACAGTTACGGTGAAAGACGTTGACCCTAACAAAACAATTATCGAAGGTTTAGAGTATATTGGTGGTCCTGGAAGGGATCATGGCTCAGACGGTGGCCTAATGGATGGTAAAATTAGTGGAACAGTTACTTATCAGCATTATTTGACAAGCACACCATTTGAACCTTATTTATCTAATGTATCATTCGCATATGATGGTACTACAAAATATAGTGCTACGGTTGTTTCAAATGATTTAGAAGGTGATAATTTAACATTTTCTTTAAGCGGTGCAGATGCGGCCAGTTTTAACCTAACCACATATGACGCGTGTAATAACGCATTATTAGAATCAGTTAATCCATGGGACTTAAATGCCCCTTTTGCATATTCAGTGACTATTAAAGCGACAGATTCTACTGATTTATCTGCAATTTCTCTTGTTTCTATTACAAAAACATTTACTGCAACCGAATTATTTACCAACAATATATCTGGGTCAACTTTGAAAACTCTTGCCGACCAATCTTCTTTATCTTTCCAAGATTTATCTGATGCTGGATACACAAGGGAACAATTACTTGCTGCAGGATTTTTATGGAATTACACTTTAAGTGGCAGCAATGCATCAATTGGTGATGGTACAGGTAATTATGGTAGTGCCACAACTTTAGGAACAAGTTTAAGTGGAGCAATTACGATTCCTTCCACAATAACTGACGGAGGTGTCACTTATAACGTTACAGGTATTGATGCTGCTGCCTTCCGGAGTTCAGGTTTAACTTCAATTACGATTCCTGATTCGGTTACAACCATTGGCGATTTTGCCTTCGCCTATAACGATGCTTTAGAAAGTATTACAGTAGAACAAGGTAATGTTAACTATAAAACAATTGACAATGTATTATTTAATTTTAGTGGAACAGAACTAATTAAATATCCTGTCGCTGATTCTAGGGTTGAATATACAATTCCCGATACTGTTGTATCCGTACTAGCTAGGTCATTTGGAATAAGTTCAACTATAAGTTCCTTAACGAAGGTTAATTTTCCTAGTAATCTCCAAACCATAGGATCCTTTGCGTTTAGATATAATCAAATTGATATATTTGATTTATCTAGAACACAACTTACCACCATTGAACGTTATGGCTTATTTTATCTTCCCATCACAACTTCTATCATTCTTCCTGATTCGGTTACAACCATTGGCTATGGTGTTTTCCAATTTTGTTACGGTTTAACTTCAATTCATTTAGGTAATTCGCTTACAAGCATTGGTAATAGTCAATTCTATCAATGTTATAGTTTAACTTCAATTACGATTCCTGATTCGGTTACAACCATTGGTCAATGGGTATTCGAGCAGTGTTCCAAATTAAATTCTATTACTTTACCAACCAATAATAATTTTACAACTATTCCCAATAGTTGCTTCTATGGTGCTTCAGGTTTAACTTCAATTACGATTCCTGATTCGGTTACAACCATTGGTCGATGGGTATTCGATCAATGTACCAGTTTAACTTCTATTACTTTACCAACCAATAATAATTTTACAACTATTCCCAATAGTTGCTTCTATGGTGCTTCAGGTTTAACTTCAATTACGATTCCTGATTCGGTTACAACCATTGGTCAATGGGCATTCCAGGATTGTACCAGTTTAACTTCAATTGATATTCCTGATTCGGTTACAACCATTGGCTCATCCGCCTTTAATGGTATCGGTTCTTCTTCCACAGTTTACGTCAAAAACGTTGACCCTACCAAAACACCAATGCAAGGTTTAGAGTATATTGGTGGTCCTGGACTGGATCATGTCTCAGACGGTGGCCTAATGGATGGTAATATTACTGGAACAGTTACTTATAAACAATGGGTCGAACCTATTGCAGCACCCGAACCTATTGCAGAACGTGGAATACCATCATTATCTGAGATTAGTTGTCGTGGTAAGAATTGTTATACGCTCCCATCGAATGCAACTTCTCATATTTCAGATAACCGTGATCAATCAGGACGTATCGCGAGATTAAAGGCGATTGCAATTGGTAAAAGTTCAAGGAAATCAGGTTTAGCAAGAAATGCTCCGTTGTCTTTTCGTAGTCAAGATACTACCATTAGAAATAGTGCACTACGACGTGTTAGAGGTGGTGGTGCAGTGGCACCTGCTAAAAAGGGTGCGTTAGAAAATACATTCAAATCAGGTGGTGGTTCTCGTGTAACTGGAAGTGGTAATAGACTAATTTTTGCATAATCAAATACTTTTGTAATACCATACTTACAAATTTTTATTTCTCATGAATGTGTATAATATGAACAAGTATTTAGTCGAATTCCTCGGTACTCTTTTCTTTCTTTACGTAATTCTTGCCACCGGTAATGCCATGGCTATTGGTGCTGCCTTAGCTTTAGCAATTTTAGTTGGAGGTCCCATTTCAGGTGGAAACTTTAACCCCGCTGTTTCCGTTATGATGGTTGCTGCTGGTAAATTACAAAATAAGGAACTATTACCTTATATTCTTTCCCAAGTCGCGGGTGGTTTAGCCGCATTAGAATTATACAAACGTGTTAGAATGTAAGCATACTTTAGATTCAAAACTAAAACACCTTAATACTTTTGAAAAATATTATCAAAAAATATAATATTTTTCTCATCCATATGTATAAACTAATATGAATTACATAAATAATACAAATGCACCCGCAAATACTGATACTGGTAGTAATGAAAAAGGATTTTTTGGAAAGTTATTAGATACAGCAAAGGGTCATCTTAATACAGCACAAGACCATTTCCAAAAATTAACTGCTCCTGCTCCTAAAAAAACTTCTCCTACAACTGCTCCTACAACTTCACCTACAACTGCTCCTACAGTTATGCCTATTACACCTCAACGAAGTAGTCAATCTTCGTTACAAAATATGGTTAAGAGAGGTGGTAAGCGCAGTAAACGTAACATGCGTAAAAAACATGGTTCTAAAAAACATGGTTCTAAAAAACATACAAAGCGTAGACGTAATACTCGTTCAAAAAATTCACATAAGAAACGCTAATATGTTCGGTGTATTTAGCGCGATTTGAAACAAAACAAAACAAAACAAAACAAAACAAAACAAAACAAAACAAAATGTTGTATTAGTTTTTACAACATTTTGTAGTTGGATGCATCCATGATTTGGACTTACTTTTTTGATTTTCTAACAATATTCATCAAAATGTATAATCCAAGTAATCCTAAAGAAGCATAAAATAATTGAACAAATACATCATTTGGTAATTTAGATTTATCCATTTTTTTTGCACTTGCATCACTATTGTTATTATCAAATGCTTCTACACATCCTTGTTTTGTTACTGGATTACGATTATTACTAAACGAACATGGATTCATGTTTTTAATATCAATTAATGTTACAAATTGTGTTTCTTTTCCACGATTATTATTAGCATCTATTGTTTCCATAGTTAATTCTTGGCATTCGGGATTACTTCCAGTCATAAACGCCTGAAACATTGTCATAGGATTCATTGCTCCTAAATTACCCAATGCACCTGGTACTAAACCTTCAAACGTACTAAAGGATGCACCACCCATCGCGGAACTAATAAATGGTACCCCTCCGTCTGGAACATTATTAATGTAAGCATACCTGTCAACTAATTTTTTAGTAGTTTTATCTTTGCACTTTGCTCCGGTTTTCAAAAAAAATTTATTTCCTAAAGGTCCACCAGTCGCCGATGCACGACCTCTACCACTGACTAATACTTCTGTATAGTCAATTAGTCCGGCTACATCACGCGAGATTGCACTAATACTACCTTTTGAAGACATACCTAATTGTTTAGGTGTTCTAATTTGTTTCCAATATTCGTAATCAGGACCTAATATATCATCTTCAACCTTTTTAGCATTATGTAAAACGTCATCAAAAAAACTCATTAAACTAATATATGCAAATATAAAATATTACGAGCCGTGAAATTATGGTTGTCCCGATAAGTTTTTATTTTCTGTAATTAGTATATACTGTATTATGAGTAAACCAACAAATTTTAGTTACTCGAATAATTTAATTACAACAAAACAACCTATAGTTCCGGTTAAAGATTATATGGGTATTTATCCCAAACCAGTTAGTGCTAGCATTGTTCCAAATCTTAGTCGCCCAAATACAAATGGAATAACTAGTGAAGCACAGGCAAATGCATTTAGCGGACCTAAACGTAAGGCTAGACCTATGAAACATTGGCGACGTCAATTACAACCATATTATAATAGCGGTCGCAGTTCTAAATTAGTTAGTTATATGGAACGTCCAGGAGCAACAGTATTTAGAGGAATTGGAAATGATTGTAATTGTGATCCTTCGGGCAATAATTTATATATTATGAATAATAACAAATTTTTAAATTCCCCCTATGCTAGCATAAAACCTAACGCAAATATTACTGGTGGGACTGTATATAATAATGGATATGTACAAGTAGGACAGCCTGATGCTTCCGGTAGTTATCAGATAGATACTGGTATTTATCAAATGAAAAATCTTTGCTGTACTCCTGAAAATAAAGTAGTCAAATCTGCAGTTACATTATTAAGTAAGGCATATTATAGTGATTCTAAAGCGTATTTAAAATCTAGATGCATGACTTATGACCAAAAACTATCTACAAATAAATTATCTACTAATACTTATTTAGACGCAGAAGGAAACGTATTGCCACCAAGTGATTCATCCAGTGGGTCACAGGTCTACGCGACACCCAATTGTCCTAAAGCACGAGGTGGAAACTGTTCTGTCACTACTATATACAAACCAAATAATACACAATTTGCACAACAAGGTGCTGTATCTAGTGGTACACGATTAGAAAAATTAAAATATGACACAGTGACAAAAAACGGCGCGTCATTCACTACTGCATTTGGTAAAGAAGGTGCTAACGCTGGACGTTATCGTACTACATCTCAGGGTCCATATTTCTTAAAAAATAAAAGTCAAGCAATTGTATGCCATAGAAAAAATGGTAATAAGCAAGGATGCTCGAAAAGAGTAGACTAATTTTTTTCTAATCAAATAGTATATGAAAAAAAACATTCCCTTTTTGATAGCACTGGTAATAGTTTTACACCATTACAAAAAACATAAAAATAACAAAAAACTAGAGTTTTTTGATAAATTTGTTCAAATTAGTGACATTGACAATCACGAAACTTGGGCATTATTTTTTATAGGTATTGGAATAGGT
>Ga0233426_10002867_pt1 | contig 14079 bp, 8 predicted proteins | sample SI_118_April2016_6_FD_179875 | JGI IMG/M metagenome (GOLD analysis project Ga0233426, IMG submission 179875) | Seawater microbial communities from Saanich Inlet, British Columbia, Canada - SI_118_April2016_10_MG | ecosystem: Environmental > Aquatic > Marine > Inlet | place: Canada: British... | reverse complement strand
CCACAAAAATGACTGCTCAGGTTCGTGGTCTTGACCAAGCTGGTCGTAACGCTAACAACGCAACATCCATGATACAGCTGGCAGATGGATCTGCCGAACAAATCAGTAACATTCTGCAAAGAATGCGTGAGATCGTTGTTCAGGCTGCTGATGGGTCTAACTCCGCAACCGACGTGTCAGTACTCAACGTGGAATTCAAAGAAGCTGCAGCAGAGGTTGATCGAATTGTCGACTCTACTGAATTCAACGGCAAAAAGTTGTTGGACGGCAGTGCAGGTGGAACAGATAGCTCTGTGACTTTCCAGATTGGCGCTAATGCCGCCCAAACACTGACTGTTGACTTTTCTGACTTCAACCTGGCAGCAGGTGGAACAGAGCAATCAGTAGCTACCGCTTACACTGATGGTACCGGATCAGCCGCTGGTACAAATGTCTATAATACCGCATCCCCTGCTATTACCTTTAACACAGGTGATGTGGTTAAGGTAGGTGAATACAGTTATACCGTTGCGTTAAATGACACAGCATCCCAGGTAGCAACTGGCTTAAATACCGCAGCAGGAGCAGACTACACAGTGTCAGAGTTAAACGGCACAATAACCTTCACCGCACCAAATAACTCAGATGGTGTAGCTAATCTTGGAGCCATGACATTCGTGGGAGGCCCAATGGGTGAAGATCTTTCCGGCTATAAAACGACCGGAATGCTCTCAACACTCAATGGAGGTACCTCTTATGATGTGACACTTACCGCACTTGATACTGCCATTGAAGGCGTAGCTACCCAGCGTGCAACTTTCGGTGCAACGATGAACCGATTAGAGTATGCGGTAGATAACTTGGCTTCTGCATCATTGGCAACAGCCACGGCAAGAGGTCGAATTGAAGACGCTAACTATGCTACAGAGACAACCTCTCTAGCGCGGAGTCAGATAATTCAACAAGCCGGTACTGCTATGTTAGCTCAAGCGAACCAGAAGGCTCAGTCCGTGCTGTCGTTGCTTCAGTAAGTAAGTTTGTGGTGTAGTAGCGCTTTTAAACGCTCAAGCCCGACACCGTCATGGTGCCGGGCTTTTTTCGTTACCCAATAATAAATTGTGCAGAATATATCAATACTAAAGAACCGCCTAGTAGGTATAGAGGTTGGCCCTTGTAAAACGGACCAAACTTACAAGAATCCTCGCCACTGTAATGGTTTAAAGCCGACTTTTTAGGGGAGTAAAACCTTGCAGACGCCTTCAGGCGGCAGTTTCACTAAGTAAATGATTAAGCGAACTTTTAAATAGATGCTGTAGTCATCAATTTAAAATCCGCTATTAGAGATCTTTTTTCTTCATTACTTTTGGCTTACTCTAGAAACAGAGCCTCAAGACTGGGGCTTAGGAGTCGCTTCGATCAAAGCGGGCATATGTAACTGATAGTTGCTTTCTCACCAGTCTGAAGGCAAATCTCAAATCGATCGATTCTTGATTTTACTTACCAAGCTATTGAATTTTGCTTGCTTAATCTCGGTCGTAAGCACTGGTGATCACATCGAGCTGACCTTTCATGTAGTCTCGTGTGTTATTCAAGCTATTCATGAGCGTTTCCATAGCTGTAAATTGATTCAGGTAACGCTGATACAACACAGTCATGCGAGCTTCAAGTTTAGTTAGCTCAAGTTGGTAATTTTCTTCATATCTCGAGAGAGCCTCAGTTCTGTTTGCAACTAAACCGTTCTGGGCATCTCCCGTTAGTGTTGATGATTTTAGATCGTTAATAATAGTAGCGACGTCCTGACCCAATCCCTTAGGCGCCGGGGAATAGAGGCTTTGGCCAGTGGTACCTGCGGTCAACATGGTTACCACGTCATCCCAACTAGTAGTGATGAGGCCATCGTATTTAGCCTCATCAAACTGCAGCTTGCCATAGCGATCAACACTAATACCGAGATCGCGCACAGCATCTACTGTTCCGCTTGGAGTAGAAGAGGTTGCTGTTAGCGCGTTATAGATTCGATTTTGCACCGAGCGAAGCAAAGAACCCTCGCCTGCCAGTGATAAGCCAGCCTCGACCGCTTCATCGGTATTGAGTTCATCTATCAGCGATTCTAAATCGTTGTAGGCGGTGACAATTTCCTGCAAATTGGTTTTTAGTTGACTCTTGTCACGGGTAATAATCAAACGAGCAGAGTCATACAAGGTCTCAGTTCTGTACTTGGTTAAATAATTGGAGCCATTACCGCCACCAGTGCTCGGCGTGCCCGGAATCAACCCAATGTCTTCAATAATCGTATGACGCAGAGGTTCCTCAGTAGCATATGTCGCGCCGTCATTGACTGAACCGGTATATTCTGAGTCATTGCGGCTGCGTCGCATCTGTAGCGAAAGTGTATCGCCTATTGCTGGCAGTGTTTTTGGCGTAAAGATAAGTCCGCTCGAGTCAAAAGCAATATTGTAATCAAAGTCAGAATAATCTTGTCTAGCAAAACCACTGCTGTTAGTGCCTGCTGTTGCGGCCTGAAGAGCGGTAACCAGGCCGGCAATAGTCTCAGAGCCTGCACTTCCAATCTGAGATCGCGCAACCATTACTGTGTCACCGTCGTTATCGGTAAAGCTTATATAGGCCCGATCATCAATAGAATCACTGTCGTCGTAATTTTCTATACGGCCTGACAGCAGATCCGCCTGCAATTGAGCGTCACTCCAAGCAATATGAAAGATGCCGCCTCCGGTGGTACCCACTGTGCTACTAATAATGCCAGTGTTAGAGTAATTGCCTGAGCTTGGAGTTACCGGAGCTGTCTGCAGTGCAGTGTAGTTGCCGCCGGCGGCTCCAGTTAAATTGTTTAACGAGCTACCATTGTACAGCCCAGATGATCCGCTAGAAGTGCGCTTTGCACTAAACATGGCCATGCCAGAATCGGGATTTCTTGGCGAACTTTGTGGTGTAAATACGATTCCTTGGCCATCACCAGACAACGCGACGGTGAAACGAAGATCATCTGTCGCTCCATTATCGCCGCTTCCATCATTATTTGAACCCAAATTAGCTGGATAGTTTTGATTGGATTGAATAGCGGCAACTAAGCCTGCTAGTGTCTCTGTACCCGGCTGAATCTGGCTTTCGGTCACTGTGCCCCGAACATTGTCGATTAACAGCTCTTCACCAGAGTTTTTAGTCACCTCAATTTTTAACGGTTGGCCATCAAAATTCGAGTTAGCAATACTGCTGTTAAGCGTCACTTCAGTTAAGGCATCTAGATCTGAAGTACCTGAAACAGAACCTATTTCATTAGACCCCGCATAAAGCTTAATAGTGTAGTTTGCGTCTGCCTTAGAGTCATAGTAACTAAGATCGCCGATATCTAATTTAAATTGATATGTACTGCCACTGTCATAGGTCTCACTCAATACTTGAGAGACTGTTGCCCCATCACTATAAAGATAGGCTACATTGCTACCATCAGTAGTTGCTTCAACAGGGTCTTCTGTAGGATTGTAAGCACCACTGTTGCTGCTAGAAGTATTGACAGTCCAACCCGTTATAGACGAGGAGGTGTAACTTCCTTCTGAGAGACTTTGGCTCTCAAAACTGGCGTTGGTAATGCTGATTGACCTAGTAACCGGGGTGCCACCGCTCAAGGCTCGGATTTCACTGGCTAATATATTATGGTTGCGGCCGTAGTCATCGGTGAATATCAGCGCACCTTCACCATTGTCGCTGCCTCCACTAATAATACTGGCCGCCACATCAGCACGCAGCTGAGACTCGTTATAACGATACTCGTAAGATCCGTTGTTAATCGTCTGAATGGTACCACCAGTGTAGTTTGTATAGGTATCTTCAGTACCGCCGGTATTGGTGCTACCAGTTCCTGCGGCATAGGAAGCAGCTTGAGCTATGGCCACATATTGATTAACCGTTTCTCCGTTCTCTGTTGTAGTTGTATTTGGCCAAAAACCTCCGAGCCCATTTCTAGGTAGAGTAATTGCTCCGCCGATGCCGTCATACAAAGTGATGGATCCTGAATAGTCAGGCTCTGCGGAACTATCAAGATAACTGTCAATATCTGAATCGTTAAGCGGTGTCACATCATAAACGGTAATATTTGCTGGATCAGACCCATGAGGATTGGTTATTGTGGTTGCTGTATAGCCAGAACCAGGACCACCAGAAGGGCCTGCACTCAAATTTTGTCCAACATAGGCAGCCTTTGGAATAAACCGCACTGTGTTGCCATTGAACTTAGTGATGTCATAGGCGAAACCGGCTCCGCCGCCTGAACCATTTGCCAGTACAATATAAGGTACTGAGCTCACCGCCCCAGTTGTCGAATTCAGTTGGAAAGTCGCGCCCTCTATGACATCCGATATGACGTTAGTGCCGCGACTGATTAAAAGCCCTTCGTAGCCTATTTCCGAATCTTGGGCGGCCTGTATTACGTTAGCGGCCTGATCAAATCCCAAGCTATTACTGGCAGTACTACTGTCTGTAGTAACGCTAAATGACCCATCGAGACCCTCAGTCCCTGACAAGACAATTCGATAATCATTTCCGATGCCGCTGATATCTAGCACAGAGGCAGTTATGCCAGCATCGGCGTTGTTAATTGCAGTAACGATGCTTTCTAAAGTGTCACCCCCAGCTCCAATTTTAATGACAGTATCGATTGGTTTATTGACTGCGTTGACGCCCGCAACAAAGCTGCTAGGTGTTTGGTCAGAACTATTGAGTTTAAACGTTGGTGCAGAAACTGCACCGTCAGTTTTATAATCGAATACTAAGTCAGTTGATGTAGCTGACACCGTAAATTTTAAATTATCGTAAAAGCCTGAAGCTTGAATTGCCTCGGCCATCTGCTCCACGGAAGTAACACTAACATCCACCTTGGAAATAGTTATGCCATCGGATCGAGTTGCCGCAGTGACGGTACCACTGCCATTGGCTTTTTGCACAAAGGTTAATTTGTTGTCGTCAACCACAGCAGTGGTTTCAAACTCCGCGGAGGCTTTTGCATTAATTGCATTGGCTAAATCTTGAAGAGTCAATGCACCTAAAGGCACGGGCAGCCCAAACGTAGTCATGTCGTTAAGGTTAACCGTGACAGTTTCGTCTGCTCCGGTACCGTCGCTACCTACAATAGATATACTGCCACTACTACCTAACGCAGCTTGCAATTCAGATTCAGTGATAGAAAGCTCATAGTCTGTGCGCAATGAAAAGTCTGTCTGCGGAATACTAATATTGGTAACACCATCTGATACTTCTAGAGAGTCTAATCCGGCACTTGAGGGAGTGAAGGTGTAGGATGCTCGTGCTCCATTTACCGGCGTTGCACTGATAAGTCCTTGAGCCACTGACCCTATGTTGTAGGCCACAGAGCCGTCATTGGCAGCTGGCTGAGTGAGCGATGCTGAGGCCCCAGCTGTAGTTTGAACAAAACTAATTCCTTTAGTGCGATGAACCTCAGCTAAAGCGAAGTTGACTGCAAAGCCGGCATTTTTAGAGATTTCGCTGTTAATCGCAGAAATCAGACCATCAAGGGTTGCATTGGCAAAGGTATAGATACCTGAACCCTCAAGAGACTCCATAGCTAAATCAATTTCTGCTTGTGTAATTTGTAAGGTGTTGGAGCCGTCAGAATACTCTATATAAGCACTGGAGCCATCACCAATGCTTTGAAGTTGGGCCTCAGTAATAGAGTGATCATAAGTACCTTTACGCGTGATACCTATGGACAAAGTCAGATCAAAAGCCGCACCGTTGTTGATGTTTCCGCTGGTGGACTGATAGCTATTTGAAGAGAGACGGTGATTTTCAGCAAGCTGATACACGTCAATATCATAGCTACCTTCCAGCGCATCGTTGGTTACGCTAAGAAAGGAAACCGCATTGTCGTTAGAACTTTTACCTTCACTAGAATAAATTTCATTAGCATCATTAATTCTTTCAAACGAACTTGCTAAGATACCGAGCTGAGATGATATTAATCCATACCCAGATATCTTGGCTTCTGTTTTATCAATTTTGCCTTGCAGCGCATTTTGTGCAGGTAACTTTTCTGCATTGGTTAGATTAGTGGCTAATTCTGCTACGTTGATACCCGAGCCTGAGCCAAGTGTTAGTAATATGGATGAACCTATACTACTTCCGTTTGCGGTCGCAGAAGACGTTGTGCCAGGGGTATCAAGGGCGGTAGTTGTGACCATTAAAAACTCTACTTAATATAGTTAAATAAACTGAGTTGGGAAATTTGTGCAAAACTTGCTTGGGCTCCCTCAAGTGACAACATCTCAGCTGAGAGCTCGGTGATGGCTGCCGCATAGTCGAGTGTTTCTTCTTCAGATAATAACGTTTCATAGCGAAGCTTGACTTCGGCTAGTGTGGTTCTATGAGACTCTACGACGCTCATTCGAGCTCCAAGATTAGTGATTGCCCCTGTCATTTCATTGGCTAATACTTCTATTTCCGAAAGAGCCAACTCAATTTTTGAATTATTATTAGTATCTAAAGCGGTAACAAAATCATCAATAACCTGGAAAAATCCTATATCACTACCCCCGCGATCAACTCCTTTAAAAACATCGCTACCTGGACGATTAACTTCGATTTGTCTGTGCTCAGATATGTCTACAGAAATGCGCTGCTGGTTCCCCACGTAGTTGATGATCCCAGTATTATCAGCAGTAAAGGCTGGAGACTTAGCGTTAGATCCAGAAAAAATGTAGTTGCCATTAAGGTCCTGCTGATTAGCTTGAGATAGAAGCTGCTCCCGCAATGTTGATACCTCAATAGCCACGGCAGAACGATCAAACTCTCCATTAGTTCCGTCATTACTGAGTATGGCTAGCTCTTTTATTCGCTGTAATATATCGGAACTTGAGAGAATTATTGACTCTTCAGCATCTAGTCGATTCGAGACGCTATCCAAGGTAGCTTCATAAACTTCCTGCCGACTAGCCGCGGTATTCAAACGTTGAATAACAGCTGATTTGTCAGCATTATCACTCGGCCTTATCAGTTGTTTTCCTTCGCCAATTTGAGTTTGAAGTTCGGCAATCTTAGCCTGTTGCCGAGTCATCTGATTAACGGCTTGGTCAAACAATTGTTGGTTAGATATTCTCATTTTTTTATGCTCTTAATTTACACCTAACTAAGGAACTGGTGGAATTTCTGTGTTGCAGAAACGCCTGTAAAGCGTTTCGATAAACAAGCGAGAAGCCAAAATAGTTTGATCCCTTGAGGATATCGGCATTCGCTGTCAAAACTTTAATATAAAATCTGTAAGTAGCCTGCATTTGATATTGAGTAACCATCTACGCTTTTTAGCGGACTGCTAAAATTGAATCAAATAATGTTTGTGACACTTGGATAATTTTTGCGGAGGCCTGGAAAGCTTGCTGGAATTTAATGAGATCCGCCGCTTCTTCGTCAAGACTAACGCCCGAAATCCGATCTTTGGCTTCAAGCGATTGATCATAGATAACCTGCAGCGCTTCTTTGGACATTTTCGCCAGAGTTGCTTGGCTTCCTACCGTTGTAACAATATCTGCATATCCATCATTGATCGAGCCTCCACCGAGCATTACATCTTTGGTTTGCAGCCGCGCTAATAGCAGCATATTTCGGTTATCGCCCACGCCATCAGTATTTGTAATAACAGCAAAACTATCCCCATCAGCGGCTATTCCACTCAAGCTTAGGGTAATCCCCTCGTGATTGATTTTCCCATCAGCAGATGGTGTGTACGGAGTACCATTTATTGCATATCCATTGACGGTGCTATAAGAAATATTAAACATCGCAGGGGTCGGTGTGCCAGCCGCTATCGATTCGATCGAAAAAATCATAGTCCCTTGATTCGTCGCATCAGGCGTTACACGCAACAAGCCTGCAGCAGCTATCTTGCCGGTATCTGTTTGTAAGAGAGTAATGCCTGCGGCAGCGCCAAGTGATCCCTGAATAGCAAATAATTCAGTCCCTCTCTGTCCATTGAGGTCAGACCCTGTAGTCTGAATAGCATTAACTTCAGTGACAAAGGTATTTGCTAGATCATCAAAGCTGTCGATTGCTGGGGCTAGTACTTGACTTCGCAAGTTAAGCAAGCCTCCAAGTTCACCACCTGTAACAGAACGACTTGCCCCTCCCGAACCGTAGGATCCAATAATTTCAACTTTTCCAGGTTGCGTATCATTAAAAACACTGCTGAATGTATTTGCCGCATTACCGTCTATCACTATGGATCCGATGGCGCTATCGAGTCGCACATCAACTGCGCCAGATGCCCGCTCATTGACATGAATTTTAGCTATGTCTGCAAGCTCTAAAAGTACTTTGTCTCTTGAGTCTAGGAGTACGGGTGGTTGATTATCAAGATGTGGGTTCTTATCGAGCTGTCTATTTATTGATAACAGTTGTTCCGTCAGGTTATTCAGATTTTGTACATTTAACTCAATTTCGGATTGAGTTTGTTCCTCAATATCATCTAACTGGCCTGCCAGTTCTTTAAATCTGACAGCAACACTGCCTGCCTCACTAAGAAAAATTTTGCGCAACACTCCAGATGCAGGATCTGTACTGAGTTCACCTGCCGCCGTAAAAAACTTATCTAACACCTTCGATAATCCTGCAGACTCAGAACCCATAATGTCGACAATTTGGTCAGCATAGGTAATCAACTGACTCTGGGTGCCAAGCTCACTATTACTTTGCCGCAGATTGTTCTCGGTAAAGTTACTAAATGACCGAAACACCCCGTTTAAGCTAGCGCCAGTTCCGATAAAACTATTACCCAACTGATTTGGAATGTTCTCAGAAGTATCCACTTGCTGACGGCTATATCCCTCAGTATTGAGGTTAGCGATGTTATTACTTACAGTCGTCAAAGCTGACTTATATAGTTGAGAGGCGCTAGCACCTATGGTCAATAGATCAGCCATCTGCTTGATCCTTTTCTTGCCTGATTTCAATCATATCTAAAGGTAACGGCGCTAAACTTTCGGATGGAAGGGCAAAACCGTCTTGTTCATACGCCTTTAAAGCCTTGGCTGCATTATTAGACCCCATCACCTGCTTGCTCAACCAATCTCCCAATCCAAAAAGCCCTCTCTGCGACATCACCTGCGAGAGTTCTTGGTGGTACATTTGCTCAAAAGAGTCCCCCCCACTGGAGCGCATAAGGTCGCCTTTTAGTGGCTCATTTGCTTGACGCATGGATTTAAAAATCATTTGAACAAACATTGATTCAAATTGACGCCCAACCTCTTGCGCTGCCTCTGCTTGATCAACCTTTGCTCGCGCTTTTAATTCTCCTAGCCCGGCGAAGTCAAGATAACCTTTTGCGGATGTTTGCAGATCTTGCATCTAAATCACCACTAGCTCTGCACGCAAACTTCCGGAGCTTTTTAGTGCTTCCAAAATAGCAATTAAAGATGAGGGACTAGCGCCGACTTGATTAACTGCGTCAACAATTTCACGAAGATCTACTCCTGGCTGAAACAAAAACATAGGGTTAGTTTCTTCACTAACACTCACGTCAGAATTCTGCACAGTTGTTGTTTCGCCGTCACTAAAGGGCCCTGGCTGGCTGACTTCATTACTTGACGCTATCCTTACAGATATACTGCCATGGGTTACCGCGACCGCAGTGACCCTTACATTCCGATTAATCACAGCTGTCCCTGTCCTAGAGTTAACGACCACTCTTGCCGGGGCTTCACCTAGCTCTACATCAAGGTTTTCAACCATGCTTAAAAAGGCTACACGCTGAGATGAGTTTTTGGGGGCCTGTATTGCGACAGATACACTATCAATAGCTTGCGCGGTTCCCTGCCCAAATTCTTTATTGACAGCTTGTGTTACGGCACTAGCAGTTGAAAAATCAGCGTCGCGTATATTAAGAACAATATGATCTGCTTTATCAAAAGGAGTTGGTACCAACCGCTCGACTGTTGCACCATTTGGAATCCGTGCTGAGGTGGGAATACCGACCTGAACGCTAGTGCCTGCCGAGTCGGCTGACACTCCTGTAATACTCAGCGCTCCTTGGGCAAGAGCATAAGTCTCTCCATCAACGCCTCTAAGCTGGGTTAGGATCAACGTCCCGCCCCGCAGGGATTCTGCTACGCCAATGGCTGAAACATTGACATCGATCCGCTGACCCGGTTTTGAAAATGCCGGTAGCTCAGCAGTTACCATTACCGAAGCAACATTGTCTACTTTAAGTTCTTTCTTAGCGTTTTGAGCAGCCAACGCGGCAAGTTGATCCCCTAAATCAAAGTCACTCACTGGGCCATCAACGCTCACACCGAGTCCTGACAAAGTCGTCTTTAACGCTTGGGCAGTAATTGGGAGGTCCTTCCCATCACCCGTTGCTTGGAGGCCAACCACTAGGCCATAGCCAATAAGTTTATTTGATCGAACCCCTGCTACGTCAGTAAAATCCTTTATGCGATCTGCAGCAGTAGGAAAGCTAGCCATCAAGAGCAACGAAAAGGCGATAAATTTCAATGTCGGCATTATATGGTTTCCTTAAAAACTTTTAAAATGGCCAAAACTTATATAATAAGCCTGTACCCCAAGGAGGTTTGGACGCTTTTGCTAGATCACCTGTCCCGCGATAGGAAATTTGAGCATGGGCAATACGCTGAGATAAAACTGTATTATCCGGCTGAATATCTGCTGGTCGGATGATCCCTTTGACTTGAATGAACTCACTTCCTTCAGTCAAGGCAAGCTGTTTCTCTCCGACTATTACAAGATTGCCATTTGCTAGAACCTCTAAGACCATTGCTGAGATCGAGCCTGTTAATGTAGCTGCCTGCCCTGCTGTTCCAGATCCATCACTAGTAATATTGGCTCCATCAGTTTCTGCTCCATTAAAAAAGCCCGCACCAAAACCGATTTTTCCAACAATAGAATCTTTTTGATTCACCCCGATAACATCGTTTGCTGACACTCTGCTAGTAGAAAGCGCAGATGTTCGAGATGCCTGCGTAGTTTCATTTAGGAGAACCGTAATCAGATCCCCTACCTGAATGTCTGCAGCCTGATAACTCCGCAGGTCTCCGAACAAATCTCGTCCATTAGCAAATATCGAACCTGTTACATGAGTCGGCTTTTGCTTAGGGATAGATTGTATCGGCGAAAACTCAGCTGTTGGTTCCATTTGAGGCGGACTTGCACAAGCGCTCAAAATCATTATTAAAAAAGACGTTGTTAAAGCTCGAAATGACATAATTTCCACACTCTATAAGTTGTTATTCAAAAACCGCAACATGCCATCTGCCGCGGATATTGCCTTCGAGTTAACCTCGTAAGCGCGCTGGGTTTCGATCATATTGACCATCTCTTCAACCACATTAACGTTTGAGGCCTCCAGCGAACCTTGCATTAAAATACCCGCTCCGTTCTCACCTGGGAGCCCATTGATTGCAACTCCACTAGCCTCAGTTGAGGCATAGAGATTACGTCCAATTGGCTTAAGGCCTGAGTTGTTAACAAAAAGTGATAGATTAATCTGTCCGACCTGAGATGATCCGCCACCGTTGGCAAGTTGAGCAGTTACGATACCGTTGCGAGCAATAGTTATGCTTTCAGCATTTTGTGGAATCGTTATTGCAGGCTGTATGGTTTGCCCGCCCGCAGTTACAAGCTGCCCTGTTGCTGACAACTTTAAGGACCCATCGCGAGTGTAGGCAATGGTGCCATCAGGTTGACTTACCGATAAGAACCCTTCGCCCGTGATAGCAACATCTAAGGCGTTTTCAGTATTAATGACGTTGCCTTGACCATGTAACTTTTCTGTCGCAAGGACTCGAGTCCCTGTTCCCAACATTAATCCTGTTGGAGCTTGTGACTGGGCATCTGTTTGGCCTCCCGCTGGAACAATATTTTGATAGAGTAAATCTTCGAATACGGCTCTATCTTTTTTAAATCCGGTCGTATTCACGTTAGCCAAATTGTTTGAAATCACTTGCATGCGCGTTTGCTGAGCGGTTAGTCCTGTCTTTGCAATCCAAAGTGAAGCATCCATAATTCTTGTCCTTTTGCATCTCTAGTTGGGTTATCTTGTTACTGTGGCAATCTCATCATTGACGAACCACTTTCATCAATTGACTTGATTTCTGAAATTATTTTAATTTTTGATTCAAACGCTCGATTAAAATCCATCATCTTTACCATTGCCTCGACTGGGTTCACATTGCTCCCCTCTAGGGCCCCAGACTGCAACGAAACTGAATTTGGACCGGTTGGGAAATCTCGTCCTCGGAGCTCACCGGTTAAAGGCTGAAATAATCCATCAGCTCGACGTATCAATGGCATCTCACTCGCATCCCGCAACATTAGCTGACCCAAATTCAGCGACGTCCCCTCTGGATCACTGGGAGATTTGGAAGTCACCGAACCGTCAGGGCCAATGCTTACAAGTTGACCTGGTGGGACACTTATTGGTCCGTTTTCACCTAAAATAAGCTGGCCAACTGCGTTTTCAATTAGCCCTGTGGCGGAAACTCGCAAGTCTCCCCTTCGAGTAAAACCAACCTCTCCATTATCTGCTTGAACACCAAGGACAGTCTTGTCATTCAGAGCTACATCCATAATATTGCCTGTCATATTGACTGCACCCGGACGAAGATTAATAACCTCCTGCTTCGCCATTCTTGGAAGCACCCGGCTATTAATGCCGTCACCTTCGATTTGAATAGATTGTTCCGCTAAAGAAAAAGAGTCTTTAAAACCTATCGTAGACACATTGGCTAAGCTATTAGTAATCTGAGCGCGCACGTTCGACTCATTATCGATTGATGCCAATGCTGTAAACGCTAATTTGTCCATGCAATACTCCTAAAACCGAGGTTTATCCACGAATATTAATAATGGTTTGAGTCAATGAAGAGCTAGTTTCAATTGCTTTTGCATTCGCTTGGAAATTCCGCTGAGCACTAATCAAGTCGATCAGTTCTGCAGTTAAATCTACATTTGAGCGCTCTAAAGCACCTGAGCGAATTGTTCCAAATCCTGCGGATCCAGCTTCCCCGTATGAAACAGTTCCAGAAGCAGCCGTAACAGAATATTTAGTACCACCATCTTGGCGCAGACCCTCAGGAGAGCTAAAGTTAGCCAAATTTATTCTTCCCGCAGCTATTTGTTGTCCGTTAGAGTATGTCGCCGTCACTAGGCCGTCATTGCCTACGTCAACATTAACCAACCCGCCGCCAGGTAACCCATTTTGTGTTTGGCTTACAATCTGGAATCCTTTACCGTGACTTGTTGCATTGAGGCTTAAAGTTATAGCGCTGGACCGAGAATCTGGAACTGATGGATCAAGAGTTATTTGATCTATGCCGATCCCACCTCCGGCAAGGGTTGTCTCAAGAGCTCCCGTTACGCTGTTAAAAGCAAGATTTGTTGTTGCAGCTGGCGTTGTCGCATCTCCAATATAAACGTTAGCTAACCACAAGTCCTGAACATTACCCGCACCGTCATCTGTATCGTCGGCAATTTTTTGATAGTACACAGTTGCAGTGTAGGGTTCGCCCGCGTCGTCATACAAAGAAAATGTTTGCGTCTCGCTGTATGTAGTGTTGTCCGCGATATTGATTGCAGTTCCACCGTTAACACCTATTACGGGGCCCGTCATTGGAAGTTTTATGTCTAAATCGATGGTTGTTGTCGCTTTCGCAGGCAAATTACGTTTCACTTCTAGACCGACTGTAGCTTGGTTAAAATTACTTGCATTAGTCACTTCATCTAAGGGATGAACTTGCAAAGTATGTCCCTCGCTATTAACTAATAAATTATTGTCATTTAGCATAAACCCACCATTGCGGGTATAAAGCTCAGCGCCATCGCTTGTTTTGATTGGGAAAAACCCATCGCCAGTAATTGCTAAATCAAGAGAATTGGCTGAGGCTTCGATATTGCCCTGGGTAAACTGCTGGTTTATTCCTAAAAGCACAGTACCACTACCAACACCACTGGCAGATCGCTGTAAGGTAGACGTTGCAAAAATGTCACCAAATTCTGCGTTCGAACGTTTAAAACTTGCTGTTCCTGAGTTTGCTATATTATTAGAGGTAACTGATAACTCAGTTG
>Ga0233426_10002866_pt1 | contig 14080 bp, 13 predicted proteins | sample SI_118_April2016_6_FD_179875 | JGI IMG/M metagenome (GOLD analysis project Ga0233426, IMG submission 179875) | Seawater microbial communities from Saanich Inlet, British Columbia, Canada - SI_118_April2016_10_MG | ecosystem: Environmental > Aquatic > Marine > Inlet | place: Canada: British... | reverse complement strand
CCGTTAGATCCGCAGGCGGGATCATCAAACTATTTGCGAATGTCCCATCGCCCTGCCCTTTAGTCCCATGGCACGTCACACAATTCTCTGAAAACAAGCGCTTGCCGCTGATGGGCGCCTCTTTCACGCAGCCCGCCAAAATCAATATCACTAGTCCTAGTGCCCAAGTCTTTTGCATGCAGGGTCTCCCTTTTTACAGGACCAGCTTGCACACGAGAGCGTCACGTGCGTTGATCTAGCGCAAAGTTCCACTTGAAAGAAGACGCGATGCCGACAACCAGTTACGCCCTCACCATGCTCTTTGCGGGCATCGGTATCCCCATCCTTGCCGCACTGAACGCGGCCCTTGGTGGGCGCGTCGGATCCCCCGTCGCGGCATCAGTGACGCTGTTCGCAATTGCACTCATTTGCACGCTCGCGGTCTTCTTTATTGGCGGGTTCAAACCGACGTCTAGCATCCTTGCCGCACCGAAACATTTGTTCTTCGCAGGGGTATTGGTGGCGTTCTACATTTTGTCTATCACCTTTATCGCGCCAAAGTTCGGTGTTGGGAATGCTGTCTTTTTCGTGTTGCTTGGCCAGTTGATCAGCGCAGCGGCGATCGATCATTTCGGTTTATTTGGCGCACAAATAAGCCCGCTCTCGATCACAAGAGCGGGCGGAATTGCATTGATGGCGGGTGGGGTCTATTTGACCCAGCAGGCTTAGTTCAAGGCCAAGCTAGAAATAGCACCTTTAACTTTGCTATTGGTGTCATCACTGTCAGCAGAAATCGCAATGCCGACAACAGCCCCTTTGGTGCCACCAAAAGCCCACTTATAATCACTGGCCAGATCGACATTCTCAGCATGGTTGCCTGTTCCTGCATTGCGCAACACGACGGTTTTACCGCGATTACCCAAATACGGACTACCCAGCACTTTGCCACGCCCGTGGTTTCCGCCCCAGACATAAACCAGCACGCGCGCAGCGTCCGATCCCAGTAATTTGCGAATGCCAGCACCCTTCAGCTTTTGCGCATCCGTTTCCGGCAGGAACACAACATACATTGCCAAATTGCGATCATCGCCGCCCTTTTTACGCAGATCTGTTGCGGGTACGGATTGATTTACGCTCCACTTCCAAGATGCTTTGGAACTGCCCCAAAGATTTTCGGGGACAGCGCGGTAGGCCATGGACACAGCACCATCTGACTGAACACCAAGCGTAGCCCCTTGAAAGCTATATCTGTTCTTGGAAAACAGAGAGAACTTCTGCTCTTTCCAGGACTTATTGAACGAAATTTGCTCGGCCATAACAGCAGGAGCGGCGATCAGCGAAGCGGCAAGCGCTAAAGAAAGGAGATGTTTCATGAGATGTATCTGACGCAGAGCGCCCTCACTTTCATCACACGTCTGCGTGAGCAGGTCCCTTTGAGAGCGAAATCATCAGATCCCACAACGCGTCAGGCACATCCACAGGGTCTTGCAGGCGTTTGTTCTGTCCAGGCATCCGCGTGCCTTCGTCCTCTGTCGCAGCTTTTGCAAGCGCGTCAAGGCGATCATAAAACGCAGGACTCGCACTCGGATCAATCAAAATAAAGAACTGCCCAAGCCCGTGGGGATCACCATTCGGGGCTTTTAGCGGCTTTACATCCCGACTGGCCACGCCGCCCGTCATGCCCGCCGCCAAAAGTTCAACCATCAGGCCAAGACCCCAGCCTTTGTAGCCACTCTCCATGCCACCAAGCGACGTGAGCGAGCCTTTCAAGGCCGCCTCTGGATCGGTTGTCGGATTGCCATCTGCATCAACCGCCCATCCCTCTGGGATCGCCTCACCTGCTGCTTTGGCCATCGTAATCCGACCTAACGCAACTGTAGTTGTGGACTGGTCAAACGACATCGCGATGCCACCTGTTGCATCAGGCACAGCAAAGGCCATCGGGTTGGTTCCGATCACACGTGTCTTACCCGCAGGTGGCGCAACGATGGGCGATGCGTTGGTCATGCCGATCGCAATCATCCCCAGCTTGGCCGCTTTTTCGGTGAAATATCCTAAGGCGGTGCAAGTGTGCGCATGGTGGATCGCAACATTAACCGTGCCCGTCTCTTTCGCCGCCGCGACCGCTTGGGCCAATGCGTGTTCGAACGCGGGTTGCGCAAAACCGTTGCCCGCATCAATCTCGATCCGCGAGGGCAAAGGCCGTGTGGCCACAGGGTCCACCGTCCCGCTCACACGTCCGCTTTGAAGCTGCTGGCAATAGCTTTCGACATAATACAGCCCGCAAATCCGATTGTTGCGCGCCTCGGCCCATGCCACCGCCTCTGCCATTTCAGATGCAACCCGGTCCACCGCCCCGTGCGCGATGAGTGCTTTGCGTGTGATCTCTTGGATTTCGCTTACAAAAATTTCCGGCATACCGTCCCCTTGGGCTGAATTTCACGGACGGTGCTTAATCTATCGCGAGGCGTCAAGAGGCCAGGCTGGGTTAGATCATCGAATATCCACGAAACTAATGAGGGATGGATCAATCGCCTCTGTCAGCCCCGCAAGTTCGATCCGGCTGCCGTCTGACAAGTCAAGAATGACACCATCAGATGCGATGGTTTGCGTTTCGACAGTTGGCGCTGGGTCATTTTCGTATTCAATAACGATGACATCTTCGGATCTGTCGAAATCGCTCACCAAAGCGCGTGATGTCATATTCGAAAGTCGGACAAATGTGTCGGCGCCAGAACCGCCCTCGGCAATATCAGTATTTCCTATGTAAATCCGGTCATCGCCTTCGCCGCCGTTTAAGGTATCGTCCTCGCCGTCGTCATCACCATCAATATCGCCGCCGTAAAGGACATCATTTCCCAAGCCACCAGAAACGTTGTCGCTGCCAGTCCCGCCAGAAATCGTATCGTCGCCCAGCCGTCCGTCTACAATATCATTCCCGTCGCCTGCATTGATGACATCCGATTGGACAGAACCTGAAATTGTAGCGTTGCCAGTGTCAATCGGATCGCTGGTTTCCTCAACACTTTGGGGTACATCAGTAGACGCACTTTCAACTGATGGCGTTGAATCCGTCGCTTCGCTCAGAGGGCTTGTTCCGCCTTCGACCGGGTCTTCGGGCTCGGGTGTTGGATCCGCAGGCTCGGTCGTGGCACCGTCTTCGGGATCAATCAAAATGACACCAAAAAGGGTCAAAGCACTCAGCATTATGATCATCATGGCCGACATAGGGAAACCTCTTAGAACTTCGTCTTAAACGGTCCGTACTCGGTCATATTGTCAAAAATTGGACATATTGGCACAAATCAAAGGGCGACAAGTTTTCCAGCGTCCAAGCGCAGCTGACGATCCATGCGTGAAGCCAACTCAAGATTATGGGTCGCAATCACCGCAGACATGCCAGTGCCGCGCACCAATTCCATCAACGCGCCGAATACCTGATCGGACGTGCCAGGGTCTAGATTGCCCGTCGGTTCATCTGCCAGCAAAAGTCGCGGCTCGTTCGCAAGCGCACGACAGAATGCAACGCGCTGTTGTTCACCACCAGAGAGCGCCGCAGGTCGATGGTCTGCGCGATGCGCCACACCGACAGTATTAAGCAAGTCCGCTGCGCGCTTGGTTGCGACCGCTGAGGAAATACCGTTCGCCAGTTGCGGCAGCACAATGTTTTCAAGGGCTGTAAACTCGGGCAGCAAATGGTGGAACTGATAGACAAACCCCACATCTTCGCGACGGATCGCTGTGCGTTTGCGATCACTTAGGCCCGTCATGTCCTGACCTGCGATTTTCACGTGGCCCGTGTCGGGAGAATCCAGCAAGCCTGCGATATGCAACAGGGTCGATTTACCTGCACCAGAGGGTGCAACCAGCGCAACGATCTCGCCTGCTTTCACAGCCAAATCAATGTCGCGCAGAACAGTCACTTCGTTCTCTTTGCCCTTGTTATAGGCTTTGGCGATGCCGCTTAGATCTAGGGTCAAATCACTCATAGCGTAGCGCCTCAACAGGGTTCATACGGGCCGCGCGGCGTGCTGGGAAAATCGTCACAACGAAAGACAGACCAAGCGATAGAACGACCGCTGACATAACATCTTCGAACCGCAATTCGGCAGGCAATTCGTAAATACCACGCACAGAAGGATCCCAAACACCCCCACCTGCAAAATAGTTCACGGCAGAAAAAATAGTGTCGATGTAGATCGCGAAAAGACATCCCAGAATGACACCCATCGCGGTGCCAATGATCCCAGTGAATGCTCCGCAGATAAAGAAAATCCGCAGAACCGATCCTTCGCTCAGGCCCATCGTACGCAAAATTCCAATGTCACGGCCCTTGTTTTTCACCAACATGATCAACCCAGACACAATGTTCATCGCCGCAATCAAAACAAGGATCGACAGGATCACAAACATCACATTGTCCTCCACCTCAAGCGCGCGCAAGAAACCGCCAGACGCGTCGGTCCATGCCCAAAGCTGTGTACGATCTCCACCAGCGCGCAGCAGGTCCAATTGCAACCCATCAATCTCTTCAGGATCGACTACCATGACTTCGATTTCGTCCACCGCCCCTTCGCGATTGAAAAAACTTTGCGCCTCCGCCAACGGCATGTAGACCCGCGTGCGATCAATATCGTAGCGCCCCGCCGTAAAGATGTAGGTCACCTCATAGGCTTTGATGCGCGGGCTGGTGCCAAAGGCCGTTTTCACGCCACTGGGCGAAATTATCTTGATCCGGTCACCGCTGGACACGCCAAGTTCACGCGCAACACCGGATCCAATCGCGATGCCCGCCTCAAAATTGTTAATATCACCAAAGGCTTCCTGTGGATCAGCAACCTTTGGGATCGTCATCAGATTTTCAGCCGTGATCCCGTAGATTTCGATCCCAGTATTGCGTCCGGCCTTGTTGGCCATGACTTGCCCACGCACCAAAGGGGCTGCGCGCGTCACCCCCTCAACATCGCGCAGGCGCTCAGCAAGGTCGTCATAGTCATAAATCTTGCGATCAAGACGCCCATATTCATCTGTTTGAGCCGTCTTATAAACTGTCACATGAGCATTCGCGCCCAAGATTGTCCCCACAAAATCAGTCCGAAACCCAGAGCGCACGGAAAGCGTGGCGATCAACGCAAACACCGCCAAGGTGATCCCGATCAAGCTGATCCAAGTCATCACACTCACGCCACCCTCGGCGCGTTTGGCACGCAAATAACGCCACGCGATCATCCACTCAAAGCGGGCAAAGGGCATAGGTGTTTTAGATGGATTGGTTTTGGTCACGGCTCGAAGCTCCCATTTGGGATTGTTTTATGGCGTTGTGGTGCGCCTAAACAGGGAAAAAGGCAAGCGCAGCAGCCAAATCAGAAACGAGAACAGCGCAAGCCCGCCCAAGAATCCAACCACAGCAAAAATTGCACCCTCAAACGTGACAGGCATCGCAGGTTTGTAATTTTCCCAAACGCGCCCTGCGAGTTCGGTATCAGTAAAGCGCGCCGCAAACTTCGCACGACTAAACGGACCCAGCCCCTGCATACGTTCCAGATCGCGCGCCAGACGGTCGTGGCGTTCTATCGTCGCAACCATCGTTTCAGCGCGCGCAGCACCCATCTGACCACCTTTTGCAAGATCAACCAAAGCGGCCGAACGGCTAAGCTCAAGTTCAGCTGCATCCGCGTCAAAATCATCCATAAAACGGGATAACTCATCCACCGCCCCGCCAAGGCGCTGCATATACTGTTGGGAATACTCAGGAAATTGCGACACACCTGCTGCTCCGGTCATCCCGGCGACAAAGGCAAGCGCGCGCGCAAACATGGCTTATAATCCCGCGTAGATCGCTGCGATCTTGGCAACTGCCAATTCAGGCGTCATTTCTTCACTCTCGCCCGTGCGGCGCGATGTGACTTCGACAACACCGTTTTTCAGGCCGCGTGGCCCGACAGTAATGCGCCAAGGCAGGCCGATCAGATCCATGGTCGCAAACTTGCCGCCCGCGCGCTCTTTGCGATCATCATAAAGCGGCTCAAGGCCCAGCGCGCTCAAGCTGTCATAAAGCGCATCGCACGCGCCATCCGCCTCTTCGTCGCCCTGTTTTAGGTTCACAATTCCGCAATGGTAGGGCGTCACACCCTCAGGCCAAATAATGCCCTTATCGTCGTGAGATGCTTCAATGATCGCGCCCAACAATCGTGACACACCAATACCGTGGCTGCCCATATGAAGCGGCACACGTTGACCATCCTCACCCTGCACCATCGCACCCATCTTCTCGGAATACTCTGTACCAAAGTAGAAAATCTGACCCACTTCAATACCGCGCGCAACGCGGCGGCGCGCTTCTGGCACCTCGTTAAAGGCAGCCTCGTCATGGGTTTCATCCGTGCGCGCATAGCGGCTGGTAAACTCTTCCAAAACGGACTGGCACGCAGCTTTATCTTCAAAATCAATCGCACGATCGCCAAATTTCAGATCTGTGATCTCGCTATCATAGAACACTTCGCTTTCGCCGGTGTCGGCTAACACGAGGAACTCATGCGTATAATCACCACCAATGGGTCCCGAATCCGCGCGCATGGGGATCGCCTGCAAGCCCATACGCTCATAGGTGCGCAAGTAAGTGACCAAGTGACGGTTATACGCGTGCAGCGCATCTTCCTTGGTCAGATCAAAGTTATAGCCATCCTTCATCAAAAATTCACGACCGCGCATCACACCAAAGCGTGGACGCACTTCATCGCGAAACTTCCACTGGATGTGATACAATGTCAGCGGCAAAGATTTGTAGCTGCCGACAAAGTTGGCAACCATATCTGTGATCATCTCTTCATTCGTTGGGCCATAAAGCATCTCACGATCATGGCGGTCCGTGATGCGCAACATCTCGGGACCATAGGCATCATAGCGCCCGGACTTGCGCCAAAGATCCGCAGGTTGCAACGTGGGCATCAACATCGGAATGTGACCCGCGCGCGCCTGCTCTTCATGCACTATATTTTCAATTTTACGCAGCACTTTGAAACCCATGGGCAACCACGAATAAATCCCGGCTGAGGCCTGCTTAATCATCCCCGCGCGCAGCATCAAACGATGGCTGACAATCTGCGCATCCGCAGGGTTTTCTTTTAAGATCGGCAAAAAATAGCGGCTCAGGCGCATAGGACGTCCTTCAAAAATGCTCAAGTTCTTTCCCGTTTATGCGCTCACGCTATAACCAGCAAGGCTCGCCCCTTCATCTTTCCAAATAAACTTCGGGGGAATCTCAGCGCAGCTGGGATGGGGGCTGGCCCCCAAGCTACCCTTGAAACCGACGCGCGCATGGGCGATGTCTAAGCCAGTTAACCAAGCAGAGGCGCACATGGCACATCCCGTTAAAGATCAATTGAAATACTGGGGCTTCGCAACCGCGCTTTTCATGGTCGCGCTATGGTATCTCGGCGATGTCATTCTTCCTTTCGTTTTGGGAGGTGCAATTGCCTATTTTCTGGATCCCGTTGCAGACCGACTAGAACGCATGGGATGCAGTCGTGTTCTGGCGACAACGATCATTACTCTCTTCGCAGGCGTCATTTTCATCATATTGATCCTACTCGTTGTGCCCACACTGATCAATCAAGCCGTCTCCTTGTTTAACATCGCACCACAACTCTTCTCCGACCTCCAGGGATTCCTGACAGACCGTTTCCCGCAAATCATGGACGAAGGCTCAACGCTACGCCAATCCCTGATTGGCCTCGGTGAAACAATCCAGTCCAAAGGCGGCGAATTGCTAAGTACCGCGCTGTCTTCTGCGTCCTCCATCATCAATATCGCGGTCCTTTTCTTGATCGTTCCCGTCGTTGCGTTCTACCTCTTGCTAGATTGGGACAACATGACCGCGCGTGTGGACACGTTGCTTCCTCGCGACCACGCCCCGACAGTACGTCACCTCGCAAAAGAAATCGATAAAACACTCGCCGCCTTCATCCGCGGCATGGGCACTGTTTGTCTGGTGCTCGGTACATATTACGCAATCGCACTTATGCTGGTTGGTCTGCAATTCGGCCTTGTCGTTGGGTTTATTGCGGGTTTGATTACCTTTATTCCCTACATCGGCGCACTGGTGGGCGGCGCGCTTGCGATCGGGTTGGGACTTTTCCAATTCTGGGGCGACTGGGTTTCGCTCGGTCTCATCGCAGGGGTTTTTGCCATCGGCCAAGTCATCGAAGGTAATGTCCTCACGCCGAAACTTGTCGGCAATTCCGTGGGTCTACACCCTGTCTGGCTTCTCCTGTCGCTATCTGTTTTTGGCTCGCTTTTCGGGTTTGTCGGAATGCTTGTTGCGGTTCCTGTCGCCGCGTCTCTTGGCGTGATCATTCGCTTCTTTGTTGGCCAGTACCTCAATAGCCGCCTCTATTCCGGCGTTGAATCCGACGACCAAGCGGATCGCTAAAACATGGCAGAGCAACTCAGCTTTGATCTTCCTGCGCGCCCTGCGCTCGGGCGTGATGACTTTTTCATCTCGCCGTCCAACGCGCTTGCGGTAGCTTTGATTGATACACCGCAAAGCTGGATGAATGGAAAACTGATGCTTGTTGGCCCCCAAGGATCCGGCAAGACCCACCTCGCCCATGTGTGGGCCGCGCAAAGCAGCGCACAGATCATTTCTGCCCATGAATTGAGCGACGACGCGGTTCCAGACTTGCTGAAAACCCCTGTGGTCGTTGAGGATGCAGATCATATCGCAGGTCAGCGCGCGCTCGAAACCACGCTGTTCCATTTGCACAATCTGGCCCAAGCCGAAGGCCAACCCCTGCTCATCACTGCGCGCTCGGCCCCCCAACGTTGGCCTCTCTCATTGCCTGATCTGGCAAGCCGCCTGCAAGCTTTACAAATCGCGCAGCTCGACGCGCCCGATGACACGTTGCTCACATCCTTGTTGATGAAGCTGTTCATAGATCGCCAACTTAACCCTGCACTTGATGTCATCCCGTTTCTCGCGCGTCGCATTGACCGATCTTTTGCATCCGCACAACATATCGTCGCGACAATCGACAAAGCTGCCCTAGAAGCAAAACGCCCCATAACACGTGCGTTCGTGTCGGCAGTGCTGGACAAAGCCATCGCCGCAGACACATAGTCAAACGTCCATGAAATTTTCGAAAGCGCATCATGCAAGCTGACTTTCTCAAAGCCGATTGCCCCGAGCCATTGGAGCTTGCCGACGTCGATCTCGCAGGGCCCGCGCGCTTTGTAAACCGTGAACTCAGCTGGTTGAATTTCAACTGGCGTGTTCTGGAAGAGGCCGATAACCCCCGTGTTCCCCTGCTTGAACGCCTGCGTTTCCTGTCAATTTCGGCGACAAACTTGGATGAATTCTACACAGTGCGCGTCGCAGGTCTGCGCGAACTGGCCCAAGCAGGCAACACGACACCCGCCGCAGATGGCCTAACCCCTGCCGAACAGCTGGTCTTGATCAACGAAGACGCGCGCGCGTTGCTAAAAACGCAGCAACGCGTGTTTGAGGGCATTCGCACGCTGATGCACGACGCAAATGTGTCGATTATTGAACGCGATGCATTGGGCGATGCCGACAAAGACTTTATCGCGGATGTTTTCCTGAACAAAGTCTTTCCTGTCCTGTCCCCCCTTGCAATTGATCCCGCGCACCCGTTTCCGTTTATCCCCAACACGGGCTATTCACTAGCCCTGCAACTTGAACGCAAATCAGACAAACGCGAATTGCTGGCACTGCTTCCAATTCCAGCCCAGATCAACCGCTTCATCGCTCTGCCCGCGACCGATGATGAATTGCGCTACTTGCCGTTGGAAGATGTGCTCGTTGAAAACCTGGGCCGCCTTTTCCCTGGATACGAAATGAAGGGTCACTTCGGTTTTCGTGTTTTGCGCGATAGCGATCTAGAAGTCGAAGACGAAGCCGAAGATCTGGTGCGCGAATTTGAAGTCGCCCTGAAACGGCGCAAGCGCGGTGAAGTCGTTCGATTAACCTACACAGGCGATGCGCCCAACAAATTGAAAAATTTGGTCATGCGCGAACTTGGTGTGTCAGACGCCGAGACTGTCGAACTTCCCGGCATGATTGGTATGGCCGATCTGTCCGAACTCGTCACTGATGCCCGCCCCGATTTGCTTTGGCCCACATTCATGCCGCGCGTGCCCGAACGTGTGCAAGATCACGACAACGATATGTTCGCCGCGATCCGCCAAAAGGACATGCTGCTGCATCATCCCTATGAGACATTTGATATGGTCGTGCGGTTTTTGACCCAAGCCGCACGCGATCCTGATGTGGTCGCGATCAAACAGACGCTCTATCGAACGTCCAAACGCTCACCCATCGTGTCCGCCTTGTGCGAAGCCGCAGAAGACGGCAAATCCGTCACGGCACTGGTCGAGCTGAAAGCGCGTTTTGACGAAGCCGCAAACATCCGTCAGTCACGCCGCCTTGAACGCGCGGGCGCACATGTGGTCTACGGCTTTCTTGATCTGAAAACACATGCCAAAATTTCCACAGTTGTGCGCCGCGAAGGCGATCAATTGGTGACCTACACGCACTACGGCACGGGCAACTACCACCCTATTACCGCGCGCATTTACACCGATCTGTCTTTCTTCACATGTGACGCCAAACTAGGCCGCGATGCCACAAAGGTATTCAACTATCTCTCTGGCTACGCACCCCCAGACGAACTCGACAATCTTGCGATTTCGCCCCTGACACTCAAACCACGTCTGCTCGAATTGATCGCGAAAGAGGCGGAGTATGCTAAGGCTGGCAAACCCGCTGTGATCTGGGCGAAGATGAATTCGCTGATCGACCCAGAAGTCATCGACGCGCTATATGCCGCCTCGCAAGCGGGTGTGAAAATCGACCTGATCATTCGCGGCATTTGCGGTTTGCGCCCCGGTATCAAGGGGCTCAGCGAAACGATCCGCGTGAAGTCTATCGTTGGTCGTTTCTTGGAACATTCGCGCATCGTGTGCTTCGGCAACAGCTACGGCCTACCCCACAAGAAAGCCCGCGTGTTTATCAGTTCTGCGGATTGGATGGGTCGCAATCTGAACCGCCGCGTCGAAACGCTGGTGGAAATCAACAACAACACCGTCAAAGCCCAGATCGTAAGCCAGATCATGGCGGCAAATCTTGCGGACGTGGCCCAAAGCTGGATCATGCGCCCTGACGGTTCGTTTTCGCGCGAAACTGTACCCGAGGGTGTTTTCGCCTTTAACTGCCACAAGTTTTTCATGGAAAATCCCTCCCTATCTGGCCGTGGCTCTGCGGGTGCCGCGGACGTGCCAAAATTGACCCATACAATCGACGAGACCCTGTAATGAACGCTGATGTTACGCCCCAATTACCAATTTCTGGTTACGGACCCTTTGGTCGCCCCCTTTTCAACGACCCTTCCGTGCGCAAACTCGCCCGTGTTGGGGTCGTAGATATCGGGTCCAACTCTGTTCGGATGGTAATTTTTGACGGCGCTGCGCGCAGCCCTGCCTATTTTTACAACGAAAAAGTCATGTGTGCGTTGGGGGCAGGCATTGCTGAAACGGGGCACCTAAATCCAAAGGGTCGCGAACGTGCTCTGGCCGCCGTGGCACGATTTGAAGCGATCGCGCAAAGCCTTGGCATTTCCCCGCTGACCGCCGTTGCCACCGCCGCCGTGCGTGATGCAACGGATGGCCCTGATTTTTGCGCTGACGTTTTGCGCGAAACGGGTCTTCAAGTGCACGTGATTGATGGCCCCGAAGAAGCACGCCTGTCCGCCCAAGGTGTGCTCCTTGGCTGGCCTGGCTCTTACGGGTTGGTCTGTGACATTGGCGGTGCCTCGATGGAGCTGGCCGAAATCCGGGATGGTCGTGTTGGCAAATGCGTGACCTCGTCCCTTGGCCCCCTCAAACTACAAAGCATGAAGGGCGGAGCGAAGGCGCGCAAAACCTATGCAAAAGACGTCATCAGCGATCTGCGCGAACAAATTGGTGAACAAAAGGACCGCCTGTTCCTAGTGGGTGGATCATGGCGGGCCATCGCGCGCATCGATATGCATCGTCGTGGCTATCCGCTGCATGTTTTGCACGAATACCGCATGACGCCCAAATCTGTGCGCGACACTGTGAAATTCATCGCACAATCCGACATCGAAGACCTGCGCAGCGCATGCGATATTTCATCTGCACGTATGGCCTTGGTCCCGATCGCATCAGAGGTACTTAAGATACTGATTAGTAAAGTGAAACCAACGGATATCGCCGTTTCCAGCTACGGCATTCGCGAAGGTATGCTTTATGAGCAGATGCCGCAAAAGCTGCGTGACCGCGATCCTTTGATCGAATCCGCCCGCTTTTCAGAATCCAAAGACGCGCGCCTGCCGGGGTTTGGCAAAACACTTTATGACTTCATAATGCCCTTGTTCAAATCAGCGCCCGCAACAACCAAACGACTGGTGAAAGCGGCCAGTCTCTTGCACGACGTCAGTTGGCGTGCACATCCTGATTTTCGTGCAGAAGTTTGCTTTGACAACTCGACCCGCGCAAATATGGGCGGTCTTAGCCACCAAGAACGCGTGTTCCTTGGGCTTGCCTTGATGCACCGCTATCGCAACAAACGCGAAGGTACGCGCTTTGACGATCTGTTCGAATTGATCACGCCTGAACAACAAAAACAGGCCGAAATTCTCGGCAAAGCCATGCGGTTCGGTGCAATGCTGTGGATGGAGAAAGACGCGCAATTCGGTGAAATGCGCTGGTTCCCAAAGAAAAAACAGCTTGAGCTGCGCCTTCATCCCTCGGCAAAAGCCCTGTTTTCAGAGGTTGCAGAAGCGCGGCTGTTCTCGCTTGCGTCTTCCTTGGACGCAGAGGTGACGGTCAAATTCACCAAACCATCCATTGAAGCACCCGAAACCTAAAGCTCCACCTCGCCCTCAGGCGGGGTCATTTCTTCGGGCGTCTTTCGACGTAAAATGATGTCGCCATTCGGTAGAATTTCTGGCGCATGGTACTTGGAAAAATCATCTACCTGCCCCAAAAAATCCCCGAGCGCGGGCCCCATGTTTTCGACAAAGCCACGCAAAGCTGGTTCTAACTGCTCTGTCAGACCTTCCATTTCACGCAAAGCAGGTTCCATTTCCTGCACCAAACCTTCAAACAACAGGCGCGCGCCGCGTTCCATCAGGCTAAATCCGTCATCGGCATTTTTGTCATCGGCCTGCGCAGGCAAAGCCAGTGCGAGGGCCAACGTGGCGGTCAAGGCAATCTGTTTCATATCGACGATATAAGTATGTTCAGCGCAGGTTTTTAGATCAAATGTCGATATCAAGCGTCACAGGGAAGTGATCAGAAGCCGTCAGCAGCGCATCGCGCAGCGTGGTGTTGTTCCAACATTCAGGATCATCAAAGGGGTGCCAAATACGCCAACCCTTTGCTTTTGTGCGCAAATCAGCGCTGACCATGATGTAGTCAAGCAACGCCTGAAGGTAGCGATTTTGCTGTCTTAGCAAAAACCGCGACGTGGTCGCAGATCCGCCTATTTTACGCGCCAACGCATAAGCCGCATGCGGATCATAGAGGCAAGGGCTGCCCGCCTCGCCCAAAATTATCTCGACAGAGGATCGCCCAAACAGGTTTTCATATTCGTCCAAACCCGGTCCATCGTTCAAATCGCCCAGCAACATCAAATGCTCATCCGCGCTCAGATGTTCTTCGATCCGCGCCCGCAGCCAAACTGCTTGGGCCAATTGCTTGCGCCGGTTAGCGATCGAAAACCGCATGACTTCGTCGCGGTTATGCGCGCCGTGGGGTGCTTTGCTTTTGAGATGCGCGCCGATCATGCGCAACTTGGTGCCCGTCTTCGTTTCAATCGACAGCTCTAAAGGTGCTTTGGAAAAAGTGACGCTATCCGCACGCTTGTCAATATCCAGATCAATCTCATAGGTGCCATCAAACCTTGGCACCACGCTGTCCAGTTCGCCAATTGGATCGTGAAGCGCAGTTAATTTTGTCGGGTCATACAGCAGCGCGATCTCTTGCTGCGTCGTATTCGTGAACCCGATCAACGCCTTATTCGTGCGCAATCCATAGGCTTTTGCGAAAGCCTCTAACGCTT
>Ga0233426_10002864_pt1 | contig 14081 bp, 13 predicted proteins | sample SI_118_April2016_6_FD_179875 | JGI IMG/M metagenome (GOLD analysis project Ga0233426, IMG submission 179875) | Seawater microbial communities from Saanich Inlet, British Columbia, Canada - SI_118_April2016_10_MG | ecosystem: Environmental > Aquatic > Marine > Inlet | place: Canada: British... | reverse complement strand
TGCTTTGGAGAAGGAGGTGCTGGAACTTATTCTGACGGTAAACTTTATACTAGATCTAAAAAAAGAGGATCTGTAATTGAAATTTTAAAAACATTAGTATATCATGGAGCTAATGAAAACATATTAGTTGATGCTCAACCTCATATTGGAACCAATAAACTTCCAAATATTATTTCTAATATGAAACAAACTATATTAGATTGTGGTGGTGAAGTCCATTTTGAAACAAAAGTGGTAGATCTTATTATTGAAAACTCTACTATACATGGAGTTGTAACAGAAAATGGGGATAGTATAAAAGCAAAGAACACTATTCTAGCAACCGGTCATTCCGCTAGAGACATATTTCTCTTATTAAATAAAAAAGAAGTAGAAATAAGTTACAAGCCATTTGCTATGGGTGTAAGATTAGAGCATCCACAATCAATTATTGACAAAATACAATATTCGAAAAATAACAGAGGTGAGTTCTTACCTCCCGCTAGTTACAAAATAGTAACTCAAGTAAAAGATAGAGGAGTATATTCTTTTTGCATGTGTCCAGGAGGATTTATTGTTCCTGCTGCTACAAATACAGGAGAAATCGTTGTTAACGGAATGTCTCCATCTAAAAGAAACTCTGTATATGCTAATTCAGGTATTGTAGTAGAAGTTAAAGATGAAGATCTAAAACCATATGAGAAATACGGACCATTAAAAGGATTAATGTTTCAAATGGAAGTAGAAAAAAAGGCTTGTGAAAACACCCCTAATTTTCAAATAGCTCCTTCTCAAAGAATGGTAGATTTTGTTAATGACAAACTATCTGGAAGTTTAAACTCTACTTCTTATCAACCAGGAATATTATCTACAAAAATGAGTGACATATTACCTGCAACAATAAATTCTTCTCTACAAGAAGGGTTTAAAACGTTTGGACAAAAAATGAATGGATTTTTAACTAATCAAGCTAATATTGTTGGAATTGAATCCAGAACATCTTCACCAGTTTTAATTCCAAGAAACCCAGAAACCTTACAACATAATCAAATAAAAAACTTATTTCCGTGTGGAGAAGGAGCTGGTTATGCAGGAGGAATAGTATCTGCCGCAATTGATGGCGAAAAGTGTGCCATTTGCATATTATAAATATTTAATTAGATTTGTAATCTAACAATTTCACATTTTATATGTTCTTTGTAGACAGACCCTTAACTATTCTCTTATTGCTTACATCGTATATTACTATACTCTTTGTTTTAAAAAAATCTAATTTTAAAAACAGGTTTTATACTAAAAAATGTAATAATATTTGTCCTGAATGCGACAAATCTCTTGAAAGAGTCAGGAGAAATTATAGAGATCATTTCATCAATTATTTTACATTTTACATTTTTAACTTTAAAAAGTTTGTTTGTAAAGATTGTAATTGGATAGGTTTAAAAACTGAAAAACGACTTTTAAAAAAACCGGTATAATGCAATAGCGCAGGCATTTGCAACATTTAAAGATTCTGCCTCAGAGTTATTTGATTTATTTATGCTCATAGTTATATTACTTAACTGCAATACCTCCTTACTTATTCCATTGCCTTCATTTCCTAAAACAATTACTTTTTTATCTACATCAACCGATTCTTTAACATCAACACCATCCATATCCATGGATATAATGGAATAGTCTTTCATTAAACTCAACTCTATTTGTAAGTCGCAATAATTTAGCTTAACTCTAGAAAGAGAACCCATACTGGCCTGAACAACCTTTGAGTTGTATTGATCAACGCAAGTTTCAGAACAAAGAATTTCTTTGACTCCAAACCAATCACACAATCGTATTATAGTACCCAAATTTCCAGGGTCTTGAATAGTATCTAAAGCAATGACTGTATTTCCATATTTATCAAAGTCGTAATTAGGCATTTTAACAACTGCTAAAACCTTATTAGAACTATTTAAATGTGAAATTCTGTCTAGTTCTTTTGGAGAAACTTTAAAAGAATCTTTAAAAGAATCATCTATTGAATAAACAGAGTCAATTACGAAATCCGAATTAATAAATTCGTTTACGTTCTTTTCTCCTTCAACTACAAATAATTGATTTTCGATTCTATTTTTCTTTAGTGATAAAGAACGAATAAATTTAATTTTTTGATTAGTTAACATATGTCGTTAATAACTTTGATTCGAATTTAGAAAAATATACTCTACAAAAGTTAAAAAATTTAAATGATTTGATACTTTTGTTTTTTAACAAAAATTAAACAAATGATAAAAGCAGGTGTAGCAACAGGATTAGAAGTGCAGGAAATTTTTAATCATGCTAAAAAAAATGGTTATGCTCTTCCGGCAGTTAACGTAGTTAGTACAAGTTCTATCAACGCAGTGATGGAATCTGCTAAAGACAACAACGCTCCAGCAATAGTACAGTTTTCAGCTGGAGGCTGTCAATTCTACTCTGGAAAGGGTCTTTCTAACACCAATTTTCAATCTGCAATAGCAGGTGGTATCTCTGGTGCTATGCATGTTCATCAGTTAGCCGAGCTATATGGTTCTTCTATTATATTACATACCGATCATTGTGCCAAGAAATTGCTTCCTTGGATAGACGGTTTATTAGATGCAAGCGAAGGTTTTTATAAAGTACACGGAAAATCTCTTTATAGCTCACACATGATAGATTTATCTGAAGAGCCTTTAGAAGAAAACATCGAAATTTGCAAAAGATATCTAGAGAGAATGAGTAAAATGGGAATGACTTTAGAAATTGAGTTAGGAATTACTGGTGGTGAAGAAGATGGTGTTGACAATTCAGATGTAGACAATTCTAAACTTTACACTCAACCTGAAGAAGTTGCTTATGCATACGAAGAACTTATGAAAGTAAGCGATCAATTTACCGTTGCTGCAGCTTTCGGGAATGTTCACGGAGTATATAAGCCAGGTAACGTAGACCTTCAGCCTAAAATCTTAAAAAATTCTCAAGAATATATTGAGCAAAAATTTAATACTTCTAAAAACCCTGTTGACTTTGTTTTCCACGGAGGGTCTGGTTCAAGTAAAGAAGATATAAGAGAAGCAATTGGTTATGGTGTAATAAAAATGAACTTAGATACAGACTTCCAATATGCTTTCAATGCTGGTGTAAGAGACTATATGGTTAATAACATTGACTTTGTAAACTCTCAAATCGGAAATCCTGATGGAGACGATATTCCAAACAAAAAATACTACGACCCAAGAGTTTGGTTAAGAAAAGGTGAAGAAGCGTTTAAAGCAAGATTAACTAAAGCATTTGAAGATTTAAACAACATAAATACTCTTTAAAATATGGGTTGGTTTAAAAGAATACAAGAAGGTATAACCACTTCTACACATGACAAAAAAGAAATCCCTGAAGGATTGTGGTATCAATGTAGAAAGTGTAAAAACATTGTTCCATCAAAAGAGCATGAAGAAAACTTATACCTATGTCCTAAGTGTGATCATCACGAAAGAATAAATGCTAAAGAGTATTTTGAGTTTCTTTTTGATGAAGGAAAATTCCTAGAACTAGATCCTAAAATGACCGCTTGCGATCCCTTAGGATTTGTAGACTCTAAACCGTATAAAAAAAGATTAGTAGACACTAAAAAGAAAACTGGTCTTAAAGATGCCCTAACTTCTGGCTACGGAATGTTAGATGGCAAACCTATTGTTATTGCTTGTATGAATTTTAATTTCATAGGTGGATCAATGGGAGCTGTAGTAGGAGAGAAAATAAGTAGAGCTATACAGTATGCAATTAAAGAGAACTGTACTTTTATGATGATTTCTAAATCTGGAGGAGCACGAATGATGGAAGCCGCATATTCACTAATGCAAATGGCTAAAACTTCTGCAAATCTTTACAAATTATCAGAAGCAAAACTTCCATATATTTCTTTCTTAACTGATCCTACTACAGGAGGTGTTACCGCATCTTACGCAATGTTAGGTGATGTGAATATCTCTGAACCAGGAGCTTTAATAGGCTTTGCAGGACCAAGAGTTGTTAAAGAAACAATAGGTAAAGATTTACCTAAAGACTTCCAAACTTCAGAGTTTGTTTTAGAGCACGGATTTCTTGACTTCATAGTAAATAGAAAGAAATTAAAACCAACTATTTCGACATTGATAGATGCCTTTAACAAATAATTCGGTTCAACAATAGAAATTACCAAAGATTTAATTATCTTTGCAGACCATTTTTAAAATGATATTTAAAACAATAAACAATGCATTTAACTGCTAAAGAAAAAAACACCATTTTCAAACAATTTGGTGGAGAATCTACAAACACAGGTTCAACAGAAGGACAAATTGCTCTTTTTACTAAAAGAATTGCACACCTTACTGAACACCTTAAGACAAATAGAAAAGATAAAAGCACTCAGCGTTCTCTTCAATTATTAGTAGGGAAAAGAAGAGGTCTTCTTAACTTCCTTATGAATAAGGATATTGAGAAGTATAGAGCTTTAATTAAAGAATTAGGAATTAGAAGATAAGGAATCTTCAAAGGCGACTAGCGCAAAAGGCAATTTTTCAATTGCCTTTTCGTGTGTTATGTCGTACGTATGTATGTAAATAAAAAAGAAATGAAAGAAATCGTAAAAAAGATTGTACAGAAAGATGGAAGAACCATCGAACTAAGAAGCGGAAAACTAGCTAAACAATCAGATGGATCTGTCGAATTAAGGATGGGGAAATCTGTATTATTAGCAACAGTTGTTTCTAGCAAAAATGCTAAAGATGATGTAGACTTCCTACCACTCACAGTAGACTACAGAGAAAAGTTTGCAGCAGATGGTAGATTCCCTGGTGGGTTTTTAAAGAGAGAGGCTCGTCCTACAGATCATGAAATTTTAATCATGAGATTGGTGGACAGAATTTTAAGACCTTACTTTCCAAGTGACTACCATGCTGAAACTCAAATTATGCTTTCATTGTTATCTCACGATAAAGATGTTTGCCCTGAAGCTCTAGCTGGTCTAGGTGCTTCTGCTGCATTAGCTGTTTCTGACATTCCTTTTAACGGTCCAATTTCTGAAGTTAGAGTAGGTAGAGTAAATGGCGAGTTTATCGCTAACCCTACAAACGACCAATTAGCCGAATCTAATTTAGATATGGTAATTGGTGCTTCTATTGATAGTGTTGCAATGGTTGAAGGTGAAATGAAAGAAATTTCTGAAGCTGAAATGATTGAAGCAATTAAATTTGCTCACGAAGAAATTAAAGTTCACTGTGCAATTCAAAACGAATTTACTGCTGAAGTTAAAAAAGAAATAAAAAGAGAGTATTCTCACGAAAATCATGATGAAGATTTAGCTGATAAGGTTATGGAATTTTGTTACGACAAATTCTATGAAGTAGCTAAAAAAGCACTTGACAAACACAGCAGATCAGAACAATTTTCTGCAATTAAAGACGAGTTTAAAAGTACTCTTTCTGACGAAGATATTTCATCTAAATCTTTCATGCTTAACGCATACTTTAAGAAAGCAGAGAAGAAAGCAGTTAGAGACATGGTGTTAAACGACAAAGTTCGTTTAGACGGAAGAGCTACAACAGACATTAGACCAATATGGTGTGAAGTAGACTACCTACCTAGCCCACACGGATCAGCTCTTTTCACAAGAGGTGAAACTCAATCTCTAACTACGGTTACTTTGGGCTCTAAAATGGACGAAAACAGAATAGACGGTGTAACTAAAGTTGGTTCTGAAAAATTCTATTTACACTATAACTTCCCTCCTTTTTCTACTGGTGAAGCAAGACCAATTAGAGGGGTAAGTAGAAGAGAAATCGGTCATGGTAATTTAGCTCAGAGAGCTCTTGCAGGAATGATTGACTCTGAAAACCCTTACACTGTAAGAGTTGTTTCTGACATATTAGAATCTAACGGTTCTTCTTCTATGGCAACTGTTTGTGCTGGAACTTTAGCACTTATGGATGCTGGTGTTAAAATCATGAAGCCTGTTTCAGGAATTGCAATGGGTTTAATTACAGATGGTGAAAAATTTGCTGTATTATCTGATATTTTAGGTGATGAAGATTACTTGGGAGATATGGACTTTAAAGTATGTGGTACTGCAGACGGAATTACTGCTTGCCAAATGGATATTAAAGTACAAGGTCTTTCTTACGAAATCTTAACGGAAGCGTTAGAGCAATCTAAAAGCGGAAGATTACACATCTTAGGAAAGTTAACGGATACTCTTGCTGAAACTAGAGTTCAACTTAAGCCTCACGTGCCGAAAATTCACGTTATGTTTATTCCTAAAGAAACTATTGGTGCCGTAATCGGACCAGGTGGAAAAATTATCCAACAACTTCAGTTAGATACAGATACTACTATCACAATTGAAGAAATTGATAATAAAGGAAAAGTTGAAATACTAGGTACAACTCAAGAATTACTTGATAACGCTATTAATGAAATCAAATCGTTAACGTTTACTCCTGAAGTAGGAGATATATTTAACGGAACGGTAAGATCAATTATGCCTTACGGTGCTTTTATTAACATCGGAAAAGGAACAGATGGACTTCTTCATATTTCAGAAATTGACTGGAATAGAGTAGATAAAGTAGAAGATGTTCTTAAAGAAGGCGACAAAATTGAAGTTAAACTAACAGAGATAGATCAAAAATCTGGAAAACTTCGTTTATCAAGAAAAGTTTTACTTGAAAAACCTGAATAATAGAAACCTATTAATTTTTTAATCGTATATAATTGCTAGTGATAGCTTTTAAATTTTAAAAACACGAGATGAGACAACTAAAAATTACAAAACAGGTTACCAATAGAGAAACTGCTTCCTTAGACAAGTATTTGCAGGAAATAGGTCGTGTAGACTTAATTACAGCAGAGGAAGAAGTGGAATTGGCACAACGAATCAAGGCTGGTGACGAACTAGCTCTTGAGAAATTGACCAAAGCTAACCTAAGATTTGTAGTTTCTGTTGCTAAACAATATCAAAACCAAGGGCTATCCCTTCCTGATTTAATTAACGAAGGAAATCTTGGTCTGATAAAAGCAGCAAGAAGGTTCGATGAAACTCGTGGATTTAAATTTATTTCTTATGCAGTTTGGTGGATTAGACAATCTATTCTTCAAGCATTAGCAGAACAATCTAGAATTGTAAGACTTCCTCTAAATAAGATTGGGTCTATCAATAAGATTAATAAAGCTTATGCTGAACTAGAACAAGAATTCGAACGCCCTCCTACTGCTGAAGAAGTTGCTAAAAAACTTGACCTTACTGAGGAAGAAGTAAAACAAGCAATGAAGAACTCTGGCCGTCACGTTTCTATGGATGCTCCACTTATTGAAGGGGAAGACAGCAACATGTATAACGTAATTGGTTCTGAAGATAGTCCTAATCCTGACGAAGGATTAATGATTGATTCATTAAGACAAGAGATTAGTCGTGCATTAGCTACTCTAACTCCAAGAGAAGGAGAGGTTGTACGTGCTTATTTCGGTCTAAACGGAGAACACGCTATGACTTTAGAAGAAATTGGTGAAGCTTTCGATTTAACTCGAGAAAGAGTAAGGCAAATCAAAGAAAAAGCAATTAGAAGATTAAAACATACTTCTAGAAGTAAGATTTTGAAAACATATTTAGGATAAGAATTTAAAAGAGAGCTAGTTTAGCTCTCTTTTTTTACATTAAAAAAACACATGTCGCATTTAATAGCCCCGTCCGTATTGGCAGCAGACTTTGCCAACCTTCAAAGAGATTGTGAAATGATAAATGAAAGCCAAGCTGATTGGTTTCATATCGATGTAATGGATGGCGTATTCGTTCCAAACATTTCTTTTGGAATGCCAGTAATTAAGGCTATTAAAAAACACGCAAACAAAACCATGGATGTACATCTCATGATTGTAAATCCAGACCAATACATTCCTACTTTTAAAGAAATAGGTGCAGATGTGCTAACGGTTCATTTCGAAGCGTGTACTCATTTACACAGAACTCTTCAGAATATTAAAAACCACGATATGTTAGCTGGTGTAGCGTTAAATCCACACACTCCAGTTTCATTACTATCTGATGTAATTAAAGACATTGATGTAGTTTGTATAATGTCTGTAAATCCTGGTTTTGGAGGTCAATCTTTTATAGACAATACTTACGATAAAGTAAGGGAGTTAAAAGCAATGATTGTTGCAAAAAATGCAAATACTAAAATCGAAATAGATGGAGGTGTAAATGCTAACAATGCACCAAAACTTGTCGACGCTGGAGCAGACATTTTAGTCGCAGGTAGTTTTGTGTTCAAATCTGAAAACCCTATTCAAACTATAGAAGGACTAAAGAACTTTTAATTTCCGAGTACATATTGGTGTAAATACTGAAAATTAGGAGTTAATTCTCCATTCTCACAAATAGTTGCCCTTTCAATAACTGTATCTTTATCTCCTTCAAATAAAGCAGGAATAATACTTTGTATAAGTACTTGGCCAAAATCTTTAGAAGCATCTTTAGGAAGCTCGCAAGGAAGATTGTCAACTGCCATAACACTAATCACATCCTCTTTATCAAAAACATCCTCCTTCTCTGTATTAGGATTGTATCCGTATATTGGGTTTGCAATAGAAGAAGGGCGAATAGTAGAAGCTACCGGACCATCAATATCGCAAGAGATATCGGCAACTGTTCTAATTTTAAAACTAGATTTTTTAGCATCTTCTCTTGTAAAAAGATAAGGCGAGCCATTTCCGAAATAATGGCCAGCTATAAAAATATCTGCTACATCAGAAAATTTAGAAAAAGTAGACTGGTATTGATTAGGGTTCTTATAAAAATCAGACTTTGAAGAAATCTCGCTATCTATCTTTTGATTATAATCAAGAGTATTAAGAGCTACAAAAACAGGAGTGTCAAAAGTGTCATTCAAAAAGGAATCAACACCTACTTGCTTAATATTTAAAAGTTGAAGGATTTCTAAAGCACCTTCTCCTACTCTACCATTACCAGTCAGAATAATTTTTGCGTTTTTAAGCTTTACTTTTTTTAATTCTTGCTCTAACTCTGTTCTATCAAAACATTGATTAGCAGCTTTTAGCTCGTATTGTTTAGTTCTTAAACCATGAGTTAAGAATCCGTTATAACAGCCAACAATACCTGCGTATTTTCCAAAGCCAATTAGTCGTTTGTTATTGCTATCGCACAAAGTTTCATAATCGACCATCTTAATATTAAGATCTAACATTTTAGAAAGTAACATTCTGTTGTAAGATTGCTTTTTAATAGTATGAGAAAAATAAAAATAGGTTTTATTAGCAATAAGGTTTTCTTTAGGAACTTCTTTAACTCCAAACAAAACATCGCAATCGCTTAGGTCATCTACTAATTTTAGTCCTAAGTCTTGGTATTGACTATCGCTAAAACATCGAATAGGACTTTTCTCTACCACTAAATCAATGTTCGGATATTGTTGTGTTAAAAACAAACATTGATCTGGACTTAAAGCTACTCTCTTATCAGCAGGAATTTTTCGTTCCCTAAGTATTCCTATTTTAATTTTCGACATGTTAAGATCAGTTTCAACAAAGCTAATTAATCTGATTTAAATTTACTAGATAAATAAAATTGTTAGTTCGTTTAATTTACGATCAATAAACAATACATTTGCATAAGATTTTGTTCTTAAATTTATTGGGGCTGACTGGTTTTGACTACAAGATGAAGTTAACCGTAAGCATGTCGAGCATTGTTTGTTGGCTCGTTAATATCAATGTACACACTTTTACATGGCGAGAATAACTACGCTATGGCTGCCTAATTTTAGAAATTAGGATGCCTTTGCTTCCGATTGAGAGAGAGTTCATCGCTCTTGGTTAAATGAAGCATCATAAAAAGACTGAACTAGCTTTTTAAGGCTTCGATTAAAAAGCGAAACTAAAGAAGATAAGGTTGGAGTTAGGTTGTGTTTTTCCTTACCCTTCCCGACAATAAAAAAACAATAAACATGTAGAAAACGCTTATTTTCCTTGTTTGGACGCGGGTTCGATTCCCGCCAGCTCCACAATCATAAGCCCACTCAAATGAGTGGGCTTATATCTTTAAGAGATACAAAGACAATAAATTTGCTAAATGTTAAAAAACATTAAAGATCAAAAAGAAATTTCCGACGATAAGCCAATAGCTTCCATTCTAAGTAAATTTGATATTACAGAACTTAATCCAATGCAAGAAAAGGCAGGGGAAACAATTAAATCTAAGTCAGATGTAGTTTTACTTTCTCCTACTGGAACGGGTAAAACCCTAGCCTTTCTATTACCTATAATAGAATCACTTGATAAGAACTGCCAAGAAATTCAAATTTTAATACTTGTTCCTACTCGTGAGTTGGCTCAACAAATCGAACAGGTTAGTCGTAAAATGGGTTCAGGATTTAAGGTAAATGCTGTATATGGCGGAAGAGCTGGAGCGCTCGACAAACAAGATTTAAAACATCGACCGGCAATACTTATTGGCACACCAGGAAGAATAGCCGACAGAATAAGACGAGATAATTTTTCATTAGAACATATAAATACTATTGTGCTAGATGAATTTGACAAATCACTAGAAATTGGCTTTGAAAATGAAATGGCTGAAATTGTAGAATCGCTTCCTAATGTTCAGCAAAGAATTCTGACATCAGCTACCGACCAAGCACAAACACCGTCCTTTGTAGGTTTGCAAAAACCAATTACTATTAACTATCTTCAAGACGGTGTTGCTCAACTTAGCGTAAAAACACTTCTTTCTAACGAAAAAGATAAATTAGACGCTTTGGAAAAAGCACTTGCTTTTATTGGACACCAGCCCGGAATTATATTTTGCAATTTCAAGGATGCACTAGAACGCCTAAGCGACTTTTTAAATGACAACCACATTGCTCATCAGAGCTACCATGGAGGCATGGAACAAATAGACCGGGAAAGAGCATTAATAAAATTTAGAAATGGCACAAACCAACTTCTTTTAGCAACCGATTTAGCTGCTAGAGGACTTGATATTCCCGAAATAAAATTTATTCTTCACTACCACCTTCCGCTTCATAAAAAAGAATTTATTCATAGAAACGGACGTACAGCTCGTATGAATCGTGATGGTATTGCCTATATCTTGCATTGGAAAGGAGAGCCACTCCCTGACTTTATTCAGGAGATTACTCCAGAAGAGTTAAATATTGAAGAGCAACGAAAAGCTACACTTCCTTTCCCTAAAGAATGGAAAACACTATATATTACTGGAGGAAGACGTGATAAAATATCAAAAGGAGATATTGCCGGATTATTTTTTAAGCAAGGACAAATTCAAAAAGATCAACTAGGGGTTATTGAACTTAAACAGAACTGTGCTTATGCTGGGGTACATTCTGATGTAGCTGAAATGCTTATAGAAAAAACCAACAACAGCAAACTAAAAAAGAAGAAAGTAAGAATTAGTCTAATTTAAAAACTTCTTAAACAACAAGACTTTTTTACTACAATTACATCTAGTATAATGTTTACTTATTCTATAATTATTCTTTTCTCCACCGTTCCATCATCAAAAATGTAAATCATTTGGGTGTTTTTCAAAATCGAAATTTCTTGACCAAGTAAATTTGTGATCTTTTTAAGTTTTTTATTTAACGAACTATTCTCATCAATAGAATTAATAAGACAAGACTGCTCGCACTCTTCTAAACTAAGAAACTCTCCCACACCTTTCTCTACACTTATACAAAAATTATCTATGCAGTTCCACCTAAGAGCAGGAGTACAACTAACCTGACACTCTTCTAGAGATAAAAAATCGCCTGTTCCATCTAATGGATTGATACAATTATTGTTTAAGCAGTTATAAGAAATTTCGTTTTCATCGCAAATTCCGTCATCATCAAAATCATTGAAACAGTCGCAGAAACAATCCTCTATCACAATACAATTTTCTTCATCAACATTAGTAAAAAAAACAGGATAAGTATTTTCATTAAAAAATTCGCAGTCGCAAGAAGATATTATAGTATCCATATTTTCGCAATCACAAAGACCATCCTGGTCACTATCTCCATAGAGACAGTTGCCTTCACAATCGTAATTTAATGGTGGGTATTGGCAAGAACCATTTTCGACATTAGCACTAGCATTATAGTTGCATGCACTATTGTCGGTACAACCCTCAACAAATAAATTTTGGCATTCTATATTATGTTCGAAACTAGAAGCAGAAAATGGAGCATCTAACAAAGTAGGACAAAAACAAGAGTCATCATTAAGGAAAGTATGTAACCAGCCCAAAACTCTTTCTCCGACCTTTCCTCCTCCTCCATTAGGACCGCTGACAGCATCGTGACTAGCAAACTGAACCTCATAGCGCTGCTTTGTAGTACTATTTGGAGTAACGTTATAATGAATGTTAGCATGCTGACTAGGAAGAGCTATAATATCTAATTGGCCTGAAACAATAAGTAAAGGACAATTATGATTAAGCATTTGTTGATCAGCATTGCTTAAAAAAGGATATAAAGCAACAACTACTTTTATACTTGGGTCACTAGCGACAGCTAACTGAGCACCCCCACCACCCATGGAGAAACCTCCAACACCTATTCTATTAGTGTCTAGTTGATTGTAAAGCGGTGAAGCAATTCGATTATTTTCAGCTTTTAGTGTAATTATAGCATCTAACAAAGCATCTTTTCGTTGGCTTGGATTTTCTGTTAGCGAATTGGTGCCAATAGTCATAACTACAAATCCGTGACTAGACAAATAAGGACCCCAATTTAATAGCGTAAGTTCCTGATTCATAAAACCAGGCACTAAAACAATAGAACCTAAAGAACCGTTACTATTGGTAGGATAAAAAATAGTTGCTCCATCATAAGATGGGCCATTACGAATATTATCCGATTCATCAATATTACTAGAAGAATATGAGCCCGAACTCTCCAGAGACAAGAGTGCTTGCTCTACACAATCATCGCTAAGCTGAGCCCACCCTAAAAATGGTATAATCCATAAAAAAAACATTAGTACTCTCATAATTATCTTCAAACATAATAATATTCTGTTAATCTAATTGAATGCCTAACAACATTAAATTTAGAATCAACAAAAAGTTAAAACCAAAAAACCCCCACTAGAAAAGTGGGGGTTTTGAAAATTGAGTTAACTCAAAATTAAAATCTTAGTTTTTACTTTGAATGTATTCATCAAGTTCTTTTCCGCTGCTGCTAAAAGAAAATACATTGTAAACTTTATAATAGTTTTCTAGATCATAAACATAGTCATATGCAAATTTTGCAATTTCTAATTTACCACCATCAAAATCAAATTGCTCTAAAAGCTGAAGTAATTGATCTAGAGTAATACAGTTAGTTCTAATTATTTGCTTTGAAACACGTACTTTATCATCACTAAAAGACTGATTTTCAATTGTATTAGCCATGTCTTTAATTCTGTCTGCACTTACAGGGGGAGTACAACCGATTTTTCCACTATAACCAGAAACATAAACAACAGCCTCAACAGGCTTAGGAGTGTTACTTACTGGCTGATTTTGATTGCCTTCTTCCATATTTAAATTAATGTTCATATCAGTATTCTGATTTTGAGCCGGCTGTTCGTTGTTGCCACCCATATTCATATTGATATTCATATTAATAGATGAATTATTTTGAGCATTCAAACTCAATGAAAAGAATAAAATAAAAATAAATGATAAATGTTTCATATTTGTTTTTGTTAAGATTAAAGTTAAATGTTAGGTTATGATAATAAATAAAGGGACTTCTTTTTTAAAAGGATTAATTACAATCGCAAGTTTGTTCTATAGTCTGAACAATACCACCAACTGTTTGTGTAATAGTTGTTGTACCTTCAATATCATCTAGTTCTTCATCACAGATGTTATCAAATTCTACTGTATGATTAACATCAGGCATACCAGTTTGAGATACTATTTGAGTACAACTACAATCCATACACTTTGAACAAGACGAAAGAATACCAAAACAGAAAGTTAAAGATAAAATGTAAATAAAATTTTTCATATTTTTTTTTCAAAAATAATTTTTTAAATGAAACTTTAAAAC
>Ga0233426_10002863_pt1 | contig 14081 bp, 6 predicted proteins | sample SI_118_April2016_6_FD_179875 | JGI IMG/M metagenome (GOLD analysis project Ga0233426, IMG submission 179875) | Seawater microbial communities from Saanich Inlet, British Columbia, Canada - SI_118_April2016_10_MG | ecosystem: Environmental > Aquatic > Marine > Inlet | place: Canada: British... | reverse complement strand
AGTCCATATGTTACTATTTTTTGTAAGTGTTTAATTAAGGCATTTTAAAAGGCATTTCATGAAAAAACTATCTATTATATTTGCATTATTGTTTATTGTTTCTTGTGGTGGTGGAGGCGGAGGCGGTGGCAGCGCCCCAGCTCCTGCAGCTCCATCCCCAATAATAAATTTATCTGCTGAACCCTCATCAGTCTTGCTTAATAATACCTCGACTCTTTCTTGGTCATCCTCTAATGCAACTTCTTGCTCTGCTTCATGGACAACTCAAACCTCTGCATCAGGTTCAGAGGAGGTTACTATAACAACAGCTGGTAATAATTCTTATTCTATTACTTGTTCTGGAGCAGGCGGCTCTAGCACAAGATCAGTTACTGTTGAAGGTTATAGGAATACTGATGGTGTTGTGGTTGATGGTTATATTTCTGGTGCTGAAGTCTGCATAGATGAAAATGAGAACTGGACTTGCGATTCAAGTGAGCCCTCAACCACTTCAGATAATGAAGGAAGGTTTACTCTAAAATACAATAATGGTAATTTAATTTCAGTCGGCGGCACCGACCTAGACTCTCAGATTCTTCTAGATAATTTTTTAATTACCCACAAACTTACCGGACATTCAGATTTTAAGGCAGTAACCCCGGTTACTTCAGTAGCTGCTTTTATGGAAGACAGCTCGTTAATTAATGATGTTTTAGGCATAGATGCCTCTTTTGATATATTTACTTTTGACCCTGTTGTTAACAAAGGTGATGGCGGTATTAATGACTACTTATACGAAAAGGGCAATCAGCTAACCGTTCTTGCTTATGCACTGCAAAATATTACAAACGATTTAAATACAACCACTGAGACAACTCAAGATTACTTTAAAGCAATATCTGAAGAAATAGAAAAAGAATATACAGATACTTCGCAAAGAGTAAATATTGAAACCGAAGCCTTTATCTCAAAAGTGGTTGCTAATGTCGTAAGCTCAAAATCTGTAACTATAGATGATACTAATAAAGCTAATACAATAAGCGCACTTACATCAATATTACCTGTAATACAGGTCAAATCCGATAACACAAATACAACAGCTATATTTAATTTTGCTACCAGTACGTTGCAGTCAGATGCAGTATCAATAGCAAATGGTAGTATTGATTCAACAATCCTAAATAGCTACCAAGCAGATATTTTAAGTTATGTTGCAAATGATCAGAGTGTGAATGCTGATGATTTGGTGCCTGATATAACTGCATTGCCGGACCTTGTGGCTACCGATGAAGATTTTTCTGTTGATATCAGTGTTTTAAGGAATGATTCATATCTCACAACTGCAGATATTAGTATTAACATAACAAACCCGAGCAATGGCTCTGCATCAATAAATAATAATGTAGTTACATATACTCCAGATGATAATTTTTTTGGAAGTGATGAGATAGATTACACAATTAACCAAAACGATAAAACATCTTCAAGCACCGTTTCTCTTGTTATTAATTCCATAAATGATGTTCCAACTTTCGATAATCTTTTATCAGCCTATTCTGTTGATGAGAATCAAACAGCAGTTACAAGCATTTCAGCAAGTGATATTGAAGATGATGCTTTAACAATATCTATAAGTGGTACAGATGAATCTAGCTTTAACCTTTCGAGTTCTAATGTATTAACTTTTGCAGAATCTCCAGATTATGAAACACAAACTAATTATGCTTTAGTAGTTTCTGTAACAGATGGAATAGATACTTTGAATAAAGATCTAACAGTAAATTTAAATAACTTAAATGATAATTTTCCTGTTTTTACATCTTCAGCTAATTTCAGTGCCGATGAGAATCAAAATTCAATTGGAGTTGTCACGGCAACAGATGCCGATGGTGATGCTGTTACATTTAGTATTCAAGGATTGCCTGCGCCTATTACAGATGAGCAATATAAAGGACTTTTAATTGATTCCTTGACTGGGGTAATGACCTTCAATGAAATTGGAGCAGATTATGAAGAAAGGGAATCTATTTCCTTCAACGTTATAGTTAGTGATGGGCTAAATTCTATTACCCAAGCTGTAACCATAGCTATTAATAATCTTAATGATAATTCACCAGTCTTAACCTCAGAAATAGACTTTATAATTGATGAAAATACATCCTCTGTTGGAACCATAACTGGAAGTGATGCTGATGGAGATACTCTTAGTTTTTCAATAAGTGGAACAGATGCTGATAGTATTTCAATCGACTCAACCTCAGGAGTTCTTTCACTAAATGAAACAGCTGACTATGAAACTAAAATTTCATATGCTTTCAATGTTGAGATCAGCGATGGGCTAAATTCTATTACAAAAGCCGCAACAGTTAGTATTAATAACTTAAATGATAATAGCCCAATTTTCTCATCTGAAGATACTTTTGCAATTGACGAAAACAAGTCACAAGTCGGAACCGTTATTGCCAACGATGCAGATACTGACAGCAGTATTTCGTATTCAATTGACAATAATGTTGAGCAAAGGATCGAAGTATCTATTGCAGCTAATGAAAATGGATCAGGTAATGTTTATGTTATAAGTGGTGTGCAAAAGAAATCTCTTAATTTAGAGGTTGGTAAAACGTATAGATTTGAGCATTCTACCGATCACCCATTTAGATTATCTACCCAATCCGATGGAACTCATGGAGGTGGCTCAGAATATGTAAATGGCGTTGATACATCTCAACAAGGCATTACATTATTGACAGTATCTGAAGATACCCCAGGAATTCTTTATTATTATTGTAGTATTCATGCTGGAATGGGAGCGGATGCTAATTCAAGTTCAAATATATTTCCATCAATGAACATTAACTCATCATCAGGAGAGTTAACATTTAGCCCCAACCCTGATTTTGAAACATTATCATCATTTTCAGCAAAAGTATCCGCATCTGATGGAGAGATAAGTACAGACCAAAACATTCAAGTTAACATTAATGATGTTGAACCTGAGGGGCCAATTTTTTCATCTCCTGCTCAGTTTAGTGCTGATGAAAATCAGAAAGAAATTGGTACTGTAATATCAGAGGATCCACTTGGTGCTCAGGTTACTTATTCTTTGTCAGGCGAGGACAAAGACTCATTAAGCATAGGCTCAATATCGGGCGTACTATCATTTAATGAATCACCTGACTATGAAATCAAAACATCTTACTCTGTAAATATTATTGCTGTTGGAACAATTACTAATTCTGAGCAAAATGTAACCATCTCCATTAATAACTTAAATGATAATTCGCCTTCAATAATCTCAACTAATGTGTTCAGTGCTGAGGAAAACCAAACCATTATTGGATCAATAGTTGCCGAAGATGCTGACGGGGATTCTTTAAGTTATTCTGTATCTGGCTCTGTTGCTGAGATAAGCTCTGATGGAGTTTTGAGCTTTATTAATACACCTGACTATGAATCAGATGCAAGCTCATATTCTTTATCAATAACAGTATCCGATGGAGATTTTTCAGATTCTCAAGACATAGAAGTATCATTAATAAACTTAAACGATAATTCTCCAGTATTTACAACACCTGCAAGTTTTAATATCAATGAAAACGAAACTGCGCTAACTACAATTAAAGCTACTGACGCTGATGGCAACCCCATAAGCTTCGAGGTTACTGGTCCGGATTTATCTATAAGTTCAGAAGGCATTTTAAGATTTATAGTTGCGCCAGACTATGAAACTAAATCAAGTTACTCAGCAACTCTGACAGCCCGAGATACATCAATTGATGGTTCAAATTTTACTACTCAAGATATAACAATTTCTGTTATCAATTTAAATGATAATTCACCGGTTATAACATCTTCTTCTTCATTCTCGGTTGATGAAAATCAAACAGCCATCACAACCATAACTGCGGTAGATGCCGATGGGGATAATATTCTATATTCTGTATCTGGATCTGATTTAACTATAGGTAGTTCTTCTGGTGTTCTTGTATTTACCTTAGCTCCAAACTATGAGGCTAAATCCCAATATAGTGCCAACATAAATGTGACAGATAATGTTTTTTCATCTAACCAAGAAATAAGCATTGACATAAATGATGTTAATGACCCTCCAAGGGTTACTGTTATAAATACATTTAGTGGGCCTGAAAATCAAAAAACTATTACAGGGTCTTATAGCGTAAATGATGATGAAGGTGATCCGTATACATTAGCGTTGGCGGGTGAAAATGCAGATCTATTTAATTTATCCTCGGATAATGTATTGTCATTTATTTCAGATCCGGACTATGAAACAAATAGTTCATATAGTCTTCAAATTTTAGCATCAGATTCAGCGGATGCAGAGATATCATCCACTACGGACTTCGTTGTTAATGTAATCAACACACTCGAGGGCATAATATCAATGGATTTTGATATTGTTGATGGAACAGACTTTTCCTCTCCGGTGTTTCAAGCAGAGATTGTTTTAGATGAGCTAATGAATGCAACCAAGGTAGTAGTGGAACTTGATTGCGTCCCAATTGTAAATACAACTAATTGTGGTAATAGCAATGAATATGAAAGGGTTTCTGCTGAGAGTTCAAATTCATCATTGTGGACAATCAACCAGACTTTGGACTCTCGATATAATGCTGGCTCGGATAGAGTTTTTAATCCTCGCATCAGAATAAAAACCAATAGTGAATACCAGGCAAGTAATAATAATCCTGGTGAAACCTTTACTCATATTATCTATGCTGATGATATAAGTCGTTTTAATGCATTAAAAACTGATGAGCCAATGAAGAGTTTTGATTCATCTTTGAGTATCAACAATCCAGGAAGTGATAATGACTTCAGAAGCATCATGGATACTGCTGGTAACGCATACGACTACTTGGTATATGTTGAATCAGAATCCTATGGCTCCTCATGCAGCACTATAGGAGATGGCGTGAGATTATATGGACTTCCTTCAGAAGAATGTTTCCTTGAAACTTTGGAAGTAAAAGACGCCTCAGGATCGTATTCTTATTCAAATGGTCGATCTATAACAGGTGATGAGGAGGTTGAGCTTTCTATTTCCCTGTATTGGGGTGAATTTGTAAAAGACAGTAAAGCCCAAATCTTCACTTCTACAGCCTTATTTGGGGGTGCTTTGTTAAAAAATCAGTCCACCGAAAATGTAATAAATAGTAGAGAGATTTCTGTGACTGAAGGGGTGGTAAACCAAGATAATCCTCATATTGTGAAATATACCTGGGTTTTTGATAAGGGTATCTCAAATTCAAATGCTGACTCTGCACAGAATGGCAACTTCTTCTTCAATTTTTTTGCAATGGATTATCAAGGAAACACCGATAGCAATCCCTTCACGCATCCTAATTTTCTCAATAGTAGTGCTGATGAGTTTGCTCCAAATCTTCAAAGTTTTAGTTTAGAACCTGTACTAAATGAATCAGAGGATAGGCTGTATTTAGATGTTTCTGTTGAAGTAAATAACGACAATGTCTCATATGATGATATTTCTAATACTGGTCTATATTCATCATCGGTAAAAGATATATGGTTTGGTATCACCTTTCCAAATTGCACACAACAAACATTTTATGTAAGAGATGAAACCTCTTCATTATTGCCTGCTGATACTAAAACCTTTACTAGATCATTGCCTGTATTAAAGAACCTTCATTTGGAGGGTAACTATGTTGTTGATTATATAAATATTAATGACGCTTCTCACAAAGAAAATTTCTATGAGCGAAGCCAAATGGGAGACTCTTCAGGTATATTCCCTTCATTCACCATTGGTGACGGGTCGGCTCCCACATGCCCAATTTTCTCACCAAGCTTAAATAATATAAATCCACAAAACGTTGAGGTTTTTGAAGGCACTATAGATATAGCAGCTTCGGTCGAAGCTGGCGCTGATCAATCAAGTGCATATTCAATTACATATGCTATCGATGAAGGCTCTCTTCTTCATCCAAATGGTATGTTTGTTATTGATTCTTCTAGTGGAAAACTTTCTTTTGCAAATCCTGCACCTTATATAGATTTAGAATGCACATTGGCAGACCTAACTTGTGATGAAACCAAATCTTATAATATTGCTGTTAGAGCAACTATTGATAATAAATATACAACCAACACTTATCTAACAAGTATTAAACTTGTTCAAGATACTGACTTCGATGGTATTAGAAACTCAGAAGATGAAGATGATGATGGTGATGGGGTGAATGACATAGATGATGCATTCCCATTAGATTCAACTGAAACCGTTGATACCGATGGAGATGGCATTGGAAATAATGCCGATGAAGACGATGATGGAGATGGGGTGAATGACGGAGATGACGCATTCCCATTAGATTCAACTGAAACCGTTGATACCGATGGAGATGGTGTTGGAAATAATGCTGATGCAGATGATGATAATGATGGAGTGAATGATGATGAAGATTCTCACCCATTAGATCCAAATATATCGGATGGACCAGTTGTGGTATCAAATTCTGTTTATATAGAATTAAGACCAAAAGCAGTGAATGGAAGCAGTATTACTCTAGAGGGCTCACAAAAAGATGGTAAAACATTAACATATTCAATTGTTACAGGATCTCAATTTGGTTCAATCGTGCTTGATTCAGCAACCGGTAATATAGATTATTCAACTCTTAGCAAAATCTCTAGATTAGAGACTATTATTTTTGTAGCTAATGATGGAACTTATGATTCAGTCCCTGGAATTTTGGAAATAGACCTAAGGTCTGACCCGCTATACAAACACTCATGGCATTTAGACAATACTGGGCAAGCAAACTTTGCAGACAATGGTGGAACAAGTGGGGCAGATTTAAATGTGGACTTACAGGTGGCCCAGGGAATTGATGGAACTGGTGTTGTTGTTTCGGTTGTAGATGAAGGCCTAGAAATAGCCCATGAAGATCTTGCACCTAATATTATTGCTGGACGCTCTTGGGACTTTACAGATAATGATAATGATCCAACAAATAGCGATCTTTATGGAGATCATGGAACATCTGTTGCGGGGATTATAGCTGCCGATGGGTTCAATAAGATTGGTGGAAGAGGCGTAGCTCCAGATGTTGGTCTAATAGGGTCTAATTTCTTAAAATATCAATGTTCCACTTGTGAAGGATTGTCACTCGGTTATGGAGACCATGAAGGTTACTCAAAAAATCTTAACGATATTGTTGATATATTTAATATGAGCTATGGATCTTACTATGAGGGCTCTTATGGTTATGGTGGAATAAGACCTAGTTCTTTTGATCAAGAAGTAATGAGTTTTGGAACAAGTTCATTAAGAGATTCAAAAGGTGCATTATATATAAAATCATCTGGTAATAGCTGGCGTTATGATGGAAGTTATTGTGGTCCAAGTCAATCAAGTGGAGATAATATGCCATGTGGAAACGCCATCACTGATGATAGGCATTCCATGCCATATGCAATAGTAGTAGGCGCCCTAAATGCAAATGATTTAAGATCAAGTTATTCAACTCCAGGGGCAGCTTTATGGGTTGCGGGTTATGGTGGTGAGTATGGTTCTTCAGATCCAGCAATAATGACAACAGACCAATCCTCCTGCGATCAAGGCTATTCAAGGTTTGGCGCCTCTACAAATGATTTTCAGGGAGGAAGTAACGCTGAAAATCTAAATTGCAACTATAGCTCAACCTTTAACGGCACATCCTCTGCGGCCCCAACTGTAGCTGGTGTAATTGCTTTAATGCTTGAAGCTAATAGTAATCTTACATGGAGAGATGTGAAGCATATTATAGCTGGCACTTCGTTCCAGGTTGATTCATTAAATCAAAAACAGTTATCAGGTGTTACACAATACTCATGGGTTACTAATGCAGCTAATTATAAACATCATCCTTGGTATGGGTTTGGAAGGATTGATGCTTTGGCTGCAATTAATCAATCAAAGACATATATAGCTGGAACCTTAGGAACATTTGTTGATACAACTAATGTATATGTAAAAGATGTAGATGATACATCTCTAGTATTTGATATTACTTCTAATATACAAAATGAATACACATTTACCCAGTCAGCGCTTGGAGAGTCAGACTTTATTGAATTTATAACCTTAAGTCTTGAGCTTGATCATTCTGTTGTAAATGATATAGGGGTATCCTTGACTTCTCCATCTGGAACAACAATAAGCATCATTACTCCATATTCAGCAGCTACGCTTAACCCAAATAACAATTCTTTTGATATTGGTATAAGTGGTTTTTATGGAGAGCCCATGAATGGTGATTGGATATTAACTATTACAGATTACTCTGATGATTCAGTTGGTGGAACATTGAAATCATTTACTGTTAAAACTTTTGGTAACTAAAAATTATGAAAAAAAATATACTTGGTTTAATTATTATATTTAGCGTTAACTCATTAGATGTTAATGCACAGGCCATAGAGGTTAAAAAACAAAAAGCATCAATATTAGTTGATAAAACATCTCTAAACATTAGCAATGTTTTATTGCCACAAATAATTGAAGATTCAGTTGTAGTTAAGAAGGCTTCAAAGGATTTTATTAAATTAAAATCTTTAGAGGTTTCTGGAGAATATGCCTACTCATTAAGGGAGTTAAACTTATCACCGAATACTAAAAATAAAAATACTATATCTTTGAATGGGATTCAGGGTGAGGGAAGCAAGGAATCAGACGCTGATTCAAATTACCTATTAAAAAATGATCTCAGAGTTGTGTTAGTCGGCCCCTATAAAAAAGTTTTCATAAGCAATGGATCATTCATCATTCGTTTTAACAAAAACATAGATAAAAATAAATTTTTAGAAGACTACAATATTGAGAAAAGTACAGATTTCCCAAACTTCACATCATATAAAGCAAAAACTTTTTATAGAATAAATGACCTTTTAGATGACATATCTAAGGATGAAAGGGTTGATATTGTAGAGCTTGATTTAATTGATCCAAGTATCAGACCGAATTAAACTTGGTGCCCCATGCCTGAGTCGAACAGGCACTCCCGAAGGAACGCGATTTTGAATCGCGCGCGTCTACCAATTCCGCCAATGGGGCTTGCTGGGCATTGTAGCTAAGTATTATCTAATTTAAAATCAGCTTCTTATGAAAACCTCAGATTTTAATTACGATCTTCCTGAAAAGCTTATTGCTAACTACCCATTAGATCAAAGAAGCTCTAGTAGATTATTAGTTTATAAAGATCAGATAGATCATAGAACCTTTAGAGATGTCATAAATTATTTTGAAGAAGGAGATCTCTTGGTAGTAAATAATACTTCTGTAATTCCAGCCAGAGTCTATGGCAACAAAGAATCCGGTGGGTCTGTTGAAGTAATGCTTGAGAGAATAATGGAAGACAATAGAGCACTTGTTCAGATCCGATCAGGTAGGAGTCCTAAGATAGGAGCGGTTATACAGTTAGATAAATTCAAAACGGAGTGCATTGATAGGCAGGATAATTTTTTTATATTACAGTTTGATAGATCGCCGCTAGAGGTTTTCAATTCAATAGGCCATGTCCCGCTTCCACCATACATAAAACGTCCTGATGAGGAACTAGATAAAGATAGATATGCAACAGTTTATGAGGATAAGGATCTACAGGAATCAGTTGCTGCTCCAACTGCAGGCCTTCACTTTGATGACGAGCTGTTAAATGCATTAAAAGATCTTGGAGTGCAAATGGCAACAGTAAATCTCAGTGTAGGAGCGGGAACCTTCCAACCTGTAAAGGTCGATGAAATAGAGGATCATGATATTCATAGCGAATACTTAGAGGTTTCGGATGAGGTAGTTGCTTTAGTTAAGGCTACAAAGAAGGCAGGCAAGAAAGTTGTTGCAGTAGGCACCACAGCAACAAGAGCTTTGGAGACCGCATTCATTGAAGATAATGAAAAGGGGTATAGCGGTTATACCAAGCTCTTTATTTATCCTGGATATACATTCAAGGCAGTCGACAGGCTAATAACAAATTTTCATCTACCACAATCGTCCTTATTAATGCTTGTATCTGCATTCATTGGCTATGACAATATGCGACATATATATAAAACTGCTGTTGAAAAAGAATATAGATTTCTTTCATATGGCGATGCGATGCTATTAGAGAAAAATGAAATTTAATGTAAAGAATGAATCGGAGTTTGCTAGAAGAGCAGAACTAGAGTTCCCTCGCGGAAGTATTCAAACGCCAGCCTTTATGCCAGTTGGAACCAATGGAACTGTTAAGGGTTTAACCGTAGAAGATTTAAAGTCAACTGGTGCTGAGATAATTTTAGGCAACACCTACCATCTAATGCTCAGACCGGGCGATGAGAATGTGCGTGATCTTGGTGGGCTTCATAAATTTTCTAATTGGGATAAACCTATTCTTACCGACTCTGGAGGCTTTCAAGTGTGGAGTCTTGGAGATTTAGTCAAAATATCAGAGGAGGGTGTTAAGTTTAGCTCTCCATATGATGGCAGGAAGATATTTATGACTCCTGAGGATTCAATCCAGATTCAAGAGAATTTAGGCTCAGATATTGTTATGGCCTTCGATGAATGCACTGATTATCCATCAACGCATGAGCAGGCCAAGAAATCCATGGAGCTCTCCATGAGATGGGCAAAAAGATGCAAGGAAGCTCATAAATCTGATTCTGCTTTATTTGGTATTGTTCAAGGCGGAATGCATGAAGACCTCAGAGAACAGTCGCTTAATAGCCTAATGGATATAGATTTTGATGGGATAGCCCTGGGTGGGCTTAGTGTTGGTGAATCGAAGGAAGAAAAAACAAAAATACTTGCCTTCATGGCTGACAAACTACCAAAAGACAAACCAAGGTACCTGATGGGTGTTGGCAAGCCAGAGGATATAGTTGAAGCGGTAAGATATGGTATAGATATGTTTGATTGTGTTCTGCCTACAAGAAATGCTAGAAATGGCCAGTTAATAACATCGACAGGTGTTGTGAATATAAGAAATGCTCCCTATAAGATGAGCGAAGACCCTGTAGATAAGAATTGTGACTGCAAAGTTTGCAAGAGTTATTCAAGAGCTTATTTAAATCATTTACATAAAACGAATGAAATGCTGGGCAGTATTCTTTCCAGTTATCATAATATTTACTACTACCAATCACTTATGAGGGGTATTAGGGAGTCTATTGAAAAGAATTTATTCGCGAAGTTTGTAAAAGACTTCTATAATATGCGAAATTTAGAAACGCCCGAAGGGCCAAACTAGGATTAGATTATGGAACCAGCTCAAGGATCATTATTATCACCGTTATTATTTGTAGGTTTTTTATTTGTGTTCATGTACTTCATGATCATAAGACCACAAAACAAAAGAAATAAAGAAATAGCAGACATGGTTGCTCAGGTTGAAAAAGGAACTGAGATAATTGGTGTAGGTGGAATACTTGGAAAAGTAACAGAAGTAAAAAATCTCTATGTTTCAATTGAGATTTCACCTGGTACAGTTATCAAGCTTCAAAAATCTGCAATATCAAATATTTTACCAAAAGGAACGATAGATTCTATCTAGTTAAATATCGTGAATAAGTTCTCAATATCCCAATACCTTATAATACTTTTTGTTGTAGTACTGGGCTTTACTTATGCACTCCCAAACCTTTACCCAACCCAGCCATCGATTCAAGTAGCTTATACAGAATCTGGTAAGTCCGCTGATCAGTTATTAATGAATGAGTTAACAAACATACTTGAGAATACCGGCTCTAAATATGATGAGATTTTCTTAAGAGATAATAAAATTGTTATTAAGTTTTCTACCCTAGATCAACAACTTAACTCTAAAACAGTATTACAAAACAAACTTCTTGATAGAGTTATTATCGCTCTAAACCTTGAACCCAGTACTCCTGATTGGCTTAAAGATTTAGGCGGCAAGCCTGTGAAGCTAGGTCTTGATTTATCTGGTGGAGTTCACTTCTTACTAGAGGTCGACATCGATACTGCTAAGCAAGGCAGACTAGAACTTCTCCTTGATACCTACAGAAAAACATTCAAGGAAGACAGGATTAAATTTAGTGATTCATCAATAAAAGATCTTGCATTGCACTTCACATTTAGAGATCAAGAAAGTTATAACAGTGCTCTTAAAAAATATAGGAATGATAGCCCTGGCTTAACAGGCCTCCAATATATTATTACAGAAAGACCAAGTTCAAAAACATTACTTTTAGAATATTCAGACATCGCTTTAAAAGAAATCAGAGATTATGCAGTTGGCCAAAATTTAACAACTCTTAGAAATCGAGTAAATGAGCTGGGTGTGTCAGAGCCAATTGTGCAAAGACAAGGCGCAACTAGAATTGTTGTTCAGCTTCCTGGAGTTCAAGATCCAACAGCTGCTAAGAAAATTATTGGTAAAACAGCTAACCTTGAATTTAGACTAGAGGCCAACTCAAGAACCTCACCTTTAAGAAAAGAAGAATTTAATTTTAAAGATAACGATTACGCAACTGCATTTTTAGAAAAGGCAGTGGTAGTTTCTGGTGATAGGGTAACGAATGCTAATACAGGCTTTGATGAAAGCGGGTTCTCACAAGTAAATATTTCTCTAGATATGCAGGGCGGTAGAGCCATGCAGAAGGCCACATCAGGAAATATCGGAAGAAAGCTTGCAGTTCTATTCGTTGAGCAAAAAAGTAAATCAGAGCTAGTAACTGACGAGAACGGTAATAATGTAATAGAACAAACCACTTACATTGAAAAAAATATTATCAGTCTTGCTACCATTCAGGCATCCCTTGGAACAAGTTTTCGAATTACAGGAGTCGGTAATCCTCAAGAAGCTAGTGAATTAGCTCTTTTATTAAGAGCAGGTGCATTGGCTGCTCCAATGAAGTTTGTGGAGGAGAGAACGGTTGGACCAAGCCTTGGAAAAGAAAATATTGAACTCGGCATGAGATCTATCATGATTGGATTTACTCTGGTTGTTATATTTATGACTCTTTACTATAGGGTCTTTGGTATTGCTGCTAATGTCTCACTATTTTTAAACCTAGTTCTAATTACTGGAATCATGTCACTTTTGGGCGCAACCCTTACACTTCCTGGTATTGCAGGTATTGTTTTGACTGTTGGTATGGCCGTGGATGCCAACGTTCTAATCTTTGCTCGAATACGAGAGGAGCTTAAAGAGAAAGACCCTCAGTCAGCAATTCATGATGGTTTCTCAAGAGCCTTCGTTACTATTTTTGATGCTAACGTAACAACGCTTATAGCAGCACTGATACTTTATGTTATCGGCACTGGTCCGGTTAAGGGTTTTGCAATAACACTTTCAATTGGAATTATCACCTCAATGTTCACAGCTATCATGTGCACAAGAGCTATGGTTAATTTAATCTACGGAAATAAAAACATTAAGGAATTAAAAATATAATGGATATTAGATTCCAATTCATGAAGTATAGAAAGATTGCCGCTATGGCATCTATTGCTCTGTTTACAGTTTCTGTTCTTTCTCTAACTTTTAGAGGTCTTAGCTTAGGCCTAGACTTTAGTGGTGGTACATTAGTAGAAGTCACATACGAGACTCCGGTTGAACTTGAGTCAATTAGAAATACACTTATCGACAACGGCTATGACGATTCTCAGGTAGTTAACTTTGGAACTAACCTAGATGTATTAATTAAAGTTGCTGATCAGAACGGCAATAGCTCGATTGGTGAAAATATTTATAACTTATTAGAGTCCAATGGCTTTAGTGGTGAACTTAAAAGAGTTGAGTTTGTAGGGCCGCAGGTCGGAGCTGAGCTAAGAGATCAGGGTGGTCTTGGTATGCTAGTAGCGCTATTTATGATTCTTTTTTATGTAGCATTTAGATTCCAATATAAATTTGCATTGGGAGCGGTATCGGCTCTTGGTCATGATGTTGTAATTATTCTTGGTCTATTCTCTATATTTGGTTGGGACTTTGATCTTACTGTGCTTGCAGCACTCCTTGCGGTTATAGGCTACTCACTTAATGACACTATAGTAGTATCCGATAGAATCAGAGAGAACTTTAGAACTCAAAGGGAGCTAGGTCCTCAAGATATGATTGATCTATCTCTGAATCAGA
>Ga0233426_10002857_pt1 | contig 14104 bp, 9 predicted proteins | sample SI_118_April2016_6_FD_179875 | JGI IMG/M metagenome (GOLD analysis project Ga0233426, IMG submission 179875) | Seawater microbial communities from Saanich Inlet, British Columbia, Canada - SI_118_April2016_10_MG | ecosystem: Environmental > Aquatic > Marine > Inlet | place: Canada: British... | reverse complement strand
TGTCGGCTGCATCCTTCGATGTCTTGGGCTTCTTCATCATCTCGATCTCCTAATCGATAAGATGAACCAGAAATCCTCCGTTATTCAAATACTCAAATCTGTCCAGCGGGTGCTGACGTCAGACAAATAATGATGATCAGCAACTAGTATCTGAGCTTTTGTCGCTCGAGGGCCAAAACGAATGCGTTACTCCCTCTCGCCTAGTCCAGCCCGTAAACCCATATGAGGGCACGGCGTCTCCATCTAAGATCTGGGACCCTGTAATCGACGCTGAAGACTATGTGTCGATGGTTCGGACCCAAGTCTTTCCCGCGAATAGTCTAACCAAAGTCATCCACGAATACCGTCCTGATGTAGGCAGCGGTATTCCGCAATGGTTAATACAAAAAGAGGGCGATCTGTGGTTCACGGCGGATGAATGGGAGATCCGGCCCGAAGGTCTTTTTAGAGAAATTTACTTTGGCTGTACTAGCTGGATCGAATACAGCTCAGCTGTGCTTCACTGGAAAGATCCATCCAGTATAGGGTTTCAATTTTCTAATTCTGATGGTCCAGACCATGTGCCAATTTACCAAAATTGGTTGAGTTACATCCTTGTAACGGGTGCAAATTGGAGTGGTCCAATCGGTCATTTTCGACTCGAAATCAGCACTGATGGACGGCAAATCGTCAACACCTGTTTTGATGGTCTAGAAAGAGTTTCGGATACATCACTCGTTTTTGAGGCAACTGATTTCACGCCAACACAAAATTTAAGCGTTACGTTCCATGCCCCTCAAAAAAAATACGACTAATATGAGCATGACACGCATCACACTCGCCCTCACCGCAGCATTATCGTTGGCCTTCACCCCATTGGCCGCGCAGGAAACTGACTGCGATGGCTGGGTCACAGCAGATGCTCCAGTGGCTGTGCAGTTCTGGGAGGCGGCGACTGCGGAAACAGTCTCCGACTGCCTCAACGCTGGCGCAGATGCCAATGCTGGGAATAAAAGTGGAGACACACCACTTCTCCTTGCTGCTGCGTATAACAGCGATCCAGACGTCCTGACTGTGCTGCTGGACGCTGGTGCTGATGCAACGGCCGTCGACGCTGGTGGACAAACTCCGTTTGAGATCGTCATGAGAGCGGGCGATCAAATGGGGTCTGATATCTTTTGGCGCTTGTTCCATTATAGTGGGCTGCGTGATGGCCGTGAAAATGCTGTGGAAAACAATCATGTTGAAACGTAATTATTACGAAACTCTTGGCCTTACCAAGGGTGCCAACGCAGACGAAATCAAGAAGGCCTATCGCAGTAAAGCGAAAGAACTCCACCCAGACAGAAACCGCGACAACCCGCGATCTGAAGCCCAATTTAAAGATTTAGGCGAAGCGTATGCCGTTCTGAAAGACACCAATAAAAGGGCTGTTTATGACGGTTCTGGTCACGAGAAGGAGCAGAATGAGCAGAATGAGCAGAATGAGCAGGAGCGACGCGAACAAAAGCGGCGTGACAAGGAGCAGTTCGAAAAACAGCGGCGCAAACAAGAAAAGCTTAAAAAACAGCTGCGGGAAAAAGAGCTGCGGAAAAAACAGTGGCTTAACAAGGAGCAGTTCGAAAAAAAGCGACGCGAAAAACAGCTGCGTGAAAATAAGTCAAAACGAGATGTTGGCGACAAACCACGTAATCTGGGATGGATCTGCACCGCAACTCTACTGTTGTTTCTGCTTCCAATCGGTGTTTTCAATAATATCGACGAAATCATAGTAGTTTGGCTCCGCATTGAAGGGCAAGACGCCCAAATCGTAACAGATTCGGCATGGGTGCCGGAGGAGACCGCCGCAGGTGCACAAAACGCGACTGGGTGGATTAACGATCCAATCATTTCCTTGGCAGTTTCGACCCCACAAATCACGATTTTGGACGAAGGTGATATTCCTGACCACGCCAAGGCCAAAATAATGCATCAGATCAGACAATGTTGGACGCTGAGCAATGTATCACCTGCTGTAATGCGCACCAGTGTCGTGGTCGGTTTCTCTTTGAACGCGGGCGGTATTCTTGATACTGAAAGTTTCGAGATGAAGTCATTTACAAACGGTACAACGGCAGAAGCCGAAGTGGTTTACCGTGCTGCGCGCTCCGCGCTTGTACGCTGCCCGCAAGGAAGACGTGGGAAATATGACGTCCCTGTGGAACAATTCAAGACTCGGCGCGTCTTAGAGCTTATCGTTGATCCCTCTCAAATGGCGCTGTAGAGGCCCTGTGATCCGTTGCAAAGCGTAAGTCCGCAGGACATCACAGCGAAGCTGTTCTAGCGGGACATTATTGACAAACAGCAAAAGCGAGCACCAACAACTTTAACTCGTCGGCCCTCAGCTCAGGGGCTCACTTACTGACCAGCAGCACACCGCCGCGCGTGTGGGGGCGCGCGTGGCACAGGCTGTTGTTCAGAGCAAGTATTAGCCAGAAGCCGGATGCCTAGGGTGGATATTTAGGTGGATAAAAATATCTAGTAATCCATCAAATTATTGATAATGAACGTAAATATTAGATTAAGTGGTGCCCCCACACGGACTAACCTCAAAATGCTAAAGCATTTCTCGAACCGCCGTGAGCTTACCAAGGTTATCCATTCGAGTAGTATTGGTAAATCCACTCAATAACTTAGCCGATCTGACTGCCCATGAATCTTGCTGGACTGCGACCGATGCACCCTCAACACGCGTTTGACCGCAAATCTCGCGCTTCTCGTCATCCGACCAAAAACGCTTCTTTCCCGTACTCATAGAGTGCCCCTAAGTGTCCACTATCGATGGTGGACACTTAGATCAGCAAAAACCAAACCGTCAGTGCAGGTTCACCAAACGCTTACTCTCTTTGAGAGGAGCTTGATACACCGACAACGTCGCTTGCAACATCAAAAACAAGCAGCATAATCAATCACACAAACGAACCAGAGCCTCCGGTACTCAATCCGCTCTGACGTCCAACTTTATATGACGACGGACAAACCGAGTGAGACTGACCAGTTTAATATTTATAGTAGTTTTATCAAATGAATCGTGTCAGCATAAGTTAGTATGTAACAATTACGGAAGGAAAGCCCTATGGCATTTATTAGTATATCACATTGGACATCGACTGACATGTCAGATGAAACAATTGCAGCAGCACAAGATAAGTTTATTCCTATGATTATGTCTGCTGGAGCTACTGGTGTTCAAATGGTGAGAACAGGTGAATCAAGTTCATGTGTTGTGACCCACTATTCAGACGCAGCCGCAGCTGAAGCCGCTAGTGCCAAAATTGCTGAAATCCGGGCTTCGGCAGCTAGTGATTTTCCAATGACAATGGTTAGTGTACATGCTGGTGAAGTAATTGGTAGCGCCTAACTAATTCAGTTCAACCGTTTGGGACATTCAAAGGTAGGTACAGGAGCATGAAAGGCGACCTACCGGGGAATGTGGGCTGTAGTATCCCCCGAGGGAATATGCCCATCAGTGGAAATTAAAACCCATAGAGAAGCCCTGATGCTAAACCTCTGGTATTGTTCCATACGATTAAGTGTCTCTAATCTATCATACCAAAACCTTTGGAACGACAATCATATCGTTGGCCTTACTGGCGAAGGCATACGTTATTCTGACGTCTTAGGCTTACCCCATAAAAACAAAGCTATCGGCTGTATCTGACAAACGCATGGACCTTACGTGCAGTGCCTGTGGTCATGAGTTTGGCTACAAGATTGCTGACCTAATCCTAGCAACCAGTGATGACACAGAGAGCGAAGCTCGACGGGCTACGCCCTTACACCACCCATGAGGTACGCCAGAGGGCCGTGTGCAGGGGCTGTGGTATCAGAGGAGAAAACACGTCAGAGCCAACAACACTCCCTTAGCAATTTGCCCTATCTGGACCCATAGGCGCTGACGTCAGTCTTCCACAAAGTAAGTATGTATGCTCATTTTTGCTTAAAGGTTGATTATGAACTTTGCGCCAGATCCCTCTGAGGTCTTCACTTTTATATTTCCGCCGTGTGCTTCAATAATTTGCTTACCTATTGCCAGCCCCAAGCCTGATGAGTTTTCTAATATGGCAGATCCATGCCTCGAGGTGTAAAATCGATCAAAAATGATATCTACCAATTCTGGTCGGATGCCAGGTCCACTGTCCTCAATAATTATGGAGACAGGTTTTCTCCATTTTTTTGAAAGAGTAACTTTAATTATACCAACAGGTCGCGTGAACGAGACTGCATTATCTAATAAATTTACCAACACTTGGCCAATTCTTTCAGGAAGGCCTGTGACTAATACTTTTGATTGAATATCGCTCGTGAATTCCAAATCATGAAACTCGTTGTTTTCTACATAATGATCAAAAATTTCGGAGACGACGTTCGATAAATCAAACCGTTCACGTTTCTTAGTGACCAAATCGTTATCTACAATTGCCGCTTCGGAAATCTCTGTAACGAGTTTACTCATTCTCACGGCTTGAGCTTTTATTTTTGACACAGCTTTCGGGTCTTTATTAACTTGACCTTCATAGTTCTCTGCGTGGGCAATAATGCTCGCGATTGGGTTTTTAAGTTCATGGGAAACTTCTGCAGCAAATTGTTCTTTTTCTTTGAATAAGGCGACGATTTGCTGAGTAAGTTTGACCAGATTTACATGAAGGCGGCCAATCTCATCTTTTCGGCGTACCAAGCTTTTAATTCGAAAGCCTTTTAGCTGATCAGCAATATCGTCAGGCGTTAACTTCTGATCAAGTTTTCTAGAGAGCCGTCGCAGTGGAAGCACAATAGACACAGCAAGGATTAATCCCAAGATAAGTGTTATGGTGCTGATGCCTATGAGTGAATTTAGTCGTGTCGCATTACGTCCGACGTACGCATCTCTAATAAAATATTGATTAGACACCTCGACAACGGCAAGTGTTGCTCTGTCATCTTTTATTGGATGTAGAACTCTCAGCAAATAGGCATCAAAATTACCATCCAGAATCTCATTTTGGTTGTAAAATTTTGATCGTTTTTCCACTAAGGGCTGCGTCAATATCCGCAGATCAATTAGAGGCTTATAAAACTGAAAAATATATGATGCAACTTGGTTACTAAGGCTCACCTCCTCAATCATTTTCCCTGAAAATTCAGATGCATTTATTGGAGGCAGCTCGGATACTACAATTGATTCATTTTGCGATGCCTTTTTCCCCTCAAAATAACGATACCATTCATTAAATTCACCCTCAGCCTGATGCCTGTAGATATTGATATTCTCAGCATCTGGGACTTTTTTCTTTGAAAATTTGTTCCTCAAAGCAATTTTTTTCTCAAACTCTGAGAGGCTTTCATCTCGAAGAATAGGCAACGCTAGCTGAGCATAAAGCATTGCAGACAACTGTAGTTTATCTCTTTTATTTTTTACTTGGCTAGGAATAAAATCATCTGAAATCAAAACAAAAAGCCATAAAGCTGTGTTTAGAGTCAAAAGAAGCCCAAGAAGTTTACTAAGTATGCTCCGCATTATCAGATCTTTAATTTGTAGCCCAAACCTTGGACTGTTCCAATTATATCCGAACTTTGGTCAACTACCCGAAATTTTGATCTGATATTTCTGATGTGACTATCAATAGTTCTGTCTGAAACAAAAACTGCCCCTTCATAGCAAGCATCCATAAGTTGTTGGCGCTTTTTCACGGCACCCGGCCTTTTGGCTAAGCTTATAAGAAGTAAACATTCTGTAACTGTGAGATCAATGTTGGCACCCTTCCATACAACCAAGTGGCGCTCACGATCGATTAAAAGATCTTTTATCTCAATGGGCTTTTCTACTGTGGGCTGTGCTGGAGCGTGCCTTCTTAGAACCGCCTTAACTCGTAAAAACAAAAGCTGTTTGGTAAAAGGCTTGCCTACATAGTCATCAGCACCCATCGAGAAGCCTACTAATTGATCAGCATCTTCATTCTTACTGCTTAAAAAGATTATAGGTAACGATGGATGTAAATCTCTCGCATGTCCCAATAGGTCCAAACCGCTGAGTTCAGGCATCTTGATATCGAAAATCGCTAAATCAACACTTTGCAAACGCAAAAACTCCAAAGCTTTAAGTGGGTTGGTGAATGCTCGAACGTGAAAACCCTCTTCTTTAAGCATTTCTTCGAGTGGATTTAAAATTTCGATTTCGTCATCTACGATAAGAATTTTGGTCATAATCGCTCCATATTTATAAATCGCATGAATGATCAAAAAACGACAATCAAGATGAAAATACAGTTATTCATAAGTTCTGCACATCTCTCCTTATAATCTTCATTATTACTCCTGATGCACTGCAAATGTCGAACTTAAAACAAATTATCAGGTTGAGGTGACCTGTTGAGCATTGTTTGTTGCTCCTCCTGCATCACTTTTTCTCCGAGGGATGCAGGAGGAGCAACAAACAAAATAACAAGGAAGTTACGTCCATATGCTGAGCGATATTTTCATTCATCTGCCGCCCAAATCTATCGTCATTTCGTCCGCCATAGTTAGCGCTTACCTGTGGTACAAATTCGAATTAAAAGATGATCCACATGGCAATTAAAAAACTTTTCACGTGGGAACTGAAAGCGATAAAACTGAAGTTTGGGCAAATGGTTGGCAAGTTAGAGATTTGCCTAAAACACTTAATAGATTTCAAATTCAGTATTACATTCTGTTTGAAGTAAACAGACAATCCAGAAGCGCCGCTTGCAACATCAAAACAAGCTTCATAATCAAATCAAGAAAACGAACCAGAGCCTCCGATAATTCAAATGCTCAACTGTCCAACTTTATTTGACGACGGACAATTTTTTTGCTGCAACTTAAAAGGTCAACTATGCGACAATTCTTGAAGTTCTTTACCGTCCTTATTTTAGTCTTAAATTCTCATGTCCTTTCTGCCGAGACATTAGGACGCTACATTTCGAGCGAAGCTATCCAAGTAACACCAGAAATAAAAATACCAGCGAGTGCTGAAGTAAACTTTCTTGGCGTGATTGATGTTGTGCAATCTGTTTCAGAAAGTGGAAAGCTCGCGACGTTCAAATATGGTACTCAAATTTATAACGCCGATGCCACGCTATTTTATAAAGTTAATAAGTATGCGGCGTTCAGGCTATCAGCCTTTCGCTCGTTCGATGCTGGAAACTCAACATCAGTATGTTCTGCGATGCTCACAAACAGCAAAGGCTCTAGCCTGCAATTTTTAGACGATAATTATTCCCAATTTTTTCAGGTGACTAGCAATGGCTCAATTATCGATGGGTATAGCGTTACAAAACCAAGGGACATAAATTCGTGGCAAGAACGTAATAGCGAATTTTGTATTACCGGATTAGATCATTCAGAGACTTTTAACGTATCATTATTGCCTGGCTTAGGTGCTGTTAGAGGTGGGTTCTCGGCGCGCTTAGATAAACCACTTTCTTTTAAAGTAAAAACACCGCCAGTAACTCCAAGCATCAAGCTTGACGGCTCAAAAACAATACTCGCGAACTCGCATAATTCTAGCATTACGATTGAATACGTGAACCTTAGTGAAATCGAAGTAACTCTTCATCGTATCGATCTTGCCTCACTGCCCTCATACGAAGCCGTGCTGAAGGTCCTCGATGGTGAAGCCATATCTCGCTTAAATAATTTTTGGGGAGACCAAATTGCACAAAAATCATTTAGCGTAGAAAATGAGTTAAATCAGTCGAAGACCATCAACTTAAATTTTTCGGATGTCATTACCCCAAATGCGAATGGACTATTTGTAGCAACCTTCTCATCTCCTGATTTGGAAATGTCTCACTGGGAAAACCGCCCAACTCAGTGGTTCTCGATTTCGGATGCGTCTATTCAAGTCTTCAAAGGCCAAAATAACACAACTCTTCTTGTGAATAGCTTTCAAAATACTGACGCTATCGAAGGTGCCGCAGTTGAGATTGTGGCGGAGAACAATCGTACACTTTTCACTGGTTCTACTGATAAAAATGGGCGCGTACAGCTATCGAATGATTTAATCTCAGGATCAGGGGGATTTTCTCCTGAGTTCATTATTGTCAAAGCTGCAGAATTTGGGACCAGTATTTTACAAATTGCATCACTCGATGAAAAGCCAAGGTTTTTAAACGGTGGGGAGATCAAAAATCATGAAAAGGATGTTTATCTTACTTCTGATCGAGAAATCTATCGAGCAGGTGATACGATTAATATTTTTGGTGCGGTAAGAAAACTCAATCTTGAAACCATCACCGCCAGAGAGCTCACGCTAAAACTCTTAAACAGGACTAATGATACGATCTTTAAGGAAGACTTATCGAGTAACGTTAATGGTGCATTTGCAACCTCTGTCCCATTGAAAAAGTCACTTCCGTTTGGCCGATACTCACTTCAAATTGAAAATGTTGATAAAACGGTGTTGGCACAACACACTATAAATCTAGAAGATTTTGTGCCCCTGACCATTGAGGCAAGACTAGAAATTGAAAATGGCGTTTGGAAACTTGCTACCCCACAGGAAATAAAGCTTTCTGGTGAATATTTCTCTGGTGGCCCTGCGACAGGTTTGGGCGCAAAAATATCTGGTTTTATAAGAACAACAAACAATTTTCAGAATAAAACTTTAGAAGGGTATTTTTTTGGAACAGATACGAAATCGACTGTCACTGCCCTAGCAAATGAATTTGACGGCACACTAGATGCAAATGGTAACTTTAAAGCAGTTTTAATTACAAATTATACTGCTGAAGCATCTAGTCTTTACGAGGTAAATGTCGACGGTGTCGTCTTTGATATTGGAGGAAGACCGAATAAGGCATCTGAAATAATCGCTCTAGATACAAGCAAAAGTTACGTTGGTGTGCGAACGCGCTTTGGTGACTACGTCGATGAAGGAGTTACCCCAAGTTTTAACATTGTAAATGTTGATCGTTCTGGAAAATCTGTGGGCTTTGATGGGGTTAAATACACAGTCCAAAAAGTCTACTATCGATACAATTGGTATTATAATAATGGCTGGAGATGGAACCGTGTAAGAGTTTCTGATGAAACAGTTTCATCGGGATCAGTTTCTGGGAAGGTCCTAACCCTTTCTTCACCACTGAATTGGGGGCGACATGAGATTGTTGTTACTAATACAGCCGGCTTCAAAACAGTGCTTGAATTTTATGTAGGTTGGGGATCGAATGTAAAACCAGCTTCTGAACCTGAAGAATTAGCTGTGAGTTATTCAGACGGTTTTCTGCGTGGATCTGCTCAGTTTACAGGTAAACTATCCGTTCTTGTCGCAGATGAAGATATACAATCGATGAAAACATTTGATGTTTCAAAAGGTGATTTTTCAATTCCTGTCAAAATATCGTCTGCAACTGAACCAGGCGTTCATCTTCTTACATCACTGGTACGCCCAATAGAGACAGGTTCTGAACACCTGCCACAAATATCACTAGGTAAAGTTTGGGTACCGATAGTAAGTGAAAACCGCACACTTAATCTTGCGGTTCGAACCAATACAGAAATCGATAGTGCTACACCAATATCAATCAGTCTTTCCTCATCTAGTGCAACGGGGAGCGCAGCTATATTTCTTGTTGATGAGGGGATTCATGCCCTTACAGGATATCAGAACAAAAATTTAAAAGATTTTTATCTAAATGAACGTGCCCTAAATTACGGCGTTTTGAGCAATTTTGGTGAACTGATTTCACAGAATTTATCACTATCTACAATCAGAGTTGGCGGGGACGGAGAAATGCTGTCTTCAGCAGCAACTGTGGATAAGGCGGCCGTTGATAAGTCCGAATTTTTTAAAACAATTGCTTATGCGAGTCCCATTCAAGAAATTGAAAATGGCTTGGCCGAATTTGTTTTTCCAAAAACTTTGGAATGGGAAGGAAAGCTTCGAGTTGTCGTGTTTGCACTAAGTGAAACTGGCTTTGGGTTTTTGGAAACAAATATAAAAGTACAAGATCCAGTCAGTATTGATGCTTCAATGCCTCGTTTTGTTACACCTAATGCGGGCATCAAAGCAGCAATGAACATCCGCTGGCACAATTACTCAGGTCCAGTCAAAATTAAAACGACAATTGGCCAGAACATACAGTCAGATACGTTTGATCAGCCAGACGATAACAGTCTCGAAGTAGCGATGCCGATATCAACAAATGCAGTCGGTACAATTCCAGTCCTCATTGAAGTTGTGGCTGGAGAACGCACGTATAGAAGATCATATAGCATTGTCTCTAGGCAGAGTTCATATCCTAACACTGAACTTCAATCAGTTGAGCTAGAAAAGAAAAATTTGCTTGGGGTGGGAAGTGTTTTTGTTCAACCTCACAATACCCGTACTGTGAATATTAACGCGTCTGGCAGCACGTTTACTGCCAGCTTAACATCAAATTTGGGCATAAATTTACATCAACTGACGAAAGATCTGGGCCGTTACCCATATGGTTGCGTAGAACAAGTATCCTCAAAAGCCAGAGGCCTAATGGCATATGCCGATGTGCGAGGTCTAAACAAAGAGACTTCTAAAAAAATTAATGCTGGTATCGATAAGCTTATCGCAAAACAAAGATTTTCAGGTGCCTTTGGATATTGGAATCGCAACTCACGTGTATACAAAAGCTTTCAACCATATGCGATTGACACACTGCAAAAGCTTCTTCCATACTCTAACGATAAAGCTAAGATCATAGCATCGATTAATTCTGGTTTGGAGTATCTCTACACAACAAACTTTGATACCCCCCGAGTGGAGCTTTATTCATATGGATTGTTAGCAAGATCTGGTTATGAGGTCACATCACGCGCAAGATATGCAATTGATCAAAAGCTTAATTCAATATCTCGTTCGATTGATGATCTGACACTTGCTTACTGGGTAGCAGCACTTCTGAACGATACAAAACGCATGCTGCAATTATCTGAGAAGGCTCGCTTGACATTAGATCAAGTAAAGTTTGAAAATATTACTTTGGAGCCGACAAGAGGCACTTGGTTCACTTCGTGGGAAACGTCAAACCTGCATGCGCAGACAGCTCCCAAATATGCGCATCTACTCACAGATTTAGATTCAGACAAATTGTCACCAATATTTGAGACAATTTTATCAAATACACATCAGTACCTTTCGCAAAAACAATATCGCTCCACCCAAAGCAATGCGAAATTAGTGGCAATCCAGCTGTACACAAAACAATCATTAGCTGGCACTAAAATAACTGTTGACGGTACTCAATATGAGTTGGACGCTTCGGGAATGCTTCCGCTTACTTTAGATCAACTGAAACAGGGTTTTGAAATTTCACATAATGCTTCGTCAACGCTTTACTTAAACGTAAAATCCACGGGTCAAAGGCGTGGTCTCGATATGCTGGACAATGGCTATAAAGTACAGAAATTTTGGTATGATCAGGCAGGGAACGAATTGGATCTTTCAAATCGCGTCCTAGTAGCAAAGCAGGGTGACTTATTTACTGTAGTCATCGAAATTGATCGCACAAGATCTGGATCTGGAACTGACCTTTTGGTAACAGATTTGCTTTCTACAGGCTATGAAATTGAGGATGCGATTTTGGGGGATCCTAAAATAAACGGCCGTCCAATTGATTTTACATCAGGCATAAAAGCTGCTTACACGGCTTCTATGGATGATCGCTTTATTGCGCATTTTGATAGACGCTGGAAAAAGGGAAGCTTTGCGTACGTTCGTTATACAGTTCGCTCCACACATGCTTCAAGCAGCATGACTGGTGATGCGCATGTTGAAGAAATGTATGTACCAGAAATCAATGGTCGTTCTAATATCGTCGCAAGTATTGTTCTGGCGAGGTAGGATTGCTGAAGCGCACGCTCATAACGATCTTATTTTCTAGTCTCCTCTGTTTTGTGGTGCTCGCAACTTATATTTCGCGACCACCTGATCGAGGTAGATTAGCTGAAGTTGCTCAAGTTGTCAGATCACATGATGGGAGGATCATAAACCTTAGGCTCACCAAGGGCGGTTATTGGAGAGAAAAAGCTTCTCTGGAACAAATTGATCCAAAACTGATAAAAGTACTTATTGCCTATGAAGATCAACGCTTTTGGACGCATCGTGGTGTTGATCTAAGGGCTGTAATTAGAGCAAGTTATGACTTTTTGCGGACTGGTCGCATCTCTTCTGGCGCAAGCACATTAACGATGCAGACAGTTCGACTGATTGATCCATCTCTTGCAAAGCACAATGTCACCACAAAATTAAGACAAATGTTGGTGGCTATTCGCTTAGAGGCACATTGGAGTAAAGAAAAAATCCTTGAAGCCTATTTCACATTGGCACCATACGGCGGCAATATAGAAGGCATTAATTCAGCAACAGAGGCTTGGCTGCAGAAGAAACCAGAAAATCTCACTTTAAACGAAGTGGCATTACTTGTTGCTCTTCCTCAATCCCCTGAGCAACGGCGCCCAGATAGATTTCCAAACGCTGCATATTTAGCAAAGCGAAAGGTACTGAATAAAGTAAGGGATCGCCTAAAATTCAACAATGAAATGGCAAGTGAAGTAAGAGATGAACTGCTTCCAAGTAGGCTTTTAAAACCGACATCAATTGCGCCACATTTAGCTGATTACATTGCAAAAATAGGCGCCAATGTTAAGACGACACCCATTATAGTCGAGTGGCAAAAACAACTTCAGCGTATTTTGCAGAGTGAGGTTAAAAAATACCCAGAACCCATACAAGCGGCCGCCATTATCGTTGAACGACAGACAGGGAATGTAAGAGCTTATGTTGGGTCAGCTGATTACAATTCAAAGGGACGCAAAGGAGCTAACAATTATCTGAACGCTATTCGAAGTCCGGGTTCCACATTAAAGCCAATAGTTTATGGAAAAGCGCTTCAACGAAATCTTATTTCTTTCAACGAATTTTTTGATGATCAAGAATTCTATCGTGGAGGTTACAAACCCACAAATTTTGATAATTCTTACTCAGGAAAAGTTACCCTCAAAGACGCATTGCTGAGGTCGCTCAATATTCCAGCACTAAGTACTTTGGAAAAAGTCGGCCCAATTGTTTTTGAAAATGAAATTTCAAAAGCTCTCGGAAATGTGCACCAAAATGATCAAAACGCAGGTCTAAGTTTAGCAGTTGGGGGATACTATCTAACGGCCCATCAATTGATAGAGCTTTACCTCGCATCTTTTGATCCTGGTTTCACACACAAATTAGCGTTCGAGGTTTTAAACTATCAAAGGCATGAAACCTCAGATTCATCCTTGTTGAACCAAGAAACCGCAGATCAGCTTTTGCATTTACTTATTCAAGAACTGCCAAACGGTGATCGAGTGGCATTTAAGACAGGGACTTCATATGCGCGTCATGATGCGTGGAGCTTACAAATCTTCTTGGATCACATAGTACTTGTCTGGGTAGGCACTCCAGATAACGAAGCGACTGAAACCCTTACTGGCAGAGGTGCTGCGTTTCCAATCTCAAATGAAATCGGTAAAGCCTTGGGCTTCAAACCACCCGAACTTCCAAAACTTAAAATACAGGAAGATGGCCAGAAATTTACCAGACAAAATGTCTGTGGAACCTTAATATATTTTCCAGAAAATGGTGCATGGATACGCTCAGAAAATGCGATGTTTTCTGTAATTGGATCGAGTGAAGCTGATTGGTATTTAAACTCCAAAAAAATTGGATCTTACAAAAAGCAAATCAAAGTGTCTCGGCCAGGCGTTCATAAGCTTACAGCCAAAACTAACAATTGCTTGCAGACCTCAGAGATATTTGTGGAGTTTCGTTAAGTTTAGGCATTTTTTCGAAGGTGTCAGGCTAATGCACATCAGTCTCTACAAGAACAATGACACTGGTTAGGTATGTACGTGTAGCCTGCACAGACCCGCGGGACACTTGCGTCGCTACTGTAGCGTGTCTCTGAGAGCTTCGTAAGCACTAAGTCTTTAAAATGGAATATCATCACCATCTAACGAAGTGGCGTTTGTAAGTGGCGGTGAAGTGGTCCGGCAAAACTGGACAGCGTGCTAAGATGTATCCAACAAGAACGACAGGATACACAAATGACCAAGAGACGCAGTTTTTCAGACAAGTTTA
>Ga0233426_10002853_pt1 | contig 14116 bp, 9 predicted proteins | sample SI_118_April2016_6_FD_179875 | JGI IMG/M metagenome (GOLD analysis project Ga0233426, IMG submission 179875) | Seawater microbial communities from Saanich Inlet, British Columbia, Canada - SI_118_April2016_10_MG | ecosystem: Environmental > Aquatic > Marine > Inlet | place: Canada: British... | reverse complement strand
ATAATCAAAGGCACAGCAATCAATTTCAATAATTTTACAAAAATATTTCCAAAAGGATTTATCCAATTAGAAACAAAAGTTGCTCCTCCATCAACACTTGTCATGGCTAACCCAAAAAGGATTCCAACAACCATTCCTATTAAAATTTTCCAGTGTAATGCTAGTTTCTTCATATTATATAATTAGTTATTTAATATTTATTTGGAAAGATAAAAAAAGTAAAGTACATTCTTAGATAGTTTAAAACATATTTAAAAAATGATAAGTTTTTTAAAGCAAAACCTTCTTTTATCTTAATTTTTTAAAATAAATGCTACATACTTCTATGTTTAAATTTATAGAAAGAGAATTTTAAATTTTATCTTCTTTAGGGATATCTTTCGTTTTCTTGTTAGTTTGATTAAACGTTTGCATTAATTGATATACATACGGAATTTGTTTCTGAAAACGTGTTAGAATATCATCAGAAATATTGGTTCTGCTAAAAGGTACAACTTTTACATATTCTTGAATCTCATTTGCATTTCTACCATATTTATATTCATAAGGAAAACGTCCGTCCTTATTTATAGAATTACTTGAGTTATCTTTATTCGCAACACTTATATAAAACTCACTATTCTTAATATCTCCATTTTTATTGAATAACTTTTCAGTTTTTAAATACTCGTGTAATTCTTTTGCAGTATCTACAGCTGGGTCTATCAATTTTACATTTTCAACCATAAAATTACGATATAAATAATTACCATCTTTCCCTTTATAACTATATAGTTCTTTTAGAATTTCTGTTAACTCATCTATCATATATGGATAATGTGTGCATCCTAAAATGATAGATTTTAGCTTATTCTTTGTTTTTGATAAACGAATTTGTTCCATTAAAGTAACTAAATGATAACGAACATAATTTTTTGCATCGTTAATTTGTAGGATAGAACAATCATCTGATTTTTCGGTATCACATAACATTTTGCTTTCATTAAAATCGAAGTTATAAACATCAAACAACTTTTTATCTATTTTTACATCTCCGTTTAAACTCGGTCCTTTATAGTCATCTCTAGTTTTTTTTAAGTTTTTATTGAAGTAATTTGGATCTTCATCTACTGCTTCAGCAATTCCTATCCCTCCTTGAGAAAACACTTCAATATTCCCTTTAAAACCATTTTTATCTTTCATTTTTATAATGGTATTATGATATCCTTTTGAAGCTACAGTACCAGCTGTTGCTAAAACTCCTATAATTGCATCTTCATTTTTATCTAAACTTGCCAAAGTACCTCTAACTCCTGCATCAATTACACCAATAACTTTTATATTAGAATTTGCTTTTTTTATAAACTCTTCTATATATTCTTTACCATAAGCTGTAGCTGTATTACAGGCAATCACAAGTACTTTTACAGGTTTTTTATCAGTATTTACAGTTGCATCATAAGCATTGGAATAGTATTTATTACTCATTAAAAATTGTGCATCTTTAATGATGTGTTCTTTTAGTAAATCAACTTTATTTTCTTTTGAATAATTTCCATAAGGCATATTTGCTTGATCACCCAAATAAATAAACGATTCTCTATTGAAATCTAATGTTCCATCACTACCTTTTTGATGTGAACCATTCTGATTTTGATCATAATTAACAATCGCTTTTAAAACGGTTAGCCCTCCAGTTCCAGAATCGAAAACTCCTATTGGTAAAGAAGTATTTGAATTAGGATAATTTGCCATATCAATATGATAAAAATTATCTTTATCATTAATAATTGTATTGACAATATTATCTTTTTTAGCAATCTCTTTTTCCTTTGATTTTTCTTTACAACTTACTAAAGTAAGTAGCAAAATTATTGAAATGTAAAGGCGGAATTTCTTCATAATTTTTATTTTTTTGATGTAATTATCTTAAACTATATAAAAATATAATTCTAACTAACTGTATGTGAGTTTGTTTACTTTTTTAAGACTTTTCCGTTAAGTTTGTTGGTATAATGTCCTTTATCTACAGCTAATTTTCCATTAATTATGCTGTATTCTAATCCTTCAGATAACTTAAAAGCATCTGTATAATCTGCAATATCTTTAAACGTTTTTGGGTTAAAAATAATGATGTCTGCAAAATAATTTTCGAGCAATCTCCCTCTTTTTTTAATTTTTAAAATATCAGCAGTTTTTGATGTACTTCCATTAATAAAAGAATTAATACCTAATATTTTCTCTTGCTGAACATATTTATGATATTTTCTTGGAAAAGAACCATATTTTCTTGGATGACCAGTATTTCCGTCAGAACCTGTAACCACCCAGTTTTGTTTCATAAATGTATGAATATCTTTAGGGTTCATATTAAATGAAGCAACTCTTATATAACCAGTTTTTAAAGTTTCGAAAACAGCTACTTCTGGAGAAACTTTTAATAATTCAGAAATTTCTAGTAAATTCTTTCCTATAAATTTTGGTTCAATAGATTTTACTATCAATAACTTATCAGGTCCTCCTCTACGTGTAATATTTTTCTTAGTTTCTTCTAAGATTTGTTTGGTAAACTTTGGATTTTTATAACGAATAAATAACGAATCTTTACCCCCACTTTCTGCCCAACGTGGCACAACAGCTGCTTTTAATCCAGTTGCAGATGCATCATAAGGATATTGATTTGCAGTAACTTCGATACCTTCCTTTTGTGCACTTTCTATTATTGCTACAATATCTTTACTTTGGTGCCAAACATCAATTCCTAAACATTTTATATGAGAAATATGGATTGGTAATTTTGCTTTTCTTCCAATTTCAATTGCTTCTTTAATTGCAGGAATTAAACCAACTGTATATGAGCTTTCATCACGCAAATGAGTATCGTAAATTCCATCGTTTTTTGAGACTTTTTTTGCAAGTGCAATAACCTCGTCAGTATTTGAATAGCTTCCAGGAGAGTAAAATAACCCTGTAGAAATACCAAATGCTCCAGCATCCATTTCTTGTTGAACAAGTTTTTGCATTTTTGTGATTTCTTCTAAAGTAGCTTTTCTATCGCTTTTTCCCATCACTTGTTCTCTAATGGTTCCATGACCAACTAATGGAACTGCATTTGTTCCAATTCCGTGATTGTTGTATAAATTGATATATTTTGATGTTGGATAAAAACTATCTCCATCATTACCAGTAACTACTGTTGTTATTCCTTGAAATAGAAAAGGTTTATTATGTGAATTTTTAGGGTCTTTTAAATCTCTATCTGCATGAGTATGTGGATCTATAAAACCCGGAGAAACAATCATTCCTTTAGCATCAATTATTTTTTTTGCATTAATTGAAACTGATTTTCCATCACCAATAAAAACTATTTTATCATTTTTTATTGCTATATAATTATTAGTTGGTGTATTATCAATTCCATTATAAACTGTTCCGTTTTTTATTAAAACATCCGCATCAATTTTCTTTTTTGTGCAAGAAAAAACTAAAGCAAGAATTAACAATAAAGATTTAATTTTATAATTCATTTTTATAATATTTTAAAAGCATCGTTTTCATAAACTCTTTAGCATAAACAGTTGCTCTTTTTTTAATAATATTTCTATCTATTTCATCTCCATCTTCATAAGTGACTGCTTCACAGCCTAGTTGATTGTAAAAATAATTATAACAATAAGGTAATTCTTGGCTGCGTTTTCTAGCTTCAACTTTAAATTGTGAATTTGATTCAATGTTTTTAATCCAATTTGGAATAATACCTTTTGTTTTTGTTTCATTGATTGAATCTAAAACTAATAAATAAGGACCTGAATACGAAGTATGAAAATCTATCGCAAACTCAATTGCATTACCTTCTTTAACTTTTTGTGCAAAAAAGGTTTTTACCATTTGTGTTTCTGGTTGTGTAAAATTTATCCAATCTCTATTTAAATCAATACCATTAGCATTATGCCTCCAATTTCCTAAATCTGCTCCATCAGGATTCAATAAAGGGAAAGTATAAATAGTAAATTCATTTCTAAATTTCTTTGCAATTTCTGTATCAGAAACTAGTTCTTCAAAAAAAGCTTTAAAACCAATTGTACCACCTGGAGTTTCTGGAGGATGCTGTCTTGCAATTAAAGCAATACCTTTTTTTGTATTATTTGTTGATGTTACAACATAATTATTCTGCTTTTTGGCCGTTTTTCCTGCTATTTCTTTTTTAAGAAACTGATGTTTATTCAACATAGAACCTAGCCACAGATAAGTATCTTGACTTGTTTCAATTTCTTGAGCAGCAAGATATAATTTTTGAGGAAGAACAGTCAATTTTAAGGTTGCAATACCTGTAGAAGTGTCTATTTTTATTTTTGATATTTCAATATTTTTCCACGTTTTTTTATCAAAACTTAGTTTAGGGATGTAACGATGTTGGTATTTTCCATAATCTAATTGAAGTTCTATTTCTTTTTTTGATTTAGCTATAACACTAAAGGCAAAATAAGGGCTCTTATTTGCTGGTTCAAAAGCAGGATTAATTTGTGCAATATATTTATTATCTCCAAGATTTTCTATACTATTAAGTCTAGCACCATTAAAAGAAGAATCAAAAATAGTCTCATCTACTTGGTTCTTTTTGGAGCAAGAAAATATAGAAACTATTAATAATAATACTATTGCTTTAAATTGTTTCATCCTTAATTTATAAACCCTGGAACAGCAATAGTTGTCATTGTTTGTAATCCTGGTGGTGCTTTTAAAATACTATTTATACAATTAACTGTAATTGCACACGTTGCTATATCTCCATTAATGCCTCCATCAATTTCTGAAGTAAAGTTTGGTATACCTTTAATAGTTACTTTATCAAAAGAACGATGTTCTCGAATAGCTGCTTTAAAATGCATTTTTATTTTACAGATTCCATTTGCAAAACCATATGCAACTTGTTCTACTCCTCTAGCATCTCCTTTTTTAACTTTTATTGCATCAGATGCTACTACTTTTTCCGTTATTACAGGTTCTAAGCTTTCAGTTACTTTGTCTAACTCTAAACCAATACTATTTGCCAATAGATATACAGATTCTTGTAAACCAACATGTCGTAAAGTTCCTGTCGCTTCTTTCTTTTTAAATTCATCTAATGTTAATCCTGCTCCAATCTTTTTCTGAAAAGGAATTCTTCTAGGGGTAGCATCTTGAATTCGTTCAACTGAAATGTAATCTATTTCTTTTGAAATGGATGTGAATACAGATGGTAAATAATCCATTAAAAAACCTGGATTAACTCCTGTCCCTAAACATGATACATTATATTTTTTACAAATTTGATCTAATTTATCACTCAATTTTGGTTGTAATTTCCAAGGATAAGATAACTCCTCACAAGTTGAAATAATAGGAATTCCGAACGAAGCAACTTCTTCTACTTGAGGAATTAGTTTTTCTAAACTTGATACTGTAGTTATAATCGCTACATCTGGTTTTTCTGTTAAAAAAATGACAGCTTCTTTTACTGAAGAAAACATTGTAACATTATTTGATAAATCCTTATCGAAATTTGATAGTAATTCTCCTTTTAAAGATGCATTAATATCTACACCAGTAACAGTTTTTATTGTTGCTTTTTAAGCAATATATTTCCCTATCTGAATCCCTAAAGGACCAAATCCTATTTGTAAGACATTAATCATTTTGAATAAATTACTTTTTAAATTTAAATAAAAAAGGTTGTTTGATTTTAATACCAAACAACCTCTATTTTATAAAACAAAATTTATTTTAAAATCTTATTTTTTTAATTTTGCTATTAGTTATCCCAACTAACTTTTTCAAAAAGTAGATTAGAATTTCTTGCTGGAGCACTTTCATTAAATAAATACTCGTTTTCTGGATAAAACCATCTTCTAGGTACAGCTGAACCTGCAACAGGTGTTAATGCTGGTATTCCTGTTCTTCTCCAATCACTAAATGCTTCTGGTTGTACAAATAATCCTATGTATTTCTGTATCATAATCTGATTATTTGTAATATTACCAACACCAGGATCTACAGAAGGTTGAGCAACATAAGCATTATATTCTGCTGTTCCTAAACCTACTTCTTCAAAAGAAGCTTTTATTCCATTTAAAAAAGCTGTATGTTTTTCAGCAGCGTTGGTTGAAGTTTCAGCTATTATAAATTGTAATTCCCTATAAGATATCAAGTCTTCCCTTTGAGTAGAAGTTAAATATGGGTGATTTGCATCAAAAGTTACATCTAATTTTCCTAATCTATCAGTATCATTTAAACCAGTCATAATACCTCTTAATGTAGGATGAAATGCAATATCTCCAAATCTTACATCATTAAATCCATACCAAGGAGCGTCATTACCAGCTCCAGGATAAGTATATCCCATATTGTCTGATCTACTTGCAAAACCAAGTTTTGCTTCTGCTAATGCATTTGCATTATCTCCAATATGTAAATAATAACGAGCTAAAATACTATGCACAGCTAATTTCCATGCATCAACATCTCCATTATAGATTACATCATCAGAACCAGGAACTAATGGACCTGATGCTTGATTAAATAAAGTAAGAGATTCTGTTAACAATGCTCTAATAGCTGGATAAATTACTGTTGCCTGACTATCGTATGCTGGATTACTGTTTACATCACCTAAACCTGCTTCAGTAAAAGGCATATCTCCAAATACATCAGTTGTCATCATTAAAGCATAAGCTTCTGTAGCTTTTGCAATTCCTAAATAATGATTATGCCCACCATCTGTAGCTTTTTGCTTAACTGTTATAAGCTCCACAAACACATTCTCATACATTTGTTGCCAAGGCTGATTAAACCTAACAGGTTGAACATCATAATTATTGAATGACTCCCATTGTCTTGCAACTCCTTCAACTTGTTGAGCAAACATATTGCTAAAGTTAGAATATACTCCGCCTTTTGAATCAATTACTGATAATTGAATAGATGGCAAAGCTGCACTAATTGGAACATCTACAGGGGCATTTGGGTCTGCATTATCATCACTAAAGAAATCTTCACATGATGTAAATAATGCCGTGGCTATAAAAATAACCAATATATTTTTAAATTTTATATTTTTTAATTTCATCTTATTTTTTGATTAAAAGTTAAGTCCTACTTTAAACATATATGATTTGGTACCTGGATTGTTGAAATAATCAAAACCTTGTCCGTTACCATTACCAGTTAAACTAGTTTCTGGATCTACACCATTATAATTAGTACTAAGCCATAAGTTTCTACCAGTAAATGTAATATAACCACTGTCTATTAATAAACTCTTGAATAAACCTTTTGGTAACTGGTAAGATAAAGATAGTTCTCTTAACCTAACCCATCCACCATCGTCAACAAATTGCTCTCCAACAGATCCAAAACCACCTACTGCAGAAGTCCAATAACTTCTATCTCTTACAATAGGAATATTATTTTCTGTAAATCCACCAGAACCATTAGGAAGTACTCCATCTAGTATAGTAGGTGTCTCTTCTCTTGTTTGTGCTGTAAGTTCTGATCTTCCAAAGAAAGATAAAGCCCATGCTGTACCATTCCATACATCACCGCCTTTTTTCCAATCTAATAAAAAGCTAAGAGAAAGGTTTTTATATCTTAAAGTATTATTCCAACCTAAAATAAAATCAGGATTAGGGTTACCAATAACACGTTGTTTATTGTCAGTATCTTGATAACCAGTTGCAGGATCAATAACTATTGCTCCGCCAGGAATCGATAAACTAGTATCAGAAGCTGTTCCAGCTTCTTCTCTTAAATATGCTCCACCTACTATTGCACCATAAGGCAATCCTTCAACTAGATAAGAACCTGCAGTACCAAAACCAGCTAAGAATAACCTCTCAATACCAGGAGCAAGAGTTTTTACAATTGTTTCACTAGTACTCCAATTTATTTGAGTGTCCCAACTGAAGTCTTCAGTTGATATTGGTTTAGCTCCAATGGTAATCTCCCATCCATCACCAGACATTACACCTGCATTTACCCACTTAGAAGTAAATCCAGAAGAAGCTGGCAGAGATGCATTTAAAATTGCTCCATCGGTTTCATTTTGGAAGTATGCTGCATCTATAGTTAATTTATTGCCCCAAAATCTTAAATCTACACCGTATTCTTTTGTAGTTGTAATCTCTGGTTTTAAACTTGAGTTTCCAGCTAAATTATTTAATTCAAATGAAGTTACACCATTAATTGGAAATGTAACACCATTTCCCCATCCACCATCAACAACTCCAACTTCATAAGTTGTAGATGTTAAGTATGCAAACGGAGGAGGAGACCCTACTTGAGCCCACGAAGCTCTAACTTTACCAAATGTTAAAATATCATTCTTAGGTAGTACTTCTGTAAAGATAAACGATCCTGATATCGAAGGATAAAAGAAACTAATATCACTACCATTAAAAGCTTGACCAGGTACACGTAATCTTGAATCGTAATCTTGTCTAGCAGAAAAATTTAAATATGCCATTTTTTTCCAACCTATCTGAGTATTCATAAATATACCCATAGTTCTATATCTGGTTAGGTCTTCAAAACTTGAAATAGAAGCCGTGTTTGATATATCCATAAAACCAGGGAAGGTTAACCCAATACCAACAGTATTTCTCCTGTCTCTAACAAAGCTAAAAAGATTGGCACCAACTAAATAGTTAAAAGAAAAATCATCAGTTAAATCTCCTTCACCCGTTACAAATAAGTTTATATCTGATTGTCTAGTTAAAAAATTATCTAATAATATTCTACCGCCTGAATTTGTTCTTGATCCAATTTCAAAAGATTGTTTTCTTTGATCTGAAGTAACATCTACACCAGCATTAAAACCGAAATTAACCCAATCACTGTGATTATAGTTTGCTTGAAAACTACCGAAGATTCTATGTACTTCTTCATCTCCAGGAGCATTGTTAACAACCCAATAAGGATTATCATAACCACCACCACCACGATAGTTTCTTTGTTTTCTATCTGCAAACTCATATGCAGAAGCATCGTCAACTGCAGCAGTTGCTCCTAATCCATTTGTGTTATCAAATGAAGCAGGTGTTCTATATAATCCTAATAATAAACCAGAAGTGTTAGAACCTTGTTGAATTCTACTATAATCTGATCTAGTATAATTTATTGAAGATTCAAAACGTAGTTTTTCATTAGCTTGTAGAGTAGAACTTAAACTAAATGTTCTTCTACTATATTCTTCATTCGGAACAATACCTTCTTGTCTTAAGTCTGAAGCAGAAAATCTATATGTCATATTTTCTGTACTACCAGAAATACCAATATTATTAGTAAGAGCTGTTCCTGTACGGAAAAAATCACCACTATTGATTTGGTTATAATCATTTGCAGGTGTTCCATTTCCTTGACCTTTAGGAACTAAGAATCCATTCTTATCCCATCTATATACACCTTGGTTATCAAAACCTTTTATACGAGCATTTGCAGCTGCATTTGAACCATCATCATAGTATGTATCCCATACACTAGGATCAGTACTATATTCTAGGTCTGCAATTCTTGGTCCCCAAGAACCAGATTCTCCTCTTTCAGGCCCTCTAAAAGAAGCTGGCAATCCAGTACCAGAATTTCCTTGAGCATATGTATTTTGAAGTTTAGTTAATCTAGATACTTTATCAAAGGCAATTTGTGAGCTCACATTTACTTGAAGTTTTTGACCTTTAGTTCCTCTTTTAGATGTAATTAGAATTACACCACCAGCTCCAGCAGTACCATATATTGCAGTTGCAGCAGCACCTTTTAATACACTAATATTTTCAATATCTTCAGAGTTTAAATCCATTAACCTGTTGGAAGAAGCTGTACCAGCTGTAGACCCTTGAGATTGAAGTGTTTCGTTGTTAGATCTAACACCATCAATAATTATTAAAGCTTGGTTGTTACCAACCATAGAAGTTGCTCCTCTAATTACAATTCTAGAACCACCACCAGCAGACCCAGAAGACCTTGTAATTTGAACGCCAGACGATTTACCTGATAATGCGTCTAATACATTTGATGCCCCAGATTTAGTAATAGCTTCAGCTTTTACTTCTTGAACAGCATAACCAACAGAACGTTTTTCTTTTTTAATACCATAGGCAGTAACTACAACTTCATCTAAAGTTTCACCACCTTCTTCTAAAGTAACATTAATAGTATTAGAAGAACCTACAGTCATTTCAACTGTTTTGTATCCAAGGTATCTAAAAACCAAAACATCACCCGTTTTAGTTTTAATTGAGTACTTACCATCAAAATCTGTTTCTGTACCAGTTGTAGTTCCTTTAATAAGAATGCTTACCCCAGGCAAAGACCCAGAAGTATCACTAACAATACCTGTTACTGTTTTTTGTGCCATTAACGCACTACTAGATAATAGTAAAGCGCAAACACATAAAAATAGTTTTTTAATCATATTCATTTGTTTTAGTTAATATTTGAGTTAATTTAAATTTGTTTTTATTAATATTTTCATCATTTCCTCGGCAGTTATTCTACCAACTAATTTTATTTTATCTCTTGGGGTTGCATCACCAATTTCATAAGTTATTCCAACAGCTTTTTGCCCATATAAAAACCAACCTTTTGATACTGGTTTTGTACTATTTGAAGATTTTTCATTTACTTTATAATTTGGTATATTTTCTTCTAAAGCAACAAACCATTCTTCTATAAAATTAGGTAACGTTGTTTTTTCTCTAATTTTATTTGTATAAAAAACGTCTTCATAAGTTGAATGAAAATCTAAACCCAAAATAATTTTTCCTTTATCTTTTTTACTAGCCTCTGTAATAAATTTTATTATTTGTCTTATTTCTGGTTGATTATATTTAGACCAATCTCTATTTGTATCTACCCCACCAGCATTATGTCTCCAATGTCCTAAGTCTACTCCATCTGGATTTACAATAGGGAAAGCTATAACTCTGTATTTATTTAAGAAATTTGTAGTTAAATTATTTTCCTCTAGAATGGTTTTTAAAAATTCTTGAAAAGCAAAAAAACCTGTAACTTCTGGAGGGTGTTGTCTAGTTAATAATACAACAATAGGTTTCTGTTCTTTCTTCTCTTTATAAATATCTAAAACTGGTAAGTTTTTACTTAATCTAGATTTTCCAACACTTTTTAAATGAACATAATTTGTTTTATCAAAAATTAAGTTATTATACCATTCTTTTGTGTCTTTAGAAGTAATTAATTCTTGAGCAGAAACCCATGTTGTATCTCTTACAACATCTAATTTAACTGTGACAAAGTTATTTTTTCTAATTATATTTTCATTATTTATTTGTTTCCAATTAGCAGAATTAGTTTTAATTTTAGGCATGTACCTATGTTTAAAACCTTCTGGATAATCGAATTGTATGTATATAGATTTTTCCTTTTTAGACCAAATTTTAAACGAATAGTATGCACTATTGTTTATTGGAGTGTTCTCTGGTTTAATAATTACTTTTACTGTGCTATCATTAACCTTTTCAAAACCATTTAAACGAGCGCCATCAAACTTATTAGATGCAAAAACACCAATATCATCAATAGAGTAAATAGTCTTTTTTTGATTCTCAATCTTCTTTGTTGCTGTGTCAACTGGAGTTATAAAACTAACTTCTTTATACGTTGAGCATCCAAAAATCATAAAAAATAAACATATCAATGCTAATTTCATCATTTAAAACAAAGTTAAATTTATTTTAATATTTGATAAATGTACAAAAATAAACCAGTACATTGCACCTACCAATTCAATAAAATAAAACATACCAAATTTGACTTATAACATCATATCTCATTTAATATCAATTGATAAAAAGGAAAATACAACTAAAAAGCCTATTTATATAAAGGTATTTGAACATATTAAAGACTCAATAAATAATGGATTAATTGCTTACAACACGAGATTACCTTCTTCTAGAGAATTAGCAAAAGATTTAAACATTTCGAGAAGTACGGTTATAAAAGTGTATGATTTATTGAGTTTCGAAAGGTTTATAGTTGCAAAAAAAGGTTCTGGTTATATTGTTTGTTATAAAAAAGAAAATAAAAAAGTTAAAGAAGAAAAAGTAATTCCAAAAAGAAATTATCCGAAAATATCTAAAAAAGCAAGGTTATTTCAAAAATACAGTTATTTATCAACAGATAATTTTACAAAAAAAAATGTAGCATTTAGACCTGGCTTACCCCCTTTAGATATGTTTCCTGTAAAAACTTGGAAAAACTTATCCAATACTTATTGGAGACAGGTTACACCTACAAATTTGTCTTATGCTCCATCTGAAGGTATAGATACTTTAAGAATCAACATTGCAAATTATTTAAAAATTTATAGAAATATAGATTGTGATTATTCACAAATAATGATTGTTTCTGGATCTTTACATTCATTATATTTAATAGGTAACTCTTTAATAAATAAAAACGATAAAGTTATAATGGAAAACCCTACTTTTCCTAGAGCTTATAATCTTTTCAAAAGCCTAAAAGCCAATGTAATTCCATGTGAAGTAGATAAAAGCGGTATTAGAATTGATACAATAAATAATGATCCTAATACAAAACTTATTTACACAACTCCTTCAAATCAATATCCTTTAGGAATAAAAATGAGTAAAAGTAGAAGGTTAGAATTATTAGAATGGGCATCTAAAAACAACTCTTTAATTATTGAGGATGATTATGATCATGAATTTAGTAATTGGGAAAACCCAATTTCATCAATTTACAGCTTAGATAAAGAAGAAAGAGTAATCTACCAAGGTACTTTTAATAAAATATTACATCCATCTTTAAGAATAGGTTATATGATTGTTCCTAAATATCTTATAAAACCAATAAAATCAATTTACGAACAATCTAGTCGATTTGTACCAGTTTCAACACAATCAATACTCAATAACTTTATTATAAATGGGCATTTAAATAAACATATAAGGAATGTAATTGAAATTTCTAAAGAGCGAAAAAAACTTTTTATGAACCAAACAAAAAATACATTCAATTTTTCTAAAAGAAATAGTGGGCTTCATATAATTGGAAAACTTAAAAATAATATTAATGACGTTTCTTCATATAGATTACTTTTAAAAAACAATGTTATAGCTTATCCATTAAGTAACTACTATATTAATAAAGAAAAAGAAAATGGCTTGGTTATGGGATACTCTTCTGTTAACAATAAAGTAATGAAAGAAAAAACAGATTTAATAAACAATCTCTTATTAAGGTAAAAGTACTAAGTAATTCTTTTTTTTTAATTGTAAGTGACTTTATTATTATATTGTGTCATATTGTCAGGAATTATATATATTAATTATTAAAAATAGAATATGTCAGGAATTTTAGATTTATTAAATAGTGATTTAGGAGAATCAATTATATCAGGAGTCGCAGGTTCTACAGGGAATGATTCGGATAAAACAAGTAGTGTTTTAACGATGGCCTTACCCGTTTTGATGAAAGCGATGGAGAGGAATGCGGCTACTCCAGAGGGTGCTGAAGGATTAATGGGAGCTTTATCAGGAAAGCATGATGGTAGTATTTTAGATAATCTTGGAGGATTGTTTAGCGGTGGCGTTGACGAAACTATTAAACAAGATGGAGCTGGGATTTTAAAACATGTTTTAGGAAATAGACAACAAGGAGTTGAACAAATTCTAAGCCAGAAAGCAGGTATCGATGCTGGTTCTGTTGCCAACATTTTAAAAGTTGCTGCACCTTTATTAATGGGGGTTTTAGGAAAGCAAAAGAAAGAACAAAACATTAATAGTTCTGGAGATATAACTGGACTTTTAGGAGGTTTGTTAGGAGGAAATGATAGTAAAAATGAACAAAATTTTTTAGAGCAAATTTTAGATGCAGACGGTGACGGAAGTGTTGTGGATGATGTTGCGGGTATGTTTTTAGGTGGTGCTAAAAAACAATCTGGTGGAATTGGTGGTTTGTTAGGAGGTCTTTTCGGAAAATAAATTTGAGCTTTTCTATTACACCTTAGTTTTGTAACAAGAATTATAAATCTCTTCGTAAACAGGTAAAATATTTTGCAAAGAAAACTTTTTTGTATGTTCTTTTGCATTCCTTTTAAATTGATCTAAAATAGCATCCTCTT
>Ga0233426_10002851_pt1 | contig 14121 bp, 15 predicted proteins | sample SI_118_April2016_6_FD_179875 | JGI IMG/M metagenome (GOLD analysis project Ga0233426, IMG submission 179875) | Seawater microbial communities from Saanich Inlet, British Columbia, Canada - SI_118_April2016_10_MG | ecosystem: Environmental > Aquatic > Marine > Inlet | place: Canada: British... | reverse complement strand
CCTTCGTGTAGGCGACCAAAGCTAAAATAGAGACAAATATGATCCAAAGATTGTCATTGATAAATTCCATACTCATCCTTTGCTCTGTTTAATGTTTTGGCCAAAAGGCACTATATCTTCAAGACTGTGCCTCCACAACGGCAACTAAAGAAGGAGCGTCGAGCCTATGAGGTCCGCGTGACTCAAGGACCTGCATTTGTCTGGATCGTATCCGTAGGGAGGTTGGTTACCAATGGGCCACGGGGCTTGCTCAGAGAGCAGCTAGGGGCGAGTTTTGTTAGGGTTTGGGGCCATTATTAAAAACAAACATATCGCAAACGCTCACTGTGATGGAGAGCGATAAGTTCATGGTAGCTTGAATAGTTCTTCGACAGAGCAGTTCAAGGTTTTAGCAATTTTCAATGCAAGAACTGTAGACGGAACATAAATTCCGTTTTCAATTGCATTAATACTTTTCCTTGAGACTTCTGCACTCTCTGATAGATCTTGTTGAGTCAAGCCAGCAGATTTCCTAAGTTCCCCAAGGTTGTTTAAAAGTTTTTTATGATTCTTGCCCAAAACTATTTCTTTTCAAACTCTTCAACTGCATTTGTTAACTCTTCACTTGTGTTTGGGTAAAGGTAGCCAGCAATTATTTGTCCTAAACCAATAGCGGCAACCAATGCTCCAACACCTTTGAGTACTGGACCAAGAAAAAATACTCCCATTAGGAAAAGACCAACACCAGTGAATAACGTAACCACTCCACTTCTTCTATAATCAATTGGTTCTTTTTTCCTTTCGTCAAGCATGCTGAGCATATCTTCTAATTTGGATGGATCATCTATGTTCTTAGATATCTCTATGATCGTTCCATTTTTATTTTTTGTTTCAAGATACTGCCAGTAGAAGACTGCCAACGGAATAATGATTCCAGCAGAGATGCCAAGGAGTGGTATTAAAATTTCCATAATTATTTCCAATTTATATGTGTGGCAGGGATAACGCCACAAAATGTAACGAGAACTTATCACGGTTTTATAGAGTAGTAAAGGTTACACATGTGCTCTGATGCGGGGGATTATTGGTATCAGCGGGTAATGAACAAAAGGAAAGCCAATGGTGATATGTCTAGTAGTACCCCTTTGGTTTCTAACGATCTAGGAGCCTGTCAAGAAATCGCAGCGGCTCTTGCTGAGTGAGGACCTAATTAGGCGGCCATGGGCCTCAGGATGCTTTTAATTTCCATGAGCCTTTCCTAATAAAAACCGACGAACCCAGTGCCTTAGCGTGTTCAGCCAGTAGCAGAACGCCCTTTTGCTTCCAAAATCGCCTTCTGATGTGCCTCCACAGCAACTATTACCGCCAATGGCAACAACGAAGCCCTCCCCCCGTACCCCAAAGCAACGCCCATCCTGTCTTAAGTAATCAAATGCAGGCATAGAGTTGTCTAGAGCATCGCTACGTGTCTCAAGCACCTGCGCGCTTCTGCATCATTTCAAAAGCAAGCACGCGGCTTTGAAGCCAGAACTGCAACTCAATGGCGAGATGTCTCACAAGGAGGTATTTTTTAAGTTGGTTAGTGCAGAAGCCTCTGGGGATGTTGGGTTTGTAGCTATCGAGGTTAAAGTCAGAAAGATTGTAGCCTTCTGCAAAGGTGGCGGAGGCTACATAACGAAGTGTCAAAGCTTACGGACGTTTAAAGTCAACCCGTCACACAATGCGCTCATCCTGCTTAGACTGTAAACCGAAGTTGTTACTTAGGCAAAATTACTGCATCAATCACATGGATTACACCGTTACTGGCTTTTATATCGGTTGCAACAACCTGCGAACCGTCTACATAGACTTTACCATCTTTCACTTCAATGCTGACGGCCTGACCTTGTACCGTTACTGCACTAGTTAGCTTAACTACATCTGCTGCCATTACATTACCTGCAACTACATGGTAAGTAAGTACATTTGCTAGCGCTGCTTTGTCAGCCAATAAAGCGTTTAATGTGTCTGTTGGCACTTTTGCAAAAGCTCCATCTGTCGGAGCGAAGACGGTAAATGGCCCTTCTCCTTTTAGAGTTTCAACTAAACCTGCCGCTTTCACTGCAGTCACTAGCGTACTGAAATCGCCCGCTGCAACCGCAGTATCAACGATATCTTTTTTAATACCATGGTGACCTGCCGCAGCAAACATAGATATTGCTAGGGTAAATAAACCGATGGTAGTTGCCTGTATTATTTTAGACAGATGCTAATAGCCTCAGATAATTTAATGATTTTGATAAATTCGTATGTCTTACGCTTGCTTTGAAAAATTAGATCTAACGATAGCCCTAAAGATATACGCGATGAACTAAGCTGGCCTTTTCTAAAATCACCCTCTGATGTGTCTCCACAGCAACTACTGCCAATGGCAACAACGAAGTCCCTCCTCCCGTGCCTCAAAACAACACCCACCCCGTCTTGGGTATTCAACTACAGGCATAGCGCTGTTTAGAGCATCACTGCGTGTCTCAAGCTTCTGCGGGCAAGAACTATAGTCCAGCGCTAATCCAATTAGCGATTGTGCTAAAACTCAACGTGTGAACCAAAGTCGAACCATCATTGCGGCGAACTAAAGGCCGTCGTTAACTATAAAGAAAGTGAAATTTGATCGAACAAAAGAGCTTTTTGTACGGACTAGCGCACATTCAACGCCAACGCCCATCAAGCGTATAAATTCACAAACTGAAGTTCCTAACGAGAAAGCGTTATGGATATCGAATCTGAACTTAAGCGGCACATGAATGGCAAAGGGCTTCACGAAGATCATTTTATGTTGTTTGGTCGCCCCCAGTTAAAGATCCCTCAGTGGTGGAAAGAATTTTTCTTCAAGCATGACGTCCATCATTTGGTTACGGGCTTCGGTACTGACTTAACCGGTGAACTGAAGCTTCTTTGTTGGGAAGTCGGCGCGGGTATGCCTTGGTATATGGTTGGTGAAAAATACATAAAGTTTCCCTTAATGTTCTTCTTCAAGCCGTCCTTAGCTTTCACTGCTTTTAAATTAGGTCGAACCCAAAACAGCTTATACCCTGTAAACGGAGACGTTTTAAGGAAAAAGACATTGGAGGAAGTGAAACATTATGTTGAAACAGGTCGGTTCTAGGCCTAATCAGAAGCTGCAAATCCAGGAGCATCAAGCGCGTGCCGACGATCGATATAGTGATACGAAGTCTCGGCTATACCAACAGTTTTTCGTACTTTAAACACGTACGCGTTGCGCTCTGAAATCACGATACGCGTTGCGTTGCTCGCAACCTATAACCGAGAAAAAGGAGCTGGCAATTGAGTAATTTTGAGATAGTTGGTTTTGCACTATCCGCTGTGTTGTCGATTATCGCGTTCGCGTTTACAAATCGTTGCAAAGCCTGTGGATATTTAAAATTCAGTTTCTATCATGTTAGGGGATTTGATTTAAAGATGGCTAAAGCCTACCGCGTTTGCCCAAAATGTGGCGATAGGGTGGAAGCCGGGATCATTGCGGATGATGGCATAGTCTTTTGGAACACGGGTGAAACAGGAGAAATTAACAGCGAGGGGCGGTACGTCCATTTCGGTATGTCGCCTCACTAATATACGTGATAACCCAAAATTCCTTGCTTAGGAGCATCGCCAACGCGCCTACAAAACGCGCCGACTTAGATCGACAGCTCGAAGTTGAGACACCTAGTTGAGTTTGGGTGGCAGACATCACCCTTATCAAAACGCATGAAGGATGTTCATACCGAGGGGTTCTGACCGATCTATTCTCACGACCGCTCGTAGTCAGCTATCATCCGCACTGCAGACCAGTTCTGGCAGAGCCGAACCCTCCCAGTCGGGATCGGCTGACCCGATTAGCACACCGGCTTTGCTCTGCAGAGCGTGAACCCTTCCAAATGAGGCTTTGCTGTCGATTTCCGTGACCTTGAAGCCGGCGCTTCGCCAACTGGCCACATCAGATGGCATCCAACCACCTCCTGTGGTTTCAGCCTGGAAGTGCTGCAAGGTCACCTGCCTGTTGTTGAGCTCGTCAATGGTCGAGGCGGGGTGTACTCGAGGAAGTGCTAGGGCTGCGTCGAGGCTTCTTCCCTGATCAATGTAGCGAGACAATACCTGGACAATTGCCGAGGGTATCTTAATTCCCCCAGCGGCCCCAAGCGCCAACACGACTTGGTCGTTCTTGGTCACGATGACCGGCGCGATAGCTGTTCTGGGACGGCTTCCTGGATCCTGCCGGCCAGTTCGTAAATACCCCCCCATCGTAGCGGCATAAGGGAAACCGAGCTCGGGTGTTGCCACCTTGGCGCCGAATAAGGGCCCCAAGGTCTGGGTCATGGAAAGCGTTAGTCCGGAACAATCAGCGGTTACAAAATGGCTGGTATGCCCGCTATCGGACGCCAGCCAATCAGTGCTCGACTCTTTCAGGCTGTGCGTCGTCAGCGAGCCGGTAATGCTATCGCGTAGCATCGGCAAGCGTATTCTGCTCAGGTTTTGTTTCGCCCAGGTAGGTTCGGTTAGACCGATCAAGTCCACTTCATAATAATCATCCGCCATGGATTCGATACTTAACGCTAGCGCCTGGGCCATCAACAACGCCCATGACCGCTCGCTCAGACTACTGACCTCAAACTGGCTGAGAAGCATCATTGCCTTAGCCACTAATCCGCCGCCCGCAGGTGCTGCCAGGGTATGAATCTCATAGCCTCGGTAAGAAAAATGAATATACCGCCCCGGTAAAACGGCGTAATCCTTCAAGTCTGCCAAAGTGATGAACCCACCATTTTTAAGGACGTCATCGCTGATTTCTCGGGCTATCTCGCCTCGATAGAAGTCGTCAGGGCCAAATCGGCTGAGTCGGGCTAACGTTCTTGCCAGGGCCGGTTGCTTAAGTTCTTCCCCAGCATCGAAGGCTTTTTTTCGATTGTTGAGGTAGGCCATTGACATGCCAAAGTCTTGGCGAATTTTCTTTGCACTGCTCTGGTGTCTTGATGCTTCTCCAGCTAACAATGCAAACCCTTTGCTCGCGTGTTGTAGGGCAGGTTGTATCAGATCCTCGAACGGCAGAGAGCCGTGATTTTTGTGAAGTACCTGCAATAGCGCGATTAAACCTGGCGTTGCCACGGTTGTATATCCCGAGCTCGGCATTTCCTTCTGCAGCACAAACCCTGCAGGTATTTCCGTCATACCGTTGTAGCCCCGTAGCGAGCCATCAGCAAGCTTGACGATAGCCTGTGCTCTACCGCCTAACCCACTCATTGAAGGCTCAACGACGGCTAAGGTCAAAGAAGCCGCGATGGCAGCATCGACGCTGTTACCGCCCAGCTTGAAAATAGTTTCGGCTGCTGCCGTGGCCAAGGGATGGGCCGTTGATGCCATGCCCTGACTTTCAAGTTGCGGATTAGCCTGAGCAGCCATGTTGATACTCAGCGTCATGACCACCGCCGTAAGAATACGTTTAATCATAAAATTCATTGGGTCCGTTGCAAAACATCGGTTTAGCTAGTCTACTCACGCTTTTATTATTGTGCCCACTCTGGGATCAGGAGAATGGGCTTTCGATATTTTGGCTCCAGCAAGCAGGTGAATCGCTTGACAGCTGCAGCCCCTAAACCCGGTTCCTTTCGATCTCGGAAAAAACAACAAGGATGTGTCTGAATCTATTAAGTCTTTGCAGTCGCTGAGTAGGCCATAAATGAATCAATTTGGATCAGGCAAGACACAAAAGATCACTGCAACTGACTCGACCCTGGCCTTAGCCAACCGTGCCGATCGAGCAGTCCAGAAAGTTGGTCATAGCCGCAGAAACTGCCCTACCCGAATACCCTTTTGTAGTCCTTTAAGATTCGAAAGCGTGATTGGGGTGGCATACCCAAAGCCTGTAAGAGCTTAGCGAATATTGCCTAAGGCCGGCACCCACTCACTTGGTAAAAAAAAGGGCGCAATTGCACCCTTCTCAATCATTTAGTTTTGTCTCATCTTTACTCTTAAATCAAGATAGTAGTTCCTGCCATAGTCTTGATGCGCATCTGCATAATAACCATAGTATCTATCCGCTGTAGGCGCTCTTTCATCCTCAATGTTTTTGACCGAAAATCTAATCCTTGCGTCACTGCCTAACAAATCGAAATCATAAGACATTGTTAAATTCATTGTCGTCATCGACGGCACGACATAAGCAACGCCATCTATTTCTCCCAATGAAGTCTGCACAAAAGAGCCTTTTTTAAGCGCAGCAAAGCTCAACCCAAAGGGTCCCTTGTCCCAAGACAATCTCATCGTGTGCTTGTTATCGTAGATTCCATCTAACCCGAGCAAGTCACCAAAACCATTTAGCGGAATTGATTCTGGTATTTCACCGCTATCCTTTTTAGCTTGAAGCGCCGCAAAGTCACCGCTGGCCTTTTGCTCAAATGTATCAAGGAAGGTACCGATATAACGAACATCAAAATCACCAAGCCTGCTCTCGAAGTTGTAGTAAACACCAACATCCGTACCTTCGACCGTTCTCAATGCCATATTGGTGTACTCATTCCGAACCGATTTAATCTCACCAAAAGGACATACACCTGCTGCCGCAAATGCAGCCGCGTCACCATCGTCAGCCGCCTCCCTGACAACTAACGGATCACCTGTAAACGTGTCGCAATTGTTGGTTCCATTTTCCAGTCGCAATAGCATGTCGTTGACAGTTTGGTTTTCACGACCGAACAGTCCAATCGTCTTATCTTTTTTAATGCTCCAGGCATCAACTGTAATCACCAACCCATTTAGTGGCGTTAGCACAATCCCAACCGAGGTGTTGTCTGATTCTTCCGCCTCAAGCCCTGACGCGCCCGTTGCCAATCTTTGAATTGTGTAACGAGAGTCCGAATCAATCACAGCGCCTATGTCCTGCAAAGCGTTAACCTGAAATGCTGCTCGATCAAACCGAGTCCCAGACCGAACAACAGTTTCTTCATTTATCTGAACGATATTGGGTGCTCTAAAGGCTGTTGATGCAGAGGCTCTAAAATCAAACCCCTCAAAGATTTCCCAGCCTAGCGCGAGCTTTCCAACCGTTGATGAGCCATAGTCAGAGAAATCTTCACTTCGAACAGCTGCCTGAACATTGATTGCATCAGTTACTGGGATTTGCAGCTCAGCAAACAAGGATATAACGTCTCTTGAACCTGAGACATCGCCTGTTGGCGATGAGTTCACAACATCTGCGACTAATGGATATGTATCCCCCTCGTAGTCCGTGTAGGTGATCGTCCCATCTAGTCTCGGATCTCTGTCATCGTCCATCTCTTCATTCCGATACTCAAACCCTAACAACAGCCCAACGTCGCCGCCAGGAAGCTGGAAGATATCCCGGTTAGACATTTTAAAATCAATCATTGTCAATTCGCTGGTGCCTTTTCGATAAACATCAATCAAGGTTCTTTCAATGTTTGAGTCCACCCCCGCGCTAAAAGGGTTATAGGCAGCCGGGGTCGAGTCATAGAGCGCCTCTTTTAAAAGATTATTAGACATTCTGTTACTGGTTACATCATCAGATGTCGCCTTAGATGTAACGAAAGCAGCTTCCCAGTCCCAGGCGCCTTTTGAGCCCCTGAAACCCTGAAGCAACCGGTAAGTTTCTTTTTTTACATTGACCAGCCTCGGAACCTCTTCGTATCGATAGTTATCTATGTAGAGGTTTTGTCCAGCAAATATAGCGGTCGGGACACCGTCTACCTCTACCGTGAGTTGGTTAAGATAGTAATTATCTGGACCGACTCGGTGTTTTGAGGAACTAAATGCCGCTGAGGCGTGAGCCACCCGGTCACTGTCGGATTGGTAATAGGCAAGCTCGGTGAATGACTCGATGCCATTTGCCATCTCATGGTTGATAAACATCACCACGTTGCTTCTGACTAATTCGGACCTAACATCCGTTTTACCCCAAAAGTTGCTTCTTAGGGCGCCATTTCCATCCTGAGCGATGCAAGTCCCATAACCGGTATCAAATTCAGGATGCCCCCTGTTCGTACATTTTTCATCGCCCAAAGGAAAAATTTCAAACTCGCCGTTGGAATCAGTCCACACATGGTTGTAGCTCTCATCGCCGTGTTCACTCGAATTAACCATATCAAACTGACCATATAGCGAGTTTGAACTTAAGTTCCTAAAAGAGGTGCTTGTTTTCCAGGGCGAGTCATCGTCGACAAAAGGCCTATGATCTCCTGCACCCCATCTAGGATCCTCTTGGGCATTGATGCTATCGCGATCATAGTAGTCAAAAAACACGCTGACGTTCGTGGCACCATCATTAAAGAAGGCGCCCCATTTAGCAGTGATTTTGGTATCTTCCGCGTCAAAATGATCGTACGCACTGACCCTCGCTGTTAGATCAAAGCCTTCAAAGTCTGTCTGTAAAATATTGTTAATAACGCCTGCGACAGCATCCGCACCATAAATGGCTGATGCCCCATCTCGTAAAATTTCTAACCTTTCAAGGCCAGTTACTGGGATTAAATTCGCGTTCACACTCACCGTTGGAACGAAATCGCCACCTACCAACTCAGTTTGGTAACCTGGGGAGCTAACCAAGCGTCTCCCATTTAGCAGGGTAAGCGTATTACCAACGCCGAGGTTTCTTAAGTTATAAGCACCAACATCTCCACGTGATGCGTTGACACCGCCACTGGCATCCTCCGCTTCAGCGAAGTAGTTTTGGCCTTGTTCGGCTACATATTCGAGCAGGTCATCACCAGAATCTACACCGGTTGCCTCAATATCAGCGAGCGAAATCACGGAGACCGGTAGCGCGCCCGTAATTTTCGCGCCTTTGATCTGAGATCCGACCACCACAACTTCCTCCATCTCAGCATCCGTCGCATCTGATATTTCTGCGTTGGCATAGGAACAAGCAAGTACGGTGAACGCGAAGACTGAAACGATTGAATTCCGCATAATTTCTACTCTGAATTTTTAATATTTGGAGCATAATTCAAAGAGATATTTTTGGAACAGAAAAGATTTCTTATGTTTATAACCTAAGCTTATAGTTCAATAAATCATAACTATCTCATGTTGGTGCCACTTAGAGCCGAAATTACGACGCTTTTCGGCTTTATTAGTTTTGGTTTTGCGTCAGAAAAGTGACAGGCCATGTAAGCTCTAACGTGCAATGTTTAATAACATTGGATTGGCGAATTACAGCATGACTGCCGCTCGTAATTTACATCGAGTGGGAAAGTATTTGATGACTTATAAGGCTATTAGGTTCGCCAGAAATCTTGTTAATTTACGCGGCGAGTCTTATGCTGTTTCTGCTTGCAAATTTATAATTTGAAGTTATGGGTTAGTAGGTTACTTCTATACAGGCTCAATACTATCGTGAGGCAGCTATGCTTAATTCGAAGCAGATTGAGGTTTTTTACACGGTTTACAAGGAAGGCTCCCTGACCCGGGCGGCACGCAGCCTTAACGTGTCTCAGCCATCTATTAGTAATTCACTGCGCTATTCAGAGCAAAAATTGAACTTGATCTTATTTCTTAGACAAGGACGGCGCCTTATCCCGACGCCAGAAGCAGATATTCTCTACAAGCATGCTCAGGTGGTAAACCAGCAGATATCACAATTTAATAATGTATCCCGAAACTTGCTCAGCGAGCAGTTAGGTTATATCGATGTAGGTTGTACCCCCTCATTAGGGTTGCGGCTAATGCCCCGGCTTATAAAGGCTTATTTGCAACAAGAACCCGAAGCGCTCATTAACATCGTTAATCTGCAGAGTGCTGAATTGGAAAACCAGTTACTCGAGTTAACGTTTGATATTGTCATCTGTTTTAACCCTGAAGCCTCAGATCTAATTCATAAACAGACTCTGAAGAAGGGGCAGATGCTGTTAATGACACCGCCGAGTTTTCACAGTAACAATGCCGAACTCGATATTAGAGAATTACTAGATGCACCCTTCATTAGAATCAAGAACCTGAAGTCAAGTGAAACTCAAGACTCTCTGGAGCGTTATCTGCAACGAAATGGTCTGAAATTAAACTGGGTGGTGCAAACTGAAACGATAGAGGTCGCGAAGTCGCTCGTGGCGGAGGGCATTGGTTTTGCCTTGGTAGACGATTTCAATATTTCGCCTTCTAATTTGCCTAAAGATGTCGGTCTCTATTCCCTGTCACCAAAAATTACCTATGAAATTGGCATCCTACGTAACTTGGAAAAGCCGATGTCCTTGGCTGCGACTAAATTTGTGGCGTTCGTTGAGAGTTTAGACGTAGGTAGTTTAGAGAGCTTATGATTTCGATGTCAAAGTCCTAACTCCCTGGTGCGAAGTTTATTGGCAGAACGTCGTCTGGCACCGCAGGTGAACGGAGGCGAAGCATTTTTCTTCTCAGGAAGTAAAGGTCATTGCGTTCTGCTGGATGAGGACGAGGGTTGCCTCCGTATTTTTTTTAAGGAGTCCCAACGACTAAGAACGGCCGGCGATCCGCGACGACGTTAAGGCGCCCGTCGTTGCTTGGACAATTGCTTTGTCCCCTTTCTTCTGTTTGATTCCATAAACAGCAAAACAGCAAAACAGCAAGAGTAGGATAAGTACAATGTGCCGCCTAAGATGCGTTTACCAGCACCTAAGCCGTAACGTGGTCAGTACAGGAGAACGCCGTAATGAAATACCTAATTGGATTTGTTCTGGGGGTTCTTATGACCGTCCTTGCTTATGAGCCCGATACAGCAACTCAAATGCCGGCAGAACAGTTGGTTGATAGCGTCACTGAACACGTGGCGGAAATCGACTACACGTTTTATGACAACCTTTCCGAGTCCAGCATATCGGTCATTAAGGATGCTTATAACGCGACCTTAAAGAAACCAGACACTGGTTCGGAAGCAGACGCCCCCAAATTCTATTACGTTCAGATAGGCGCGTTCTCGAAACAAAACAATGCGGACAGCTTTAGAGCTGAAGCATTACTTGAAGGCTATTTAAGTGCTGATATTTTCGTTGAGTCTACTCCTGATGTGCATCGAGTCATGATCGGCCCCTTCGCACAGAAGCATGAGGCAGAACTCGCAATCGATTGGGCAAGTGGTAAGCAGTTTTCAGGGCTGTTGTTGGCAAGATCGGATTAACGTTGCGCCGGGAATGGCGGCTTTTACAACGCCGAATCCAGATGGGTAGCAGCTGATCAATTTCTGCCCTACCGCCCGCCCATTGCCGGCATATCAGTCGCTACGCCGGGGGCACCTCCCGCTTCACCCGACGGGACTTCTAGCATTGCTATGTACTACTAATGCGAACAGGTAAAGCAGCTATAGAAGTTGCCAGAGCATCACTGCGCGTCTCAGGCACCTGCGGGCGAGGCCGATAACCTGATGCCAGAAAAGCTGTGCGTCTAGCAATAAAAGGAAGACCTTCGCGCTGGCAGCGTAAGATTCTCCGCTCTTTTCCGCGCTCTATAAACCACTAAAATAAAAAATCTAGATTTAGTACCGATGTGAAGGTTGTTTAAAGCGAACTACGTGGCGCCGTCACTCTCATCAAAAGCTAAGGGGTTTCTACCTCTTGAGATGCCTTGTTAGTACTATCAATATCGTCAAGTTTTCAATCGTTGAGCCAACGATTTTCAATCATACAAAGGCTATTTAGATGCGCTAACGAGGACGGCAACTAACCGGCTGGAACCAGGGTGCGTTTCTCAGAGTGGGGAAACCGTGGTTATTCATCCTAACCACCAGTGACTGGCGTAGATCGTGCTCGGCAAACATCGCACTGCGGGCACCCGCCAACTAACCGACAATTGGCCTGGGCAGATTCGGTTCGGCCTTTAACCAGCGGTCAAGATCGTCCGGTCGATCAACATCCCAAAGCGTAGGTAACTCCAACCAATCGACGCCGGCCTGCGCCATCAACCTTCGCGTCTGCGAGGTTACCAACGCGCTGCTCCAGGACACACCCTCAAAGACTGGCGGCACAGACTCGCTAACGCCGATCCCCACATAACCGCCATCATCCGCAGGAACCAAAACCATAGACGCCGCTGAAAGCGCCTGCCCTGCCGAGGTTAAGGCTTCTGGGGTCCAGACCGGACAATCAGCACCGATCAGCAAAACCCGTGGCCCAAATCTGAGGCCCGCTTGTAAAGCAAATTCCATTCGCCTACCAAGATCACCGGAGCACTGCTGATAGAAAGTCATCCCTAGGCCATCGACTAACTGCTCCAGCTCAAATGGATCATCCTCGTAGGGGCACCAAACCTGCACCTGGGCAGGCACCCTCGCTGCAATCATGAGTGTGCGATGAACCAATATGCGGTACCAATGCAGCGCTGCAACGGCTCCTATCTCACGTCCTAATCGCGTTTTAACGCGACCTAACACGGGTGCCTTCGCGAAAATTTGCAGCACTAAATCAGCGGACATTTTGATACCACCGGTGCAACGTCGTAGGAGATACACCCAGCCAATAGACCCATCGAAACCAAGACATTTTAAGCACCGTTGTCAACCATCCCTGTTGCTCCCAACGCCGGCCGGACGTCGTCAGCGTCAGCGGCAAAACCTCAGGCTGAGCTAGTCTTTTGAGTCGCCGGCACAGCGCAATATCTTCCATTAACAATTGTTCGGGAAACCCTTGGCAGGATCGAAACAAACTGGTTCGCACAAACAAACCCTGATCACCCGTTGCAATTGATGTCCATTTCGATCGACGATTCATTAACCATGCCGTCAACAAAAGACCCGGGTGACGTCCGGCGATAAAGACTCGAAACCATCCCCACTGCGCTTGGCAACCAACCAAGCTCTGAATAAACGTTTGTGCTGAAATCGCGGGTAATATCGAGTCGGCGTGCAAGAACAATAACCAATCCCCTTTTGCCACCTTAGCCGCGGCATTCATTTGGGCTGAGCGGCCAATCTCGCCCTTTAAAATGACATCCGTCAAAGGATCAGCAATAGCCCTACTATCGTCAGAGCTCCCGCCATCACTGACAATAACCTCGACACCCGCGGCCCTGAGAGGTTGCAATGACTCAAGCAGACTCGGCAGCGCTTCTGCTTCGTTCAATACTGGAATGATAATACTTAAGGACTGACTCATTCGCTTTCGCTTAAAGCGTGCTTACCCGTAACGGCATTCAATCGCCAATCGTAATTTGAATAATCAATCGTGACCCTGCCCTCTGCCAGATGCTTTTGTTGATCTCCGCTGAGTTCTAGCGCTGCCGCGTAATGAAGCAAAAAACCAACCACATTTTGCGGGGCCTGATTTTTCGGTGGTTTAAAGTCGCCTCGATACCAGTCGAAAAGTGGGGACACAACCAGCCGCTCTGATTCGCCATCATAATAGTTCCGATTCCGATCATTAAGAAAACGGATTGTTTGATCCTCGAGTTGAGCACCCAATCTCGGCGCCAAGAAAGGCTCTCCGCGTAGCGCGGGACAACCCACCGATGCGCAATTCACCGCAAAATGAATCCGAGGGTCCATGAGCACCGGGTTGCCTCTAATTAAACGATGTTCAATATCATCGAGACTCCTTCGTTTACCCAGAAGATCAAAAAACCGGTGTTTGAACGGAGCATTGAGCACGCGGCCGAAGTCCCAGACCGAAGCAATCTTTGGATAGCGCTTCATGATCTTTGCAACCATAAAGCTGTTGTAGGCGTTCAGCAAAAAAGCAAGCTGCTCGGACCGAGAAAATTCTTCGAATTGCTCGACACTGACTGCGCTCAAGGCTTTTAAATAGTTGTCGAAGGCCCGGGTATCATCTGAAAAAACTTGATAGTCCAGCTTTGATACGCTCCCTCCTTGATTTGTGTGCACAGCTAGGAGCAACAATTTGGCCCAACCTGCATGGGTATGATCAAATCGTTCAGGCCCTGGAGGGTAGGCGCTACCGGCTTGACTTGGGACGGCCCACAGCCCCGCCCACAACAGGCACAGTAAACCTAATCTTTGCAACACTATTAACATCCTATTGGTCTCGCTTAGCAGCAGCGCTTGTTATGCCTTCGTGGGCTAAAAAAAGCCCAGCCAACGATAAATCCACGTGAGCAGCGCAACGAATTAAATATCTTGTATGCCTTACGCCATGTACTCAACGTTTCTGCTGATCTGCAGCATTGTTCACAGCAATC
>Ga0233426_10002845_pt1 | contig 14152 bp, 8 predicted proteins | sample SI_118_April2016_6_FD_179875 | JGI IMG/M metagenome (GOLD analysis project Ga0233426, IMG submission 179875) | Seawater microbial communities from Saanich Inlet, British Columbia, Canada - SI_118_April2016_10_MG | ecosystem: Environmental > Aquatic > Marine > Inlet | place: Canada: British... | reverse complement strand
AATTGTATTTGAAAAGATTGGTTGTAGGTGGTTTTGATGGAGTGTATGAATTTTCAAAAGATTTCAGAAATGAGGGGATGAGTCGTTTTCATAATCCTGAATTTACACAAATGGAATTGTATGTTGCTTACAAGGATTATGCTTGGATGATGGATTTGGTGGAAGAAATGGTAGAGAAAATTGCTATGGACCTACACGGAAAAACAGAAATACAGGTTGGTGATAATTTAATCAATTTTCAAAGACCATGGAAACGCTATACTATGTATGAGGCAATTGAGCATTTTACAGGAATTGATATTTCAAAAATGGATGAGGCTACTATGGCTAAAACGGCTAGAAAATTAGGTGTTGAGGTGGATAAAAGTATGGGTAGAGGGAAATTAATTGATGAGATTTTTGGAGAAAAATGTGAAGGACAATTAATTCAGCCTACTTTTATTACGGACTATCCTGTAGAGATGTCTCCATTGGCAAAAAAACACAGAGAGCATGAAGGTTTGGTAGAGCGTTTTGAAGCGATTTGTAACGGAAAAGAAATCTGTAATGCCTTTTCAGAATTGAATGATCCTATTGACCAAAGAGCAAGATTTGAAGAGCAATTGGAGTTAGGAAAAAGAGGAGATGATGAGGCAATGTTATTGGATGAAGATTTCCTAAGAGCAATAGAATATGGGATGCCACCAACTGCAGGTTTAGGAATTGGAATTGATAGGTTGAGTATGATTATGACCAATAGCAACTCTATACAAGATGTATTGTTTTTTCCACAAATGAAAGCGGAAAAAGGAGGAACTGAGGAGTAAGAAAATTCTTAGATAAAGTAAACTATCTTGCTAAAAGTTTTTTGGAAACTTTATATGTTGCAGAATAGATAAGAGCTTCTTTTCTAGTCTTAAGTGTCTTAAACTCTTTTTTGTACCAATCAGGATTGGTTGCTTTCTTTTTATGATCTTCATGTGATGAAACTTCATGAGTTTCATCTTTAGACCAAGGCGAAATAGTATAAATACTCAATCCAAAATGTTCAGCTCTATCTAAAACAATCCCAAAATCGTTTTCAGAGAAATATTGAATTCCTTCTTCAGCAAATCCATCATTCAGGTTTTTTAAATCTGTAAATATATTTTTTTCTAAAAATTGTGATTGTTCCATGTTTGCGTTTTTTATGAAGGTTTGTGTGTAAAATATAGTTCGCAAAAGTAGGCTAAATTTCTCACAACTGAAAACTAAAAGGTGAGTTCAGTTAGTATGTGCAACATGATAATTTTTTATTAACGGTTTGTGTATGATTTTTTATATTGATTAAACATTAATTAAAACGTTCTTTAAAATTTTTATCATCAGTTGATTTGTCTCTCTATCTTTTATAGCAATTCTAATAGTATGTTTACCGAAATTAGTTCCCATGTTAGAAACATCTCTAATAAAAAGGTCTTTCTCTTTGCATTTAGATACAATATCTTCAGCACTAGGACCATTTTCTGGAAGATGGCAAAGAATAAAATTAGTCATAGTTTGAACAACGTTTATAGTGCTAATGTTTTTCAATTCGCTAGAAAACTCCTCTCTAAAAATATGAGTTTTTTCATAGCATTTCTCATAATACTCATTGTCTTTTAAAGCAATAACAGCTGCAATTTGAGCGGGTAGACTTACAGCCCAAGGAGGAGAAATAGACCTTAGTTTTTCAAGTTGATAAGGGGAAGCACATAAATATGCTGAGCGTAGACCACTTAACGCATACATTTTAGACATAGATTTGCAAACTATAATATTGTTGCTTTTTGCGGCAAACTTTTCAAGGGACTGGTTTTTACCAGCATATTCCACATAAGTCTCATCTAACCAAACTCGTGTTGTTAAAGGTATTTTTTTAAGAGTTTCTTCTAGTTTTGCTCGAGAAACATGTTGGCCTGTAGGACTATTAGGGTTTACAATCACAATAAGGTCATAATTGTTTTTTGCCATTGAAATAAGTTTTTCAGGATCTAAAACATAATTTTCCTCTTTAAGTAGAGTAATTCGATCGACCTTACATCCAATGATATTCTCTAAAACATGTTCATACTCACCATACATAGGGTCAAGTATAAGAACACGAGATTCGGAAGTTAGCCATTCTCTAAAAGCCATAAAAATAAGATCAGAAGAACCTGCTCCTGGCAGTATATTCTCTGGATTAACGCCCCGAACATTCGCAATACTATTCGCCATCCCACTACAATCAGTAGGGGGTGATGTTTTACAAATCCAAGAAAGATGTGTTTCTAATTCTTCTAGAATTTTTGGAGAAGGATCAAACCAAGCATCTAGTACGTCTGCATTTATAATTGTTTTTCGCCTATCTAAGTTGTCAAATTCATTTCCTATAGCTTCAAAAAACTGGCCTCCATGATAACATTCTGAAGGTTTAAAAAAAGGTATTTCTAAATCCCAAATACATTGCCTTTCTAACTTAAGAAAAAGTTGTTTCAAATTATTTTCCATAAAGGTATTTAAAACTTTAACATTACCATTTAGCAATTCAAATGTTACTTTGCCCGATTTAATGGTTTTGCCCATTTCATTAAATCCTAACTTTAAATACATATTCAGTACTTCAGTTCTGCCAATTGCCATAATATTTGAACCTCCATTTGATTGAATCCATCTAAATGCTGACCACATAAGAATTAATGCTATGGGTTTACCTCTATGGTCTGGAAGCACGGTTAATATTCTCATCTCATATAAAGAGTCGTTAACTTTAAAGGGAAAGTCTTTTCTGTTGAGATATTTATCTATAGAATAACTATCTTTTTCAGGAGGAGTAATACTTATAAAACCAACAGTTTCAGTATTTATTTTGGCACATATATATGTGTTAAAATCATCCAATCTATCTCGCAATAATTTTAATTCATTTTCTGAATGTTGCATTAGCTCAGTGCCGTATACTTGATGTCTAAGTTGATATATTTTATTTCGATCTGCCTCTGAAGCTATTGAAATTGTAATTTTGTTATCAGTCATAAATATTTATTCTTAGTTATATATTTTGAATTGATATTGACAAATTAATTTTGAATTGATATTAAAGGTAATAATTGTTATCTACAATAATACAAAAAGCAATTAACTTTTCAAAACCTTCTTTGCCTTAGCTCTCCCAATCAATTTTTCCAGTTCCTCTTTTTTTGCTTCCATTACTTTTTTTACTGAACCAAAATGAGTGATGAGTTGCTCCACAGTTTTTGGGCCTATTCCTTCAATTTTATCCAATGAAGTACCAAGGCTATCTTTTCCTCTTTGTTTGCGGTGGTGCATAATCCCAAATCGGTGAGCTTCATCCCTTAATTGTTGTATCAACTTTAAGCTTTCTGAGCGTTTGTCTAAATAAAGCGGTACACTATCTCCTGGAAAATAGATTTCTTCCAAGCGCTTAGCAATACCAATAATGGCAATTTTTCCTCTTATTTTGAGTTTGTCTAAACTCTTTACTGCTGAACTTAATTGTCCTTTTCCTCCATCAACAACAATCAATTCTGGCAATGGTTGTTTTTCATCTAAAAGGCGTTTGTACCTCCTGTAAACAACCTCTTCCATACTTGCAAAATCATCAGGACCAACAACCGTTTTAATATTAAAATGGCGATAATCCTTTTTGCTTGGTCTTGCGTTTTTAAACACCACACAGGCCGCCACAGGATTCGTTCCTTGTATGTTCGAATTGTCAAAACACTCAATATGCCTTGGGCGGTCTTTTAAGCTCAAGTCCTTTTGTAATTGTTCCAAAATACGCTTGTTATCTTGCTTTTCAATATTGTTGATTTTGCGTTTTTGTTTGTCCAACTGCATGTATTTTGCATTCCTCAAACTCAGGTCAATTAGTTTTTTCTTGTCACCAATCTTTGGAATTGTAATGCTTAAATCTTCCCAAACATTATCAAGGGAATGAGAACAGTAGATAGTTTTTGAAGTACTTTCAAACCTTTGCCTAAGTTCAATAATTCCTAATTGCAATAATTCTTCATCTGTTTCATTCAATTTTTTATTCAGTTCCAAAGTATGTGCCTGTATAATTGCTCCAGAATTTATTTTTAGATAATTCACAAATGCAGTGTCTTCATCCGATAAAATTGTAAACACATCTACATCATTAATTTTAGGATTTACAATGGTTGATTTTGCTTGATAGTTATTGAGTAAATCAATTTTTTCTTTTACAGATTGTGCTTTTTCAAACTCCATTTTTTCAGAAAAATGAAGCATAGCTGTTTTTAAATGTTGCGTTACCGATTTTATATCTCCTTTTATAATTTGTTTGATATGCTCAATTCCTAATTGATATTCTTCAGTAGATTGCTTGTCCTCACAAGGACCTAAACAGTTTCCCATGTGGTATTCCAAACATACCTTAAACTTCTTTGCTTTGATGTTTTTATCATTCAAATTTAAGCTGCAATTTCTTAAAGGATATAGTTGCTGAAAGAAATCCAAAAGAGTTTTTACGAGCCGAACAGAAGTATAAGGGCCAAAATAAGCCGAGCCATCTTTTATCACATTTCTAGTTTGGAAAATTCTCGGGAAGGGTTCATTTTTTACGCAAATCCAAGGATAAGTTTTTCCATCTTTTAGGGCGACATTATATTTTGGCTGATGTTTTTTTATCAGATTATTTTCCAATAATAGAGCGTCAATTTCAGTAGGAACAACTACATATTGTATGTCGTGAATCTTGCTGACGAGTACTTTTGTTTTTCCGTGTATTTGCTTTTTATTGAAATAGGAACTTACTCGTTTCTTTAGGTTTTTTGCTTTTCCAACATACAGTAAGGTTTCGCTTTTATCGTAATATCGGTACACTCCTGCTTTTTCAGGAATAAGTTTCAGTAAGGTTTGTATGTGTTCGATTGCTGGCATTATCTACTGAGTACAACCACTTGTTTAAGCCTTTCACTTATCCCATCTTCACTAAATACCTCCATCAAAACGATATACATTCCTGTGTTTAGTTGCAAGCCAATTTCTGATGTTCCGTCCCAAATAGCATTTCCCTTGTTGCCAATCATTTGATTGTTCATTAGGCTTTTTACTAATCTCCCTTCACTATCAAAAATCTTGATGGTAGCCATTAAGTTAGTTTTACTGAAACTCCAATTTATGGAGCAAATATCTTTATAGCCATCATTGTTAGGACTGAAAGATTTGGGCTCAATATTCATCTCTCCAATACTTTGAATTACTAATTCTTGGGAGTTTTTATAAGTTGGCGTACCAAAACCTACTGTGCTTGCTGCCGAATGCCAATTGCTAGTGTTTTGCGTTTCGGTATTCTTATCTAATCGTTCTAAACTTACACCATCTTCTGTTTCCAATAACGAAAAGTGCATATCCTCTTGATAAGCAAAAGCATCTATTATTTGGTTTAAGGATTGATGCACGATACAAATAGTTCCTTCTTCATTGGAGAGCGTAGGTAAACTTACGACCTCAATAAAATTGTACGGATTTTCAGTTTTATATTGCGTTTTTACTTTTGCAGAATCGCTCGTTAAAACCAAATAAGTATGTGGTGCAAAAAGATGTATTTCTTCTGTAATTACTTTGCTATTCTCAGGACTTAAAACTCCTCCAAATTCAAAGAAATTGGCTATTCGTAATTGGGATAAATCAAAAAAGGAGTTGGAATTGTTATAAATCTCAACATAATCTACTCCATCATCTTTTGGGTTAAACAGGACTTCATTTATAATGATATCATTCTCTAAAGCAGAATCAGCAATTCCAAAAATCATAGTATTCGAAAGTAAATTCCCAGCACAATCTAATAGTCCATTTGCTAAAATAGTATAAGTTGTATTTGTTGAAAAATTAAAATTGAAAGTCAAGTTTATGGCCTTGAAAAATGGAGCTAGAGGCTTGCTCTCTATTGGTGCTATTGCATTGATTTCAAAAAATGAATTATTGGATAATAATAAAGAGTCTAATTGTTTATTAAAATGAATTTGCACGGTATTACTATCAATTATATGGGCCTTATTAATCCTGAATTTTTCTATATAAACAGATTCCCCAAAAACTGAATTTTGGGTTCCTGGCGTGCCGCCAATATTAGCAATGGACGCGCTCCAATTATTTTTTCCTTCACAAAACAGATTGGGATTTACTTGCTCAATACTCCAGCCTCCCTCATTTTTATTGTCATTATTGTACCATTTATCAGTATAAGAAATTGCATGAATTACAATGCCATTATTATCTTTTAGGATAATATCATTTCCTGAATTGGTTAAAGAAATAGATGAAAATCCAATTTTTGAAATACTGCTTGGAAAAGAATCTAAAGCCGTTTCTTTTATCAAGATTACAAAATTATCAGCCTCAATTTTTGATGGAGTAAACACTTTTTCTGTAGTTCCAATAGTAAGAGTCCAGTCAGTTAGGTCAATAGCAGTATCTGTTCTGTTATACAGTTCAATATATTCTAGTTCTGGTAATCCAATAGATGGAGTGGGGTCAGCAAAAATCTCATTAATTACAATATCATTGGCGTTTATTTCTTGAGGAGATTCTTGTATTGCAGTGTCACCACTGATATTAAAATTATCAAACCAAAATTTATCAGCTCGAGTTGCCGTGTATTTGCAATAAATTCCAAAGTAACTGGATGTTATTATGCTATTGTCAAAAGCAGATCCTTGTAACATAAATTGAGATGAAGTATCAACAAATAATTCCCAATTCCCAATACTATCTCGAGTGACTTTTATTTTCAAATCAGGGTTTATGGCAGCAAGCCCATCTATCCCATCAATAATTTTAGTGGTTGAAGTTCCATCTTGCACATACAGACTCACATCATCAACCGTTCCGCTTTCCCCACCAACACGCACATACATTCCTTTTAATGAGGAGGTAATGTCAGTATTATCAGAAATAAGGTAGACTCTAGAGTAATTAGAGGTAGAGGGGGAGAATGACATTTTCACACTAAATTCCCAAATTCCATTTATGATTGCCTTACTTTCTGATGTTAGGTAAGTTGCATTCGAAATAGTATCATTTAAGTGTAATTGATTTAGGGTGTTAATTTCAAATTGAGCCGTATCACCAAGCCAACTAGGGTTATTTGTGAAATTACCATCTGAAAAATCATCCGTAAATTGAGAGAAACCTACTAATGCTTGTATTGAAAATATAAAAGTAAGTAAGTGTTTTCTCATAGTGTGTAAATATACTATTTTTGGAGAGTAAAAAAAGAAAAATGATTTTAGCAATAGTTGGTGTTACAGGCATGGTAGGCAGAGAGTTATTGTCCGTTCTTTCTGAGAGGAATTTTCCTATAACAGAATTGATTCCTGTGGCTTCTGAAAAGTCATGCGGAAAGCATGTAAACTACTTAGGAAAAGAATATGAAATTATCTCTTTATCTGATCTATTGGAACAGAAAGTTGATGTTGCTTTGTTTTCTGCTGGAGGTGAAATATCTAAAATTTGGGCACCAAAATTAGCTGCTAAAGGATGTAAAGTAGTTGATAATTCATCTTATTGGCGAATGAATGAAAGCAATAAATTGATTGTTCCCGAGATAAATGGTTATGAACTTGCAAAAGAGGATATGATTATTGCAAATCCGAATTGCTCTACAATACAGTTGGTGATGGCGCTTGCCCCACTGCATGAAAAGTATGGTGTAAAACGAGTGGTAGTTTCTACTTATCAATCTATTTCCGGAACAGGAAAAAAAGCAGTTGAGCAATTGGAAAATGAAGAATTATCTTTGGAGGGGGAGATGGTTTATCCTCATCCTATTTATAAAAATGCCCTGCCTCATTGTGATGTTTTTCAGGATAATGGCTACACAAAGGAAGAGATGAAACTTACTAATGAGACTAAGAAAATTTTAGATACTACTATTGAAGTAACAGCTACTGCTGTTCGTGTTCCTGTTGAAGGAGGGCACTCAGAAAGTGTAAATGTAACCTTTGAAAATGATTTTGATATTGAGGAATTAAAAGTTGTTTTATCTGAAATGGAAGGTGTTATTGTGCTTGATAATCCTGAAAATAATGAATATCCTATGCCAATAAATGCACAAGGAAAAGATGAAGTTTTTGTTGGTAGAATTAGAAGAGATTTCACTCAGGAAAAAACATTAAACATGTGGGTTGTTGCGGATAACCTTAGAAAAGGAGCAGCTACAAATACAGTTCAAATTGCAGAGTTACTAATTAAGAATAAATTAGTTTAACTAAAAGCCTTTCTGTAAAAAAGAAGAATCATAAATATTCCAACTGATATTCCTGCATCAGCAATATTGAAAACAGGACGAAAAAAGATGAAATGGTCGCCACCCCAAATTGGCAGCCATTGAGGATAATGACTGTTTATTAACGGGAAGTAAAACATATCAACTACCTTACCGTGTAGCAATGAGGAGTAGCCTCCAGATTCAGGGAGGAACTGTGCTACATTGTTATAGCTTTCGTTAAAAATTATGCCGTAAAATGAGCTGTCAATAATATTTCCAATAGCACCACCAATAATTAACCCTAAAGCAATTAAAGCGCCAGTAGGAAGTTTTGTTTTTGCAATATCGGCAATATATTTCATCCCAAACCCAACTACTATTATCCTAAAAAGAGTGAGAAGTGTTTTTCCCGTGTAGCCACCAAACTCCATCCCAAAGGCCATGCCATTATTTTCAGTAAAGTGAATAATGAACCAATCAAAAATTTGAAATTCTTGCCCTAATATAAAATGAGTTTTAATCCAAACCTTTATAATTTGATCAATTAAAAGGAGGAGAAAAGCGGTAAGAAATATCTTTCTCAAAGTAGTTTATTGTGCTTTTTTTGCTTCAATACTTAGTGTTGCATGAGGTACTAATTGTAGTCTTTCTTTTGCAATTAATTTACCAGTAACTCTACAGATTCCGTAGGTTTTATTTTCAATACGAATCAAAGCATTATTTAAGTGTAGAATAAATTTAGCTTGCCTTTCAGCTAGTTTAATGTTTTCTTCTTTTGATAGTGTTGATGAGCCCTCTTCAAATTGCTTAAAAGTTGGAGAAGTGTCCTCAGTTCCATTGTCAGAATCATTAGCAGTTGCAGCTCTTAAAATTGCTAAATCTTCCTTAGCACTCTCAATTTTTAGTAGAATTAATTGTTTAAATTCTTGAAGTTCATCTTTGGTATATGTTGTTTTTTCAGCCATAATTTTATTGTTTTTTAATACTTACTTTAGCAGTAATATTATCTATTAATTCAATTTCATTAGCGTCATCATCAGTTTTCTCTACAAATTCTAATTTGCTTGCTAAAGTTTCATCACAAATATAAGTGAAATTATTTCGAATAGCAGAGCTTAGTTGCTCATTGTTTTCAACCAAGATATTAACCTTATCAGTTACCTCAAAATTCTTATCTTTTCTAAGGTTTTGAATACGATTAATAAATTCACGTGCTAAACCTTCTTCCTTTAATGATACCGAGATATTAATATCTAAAGCAACTGTTACCCCATCATTACTACTTACAATACATCCTGGTATATCTGCAGAGGTAATCTCAACATCAGTGTTGTCAATCGTAATATTTTCATTAATTACATAAGTACCTTCTTTCTCAATTTGCTTAATATCATCAGAAGTAAATTGAGCAATAGCTGCTGCAATTAACCTCATATCTTTACCAAACTTAGGTCCTAGTGTTTTAAAATTAGGTTTTATTTGCTTTGTTAGTACATCAGAATCTTCTGTTAGATATTCAATTTCTTTAATATTAATTTCACTTAATATAATAGCTGAAATTTGTTCAATATCTTGTTGCATCTTCTGATTTAGAACAGGAATCATTATTTTTTGTAATGGCTGCCTTACTCTAATCATTTCTTTTTTCCTTAAGGATAAAGCTAGTGAAGTAATATTTTGAGCTAACTGCATTTTTCGTTCTAAATCTGCATCAACTTTATTGTCATCTGATTTTGGGAAATCAGCTAAATGTACTGAAGTTGCAGTATGTTTATTGCTTATCGTATTTAAATCTTGGAATAAACGATCCATAAAGAATGGCGCAATTGGAGCGGCAATAATGGCAATCTTTTCTAAACACTCAAAAAGCGTTTGGTAAGCAGCTACTTTTTCGGTATTATATTCTCCCTTCCAGAAGCGTCTTCTGCTTAAGCGAACATGCCAATTACTTAATTTTCCGATTACAAAATCTTGAATTAACCTTGCAACACGAGTCGGTTCATAGTCTTCATAATTTCCTTCAACCTCTTTAATTAAGGTGTTTAGTTCTGAAAGAATCCAACGGTCAATTTCTGTTCTATTTTCAATAGCTACCTCAGACTCAGTATGGCTAAAGCCATCAATATTCGCATATAAAGCAAAGAAAGAATAAGTATTGTAAAGTGTCCCAAAGAACTTTCTTTGCACTTCCTGTATTCCTGCTTCATCAAACTTTAAATTATCCCAAGGCTGTGCGTTAGATATCATATACCACCTTGTCGCATCAGCACCATATTGGTCAATTATTTTAAAAGGATCGGCAGCATTCCCTAATCGCTTAGACATTTTGTTTCCATTCTTATCTAAAACTAATCCATTTGAAATTACATTTTTATAGGCAACAGAATCAAACAGCATAGTTGAGATGGCATGCAAAGTAAAGAACCAACCTCTAGTTTGGTCAACTCCCTCAGCAATAAAATCAGCAGGATAATTTTGTTCAAATATTTCCTTATTCTCGAATGGATAATGCAGTTGAGCATATGGCATTGACCCAGAATCAAACCAAACATCAATTAAATCTAGCTCTCTTTTCATTGCTTCTCCCTTTTCATTCACTAGAATAATATCATCAACATAGGGTCTGTGTAAATCAAAACTATTGTAGTTTTCTTTTGAAAAATCGCCAGGAGTAAAGTTAACTAAAGGATTAGTTTTCATTAGGCCAGCAGCTATTGATTTTTCAATCTCAATTTTTAATTCTTCTATCGAACTAATGCAAATTTCTGATTCTCCATCTTCAGTTCTCCAAATAGGAATAGGAATTCCCCAAAAACGAGAACGAGATAAATTCCAATCTACTAAGTTTTCCAGCCATTTTCCAAAACGCCCTTCTCCAGTTGATTTTGGTTTCCAGTTAATTGTTTTGTTAAGTTCCAACATTCTGTCCTTATAGTCAGTAGTTTTCACAAACCAACTATCCATAGGGTAGTACAAAATTGGCTTATCAGTACGCCAACAATGAGGGTATGAGTGCTCGTATTTCTCTGCTTTAAAGCAAAGGTTTTCCTCTTTCAATTTGATTACAATTTGCACATCAACTGATAACTTTGGCTTCTCTTCTGTTTCAGTATAGAAATCATCCTTCACATACATTCCTGCAAAATCAGTAACGGCATCAACAAATTTTCCTTGCTTGTTAACTAAAGTTAGACTTCCAATTCCGTTTTGCTTACAAACTCTATTATCATCCGCTCCAAAGCTTGGTGCTAAATGAACAATTCCTGTCCCATCTTCAGTAGTTACAAAATCTGCAATAATAACTTTAAAGGCATCTCCTTCTTCTGGTTGTGTATATGGTAAAAGTTGCTCGTATCTTAATCCTTCCAAGCTATTTCCTTTAAATTCTGAAATGAATTTGTAAGGAAGGTTCTTCTTTCCAACTTCATAGTCTTCAAATTTTAAATCTGCATTTTCTGGACTAAAATATTTTGAAGCTAACTCCTTTGCGACAATAACAGTTATTACTTTTCCTGTATATTGATTTAAGGTTTCTACTAATAAGTAATCAATCTTTTTTCCAACTGCTAATGCAGTATTTGATGGTAATGTCCATGGGGTAGTTGTCCAAGCTAAAAAGTAAATATCGTTATTTGTTTTACTAAATAAAGAATTTGATTTATCCCCTTTTACTATTTTGAATTGAGCAATTGCTGAGGTATCCTTTACATCACGATAACATCCTGGTTGATTTAGTTCGTGTGTACTTAATCCTGTTCCTGCTTTTGGTGAAAAAGGCTGTATTGTATGCCCTTTATAAAGCAATCCTTTTTTGTGCATTTTTCCTAAAAGCCACCAAACGCTTTCAATGTATTTATTGTCATAAGTAACATAAGGATTTTGCATATCTACCCAATATCCCATTTCTTCTGTAATATCTTCCCAACTCCCTTTGTACTTCATTACATTCGTACGGCAAGCCTTATTGTAATCCTCAATGGATATTGTTGTTCCAATATCTTCTTTAGTAATTCCTAGTTCTTTTTCCACACCTAGTTCTACCGGCAATCCGTGTGTATCCCATCCTGCTTTTCGATTTACTTGAAATCCTTGTAGGGTTTTGTAGCGACAAAATAAATCTTTAATCGTACGGGCAATGACATGGTGAATTCCGGGCATTCCGTTTGCTGAAGGAGGTCCTTCATAAAAAGTAAATGTAGGATTTCCTTTTCTACTTTCAATACTTTGATTGAAAACATCAGATTCTCTCCAGTTTTCTAAAACTTCTTTATGGGTTTTAGATAGGCTTAATTGTTTGTATTCCTTGAACTTGCTCATTTTTTATGCTAAATATAATGCGTGCAAATATAGTTTTTGCATTTTAGATAAGCAATGCTAATTTGGCATAAAAAAAAGAAATGGTTTTTAGCTATCTAATAATGATAATCTCAGATGTTTCCTGATGTTTCCATCCTTCAAAATCTTGATAATATATTTGATAAATATAAGCACCGAATGGCAAATCTTTTCCTGATTTTTGATGCTTTCCGTCCCATCCATTAATTAATTTCCCTCCGCTATAAATACATTTCAAATCATTAATATTATTAGTTGAATATACTAATTCGCTAAAACGACTATACACATTAAAAGTAAAAGTATTTTCTCTTATGCCGTGATAAGAAATGCAAAAGTTGTCGTTTATTCCATCCAGGTCAGGAGTAAATGAATTAGGGATATACATCCAATAGTCATCAGTAATTTGAATTTGCTTAAAGGTAGTGTCAGTACATCCCTTATCGTCCTCAATAATTAAACTTACTTGATACCTTGCTAATGAGTCTTTATAGGTATGGTAAGGGCTTTCAGAGAAGTCAATAGGAGTATTATCTCCAAAGTCCCATTGCCAAGAAGTAATATCCCCATTAGATTTATCAATTAGTTGAGTTGTTGTGTAAAGAATAGTCATACTATCCGGTTGCGGTTCAAACTCAGCAATAGGAGATTTTAGTATAGTTACAATTGCAGATCCATTTATTGCTCCAGCTGCATTAGCATCAGAAAAGTTGGTGAGAATGTAATTCCCCTCCTGTTTACTATTGATGATGTACGGATTAATTGTAGTTGTAATTGAAGGTTGTTCAATTCCATTTATTGAATAAGAGAAAGTGTAAGGTGCTACGGCATTATTAAAATATACATTTACTTTAGCGCTTACTTTAGCATTATCACATACAGTATCGTTTCCGTTAATAAATGCACTCATTTTATAAATATTTAAGATAACAAGATCGTTATATATTCCATAAAAAGAATTGTTAGGCCCACTTCCGTTTAATAAAGTATTACTGTCAGTTCCCCAAGAACTAAATACATATTGAGGGTCAATAGAAGGATTTATTGTATTTAAATCATCAATAAATACAGTTTCAGAGTATGGAAAGTTTGTAATCATATTCCCATTAATATTAATTGAAGTTGTAGTTCCAACAGGATTTATGTCGTAAACAATAGTAGGTTTCTTATAAATATATAGTGTTATATTATCATCATTAGATGCATAAAATGAATCTACCATATTGGAAGGAAAAGGCATTAATGTAACACTGTCAGATCCCCAGGTATTAAAGCCATATAAAGGGTCAATATTTGGAGATATATTTACTGTGTCATTTACTATATAACTTATTGTGGTAGGAAAGGTGTTAATTACGTTTCCGTTAACTGTTATTGTTGTATTACTTCCTGCAGGTATTACATTATAGGTTATATCTTTTGTAGGAATAAAATAAGCTTGAACCGTCACATCTCCTTGTAAGTCTAGTACTAAAGTATCAACATTTGGGTCATATATATATGTATTTGTTGAAATAACTTCCCAGTGATCAAAAGACCCACTTTTCACCTCAAAAGGAAGGGATATTCCACCAAACCTTT
>Ga0233426_10002844_pt1 | contig 14154 bp, 14 predicted proteins | sample SI_118_April2016_6_FD_179875 | JGI IMG/M metagenome (GOLD analysis project Ga0233426, IMG submission 179875) | Seawater microbial communities from Saanich Inlet, British Columbia, Canada - SI_118_April2016_10_MG | ecosystem: Environmental > Aquatic > Marine > Inlet | place: Canada: British... | reverse complement strand
GACAGCGCAAGCAGCCTTGCAACCCCCTGAGCATGCGCCCTATCGGCAGCGGCCAAGGATTCAAACACAATGATATCCACGTGATCGATTTGATCCACTAATGCGGGGTAACCCTTTATTTCGATTGTGCCTTCCTGGGTTGTCACGCTCATCGGCAGGATTTCGAAATCCCAAGTTTTGAGACCGACTCGAGCGAGCGCGTGCGTCGGCTGACGATCTGGCGCACGAGCCTTAAACTGCTGAAAAAGGGCGGCCAGGTTTCGCCCTGAACCCAGGACCTTGCCTGACGCATCAACCACCCGCACTTGGATGGAAAGATGCTTATCTAATCCTTCTACCTGAAAGTCAGATTCAACAATCGCAACCCCCGTCATGCGAAACAGGCGATCTGCCAAGGCTGCTCGAAGCGAGCCTTTCGAGGCATCCAGCCCAGCCAGCGCCTTTTCAGCATATTCCGGCGCGGGCACAAAATTCTTGCGCAACGCTTTCGGCAGCGACTTGATCAAGGCAAGGCATTTTTCCGGCAACAGCCCGGGCACGAGCCAGTCTAGCTTTTCGCTCGAAACCTGATTGAGCAGCGATATCGGCACGTCAATGCTGACGCCGTCATCCACCGCGGCGGGGTCAAACGCATACTGCAATGGCAAAGCATTATTCCCAACGGACAGCGCATCAGGATAGAGCGACTCAGAAATTGCGGCATCGCGCTGCATTAGAAATTCCCGGGTAAGCAGCAGTGCGCCTCCCAACCCTCGGTCTGACCTGAGTGCCTCGGTCAGATCAATTTCGCTTACCACAGTCGCCGGTAAGGCCGAGTCATAGAATTCAAACAACCTTTGATGATCCACCAGCAGGTCGCGCTTACGACTTTTGGATTCTAGAGCTTCGATTTCATCAATCAGCACTTCGTTTTTGCGCAAAAACTTAAACCGGTCTACCAACTGTCGCATAACCAACGCGTCTTGAATAAAAAGATCCCGAGCACCACTCGGGTCAATGTTCGAGTAGTCGGTTTGCCGACGCTTCACCAGCACAACCCCAAACAAGCTTACTTCCTCGAAACACAACACTTGACCACGAGTTACATCAAAATGCGGTTCAAAATAGCGCCGTTTCACTAAGTGCTCGGCGGCAGACTCAACCCATTCCGGTTCGATTTCACAATTGGTGCGAGCAAACAATCGGCTCGTTTCAACCAACGCCGCCGCCATCAGCCATTTTGGCTTACGCTTAAAGAGACTCGACGCGGGGAAAATATGATACCGGCGATTTCTGGCGCCGGCGTAATCGCCTTTATCGGTGCGTTCAGCGACTTGCCCCAGATACCCAGGCAGCAAGGCTCGGTGCACCTGTTCATAGTCACTTTCGCCCCGGTTAATTCTGAACTTCTTGTCGCGGCAAATCAGCAGGAGCTGAGTGTGGATCTCACGCCAATCCCGCATTCGAAGATAGGATAAAAACTGGCTTCGACAGAACTTCCGAAGCTCGCCCTGGGTTGATGCTTGTCGTTTCGCCTCATAGCCCTCCCAAAGCCTCACCAAGTCTAAAAAGTCCGATTGACCATGCCGCCATTGCCCATGCGCCTCATCGGCCTTTTGGGTGGCGTCGGCTGGCCGCTCCTTTGGGTCTTGAACAGACAGGCCGCTGACAATAATCAAGACCTCCTTCAAGCAGCTGAACCGATTGGCCTCAACTAACGTCCGCGCCAAGCGCAAATCCACAGGAAAATCCGCTAAATCACGCCCCACCCGGGTCAGCCTGCGCTCACCGTCAATGGCCTGCAATTCCGTTAACAGCTGAAAACCATCCGACAGCTGCCGCTGCTCTGGGCGCTCTATAAACGGAAACTTTGCGGGATCCCCCAGCTTTAATTTCATCATCTGCAGCAGCACGGCAGCCAGATTGGTGCGCAGAATCTCTGGGGTCGTAAACTCGGGACGGCCAAGAAAGTCCGCTTCACTGTACAGCCTGAAACACACCCCGTCGCTGATTCGCCCGCAACGTCCTTTACGTTGATCAGCGCTGGCACGAGAAATCGCCTCGATGGGTAAGCGCTGGATCTTTGACGTCACGCTGTATCGTGAGATTCTCGCCATTCCTGGGTCGATCACATAACGAATGCCGGGCACAGTGAGCGAGGTTTCTGCAACGTTGGTCGTCAGCACCACGCGAGTTTGCCGCAAGGACGAAAACACGCGATTCTGCTCTTTAGCCGAAAGACGTGCATACAGCGGCAAAATTTCTGCTGGCACCCGCCACTTTTTTCGCAGCAACAGCGCAACTTCACGAATTTCGCGCTCGCCCGCTAAAAAGATAAGCACGCCGCCCGGTGATCGGTGACCGCGCTCCAAGATCATGATTTCGTTGAGTGCCTCGAGAATACCCAATTCTAGGCCCGCTTCGGCATCGTCCTCCGCGGCCTGCTCGGTCATGGGCCGGTAACGCACTTCAACGGGATACGTCCGACCAGAGACCTCAATGACAGGCGCATCATTAAAATGCTTTGAGAACCGTTCCAAATCAATGGTCGCCGACGTAATAATCACTTTGAGGTCTGGGCGTTTAGGAAGAATCCTTTTGATATAGCCCAGTAAGAAGTCGATGTTCAAACTGCGCTCATGCGCCTCATCGATAATTAGCGTGTCGTATTGTTCTAGAAATCGATCGTTCTGCGTCTCCGCCAACAAAATACCGTCGGTCATAACTTTGATTAGGGTGCGATCGCTGGTTTGGTCCCCAAAACGAATTTGAAAGCCCACCTGCTCGCCTATCGGCACTGCAAGCTCTTCGGCCAGGCGAGCCGCCACTGTACGCGCCGCCACACGGCGCGGCTGGGTGTGGCCGATCGTGCCCAGTATGCCCCGCCCGAGTTCCAGGCAAATTTTTGGTAATTGGGTGGTTTTACCTGAGCCGGTTTCGCCTGCAACGATCACCACTTGATGCTTTGAAATAGCGGCCTTTAAATCTTCAAGCCGTCCAACAACCGGTAAAATGTCAGGGTACTGAACCGCCGGTTTGGCGGCCAGGCGGGTCCGGACAGACGCCTCAGAGCGAGCCTTACGCTTTTCAAATTGCTTGGCTTGTCGCGGGTTGCCCGCTAGTTTAGAAAGCGAGAAACGATCTCGAATCAAACAGCCCTGAAGTTGCTTCGCGAGGGTGGGCCGGGATGGCGCTTGCGACATGATCTTTCACTTCATTGAATAAGGGCAACGTCACGAATCACACTAAGACACATGTCTTAATTACTTCGACAGGGCATTCATCCCTTCTTCAATACCCCGAATGGTCAACGGAAACATGTGGTCCTCAACCAACTTCTTGGTCAATGCCACCGATGTTGAGTACTCCCACGTATCCTGAGGCGTCGGATTGATCCAGATCACTTTATCGAAAGTATCTTGTAATCGCTGCATCCAAATCGCACCCGCCTCTTCATTCCAGTGCTCAACGCTGCCGCCGGAATGCGTAATCTCGTAAGGCGCCATGGTCGCATCCCCAACAAAGATTACTTTATAGTCGTGACTGTATTTGTGCAGAATATCAAAGGTATCGATGCGCTCGTTCATACGCCGACGGTGCTCTTTCCACACGCCATCATAGATAAAGTTATGAAAATAATAGGTCTCTAGGTGCTTGAACTCGCTACGCGCCGCCGAAAACAACTCTTCACACACTCGAACATGGGCGTCCATCGAGCCGCCGTTGTCCAAAAACAGCAAAACTTTAACCGTATTGCGGCGCTCAGGACGCATTACGATATCCAGCAGTCCGCCATTTTTGGCCGTTTTATCAATCGTGTTGTTGATATCAAATTCGTCATCTGCTCCGGTGCGGGCAAGCTTTCTGAGCCGACGCAAGGAAATCTTTAAGCCGCGAGTCCCAAGCTCAATATTATCGTCGTAGGCTTTGTAGTCGCGTTTGTCCCACTGCCGCTTACCGCGTCGCTTCTTACCGCGCTTATCATCACCCTCTTCGCCCCGCCCGTTTTTACCTTTACCTTCTTTGTCTTTCTTATCACCTTCACCGCGGGCCTCTTTCTCAACCTCGCGCTTGAACGCTTCAATCAATTTCTCAAGCCCGCCCAAACCCTCGATTTTCTCGAGCTCTTCTTTAGAGAGAGATTTTTCGAATTCTCGACGCAGATATTCATCAGGAATTAAACTAGACAGCAAGCTAGCAAGATCCTCTAAACCTTTGAAATAGGTACTAAAAGCCCGGTCAAATTTGTCGTAGTGACGTTCGTCTTTGACTAGGGTCATACGACTTAGATAATAAAACTCATCGATGTCGGCGTAGACGAGACGCGCCTTGAGGACTTCTAAAAGATGCATCAACTCGGTGATTGAAACCGGGATTCTGGCTTTCTTGAGTTCCATGAAAAAATTGATCAGCATGCTCAATACTTCCTTTTTACTTACGCGCTTGAAGCTGCTTGGCTTCTGCGTCTACCGCTTGCCTCATCAGCAACATCTCTTGGTGCTACACGAGGTCATTCATGAGGTCAGCCAGAAGGTCTTTCATAACGCCCTCTATCGGGCCCATTCAACCCCCAAGACCGCCTTATTAAACACTTCAAGTCCACCTTATCCATGCACCGTTCCCAAGCGTCTTTCAACGCCGCGGTTCAGTGCACTCTTACAAACACCTTTCAGGCCATTTTGGCAGCCTTGATGACCGCACTCTGCGGCCAGTGGTTATAGCCGCCAGTCACTGCTCTCGCGTTGACCGTTACGATGGGTTTAAGGCCGGCCTAAGCCTAGCCTTGTCCTCCAGAGCTATTACCACCTGACTGACGCCGGTTCATAAAGGCCAGTCGCTCTAGCAGCTGCACGTCTTGCTCGTTTTTAACCAAGGCGCCATACAGCGGCGGAATCGCTTTGGTGGTGTCGCGGTTGGTTAGGATTTCTTCTGGAATGTCATCCGCCATCAGCAATTTCAACCAATCGATCAACTCAGAGGTTGAGGGCTTTTTCTTCAGGCCCGGTACTTTTCGGACATCAAAGAATATCTCAAGCGCTTCCTTCACCAAGTCCTGCTTAATGCTTGGATAATGGACATCAACGATTTGCTGCATCGTCTCGCGGTCCGGAAACTGGATGTAGTGGAAGAAACAACGCCTGAGAAACGCATCCGGCAATTCTTTTTCATTATTCGACGTAATCACAACAATCGGCCGCACCTTGGCTTTCACCATCTCGCCCGTTTCATAGACATAGAACTCCATTTTATCGAGTTCCTGCAGCAAATCGTTCGGGAATTCGATATCGGCCTTGTCGATTTCATCGATCAGCAGCACAACTTTGTGATCCGCCTCAAAGGCCTCCCACAACTTGCCCTTCTCAATGTAGTTTTTAATATCATGAACCCGATCATCACCCAACTGCGAATCGCGCAAGCGCGAGACCGCATCATACTCATACAGCCCTTGCTGCGCCTTCGTGGTGGATTTGACGTTCCAGGCAATAATTGGCAAGCCTAGAGACTCCGCGATTTCTTCTGCAAGCATCGTTTTACCGGTGCCGGGCTCCCCCTTAATCAGAAGCGGTCGTTCAAGCGTGACCGCAGCGTTAACCGCCATCTGGAGTTCATCTGTGGCGATATAGGTTTTGGTACTTGAGAATTTCATAACGTCCCTTACATCCTGATCAATATTTAAATTTTTCCCGCCCCGTACTTTAATTTGACTGCGCAAGCATAGCAAGCCTCGGCCCGGAGCAACCTTTTTACCCGCCTACCTGTTCTGGCGCATCCGTTGTCGCCCCTTTATCTCTCGGGCGAACGATCCCGAAAACGCCGACACTTACCAGCATAGCGACGTAAAACACCAGCAAGATCACGCCACCTTGAAGCGTTGTCGCGGCGCCGCGCAGCAGTAGGTCCATCACCAGCGTGAGCACCGCCGGAGCATAATGACCTGGAAACTCCGCAATTTCGGCCGGCGTAAACGCCAAAACGATAAAATGGCCTCGAACCATGGCTTTGGTAAAGAATGATCGCGCCGCCGTGAGGGCAAACAACTGGGTCGCAAACAAGACCCCGAATCCAAGATAAACGGCCCAAGCAAGGACATACTCAAAACTGCTATCCATTACTGCTCAACCCAATGAATAATGCGTTCTTCAAGTTCTTCCTCGTGAACAAATTCCTCAGAAACACACCGCCCGGTCACCGCAATTCCGGCCTCTATCACCGATTCCGCTCGCCCAGATATCAGGGGATGCCAATCTTGCAGCGGCTTACCTTCGGCAACTAAGCGATAAGCGCAGGTAGTGGGCAACCAATGAAACTCAGCGACATCGTTGGGTGTCAGCCAAACACAATTCGGCACCAAACGGTTCCGCTCTTGGTACTCCGTACACCGACACGCATCCTGATCTAAGTAGCGGCACACCACGTCGGTATAAAACACCTCATCGGTATCTTCATCCTCGAGCTTGTGCAGGCAACACCGCGCGCAACCGTCGCACAACGACTCCCACTCACCCCGATTCATTTCCTCAAGCCGTTTGGTCTCCCAAAACCGCATCACCCAACCACCGGCGGCATTTGTAGGTAATAACCTTTATCTTCAACTGCCGATATCACGTCTGTCGCGCATACTCGGGCCAATTGCTGCCCCGCCTTTAAATCGAGGGTCATGACCGGCGTCGGGTCACCGAACTGCGCAAGCAGCGCTGACGGTACTTTTTCGAGGCCGACCGCTTCAGCCACATACACATAGAGGTATTCGCGCGACGAGGCCTTATAAACGGTTACTTTCATGACTGCCCTATCGCCGCCAGCAGCGGGATCCCCACCACGGCTTCACGCCAACCCGACAGGTGACTAGGGAGCATCGCCCTACCCTGAATATCTGACTTAATAATCGCCTCTAGATCACGTCGTCTGCAAAGAAGCTCAGGTGAAATACCGTATTGCTTCGCTTGATCAGCAACGACTCGGCGCAAACGATCTAGCTTGTTTTTATTAACCGGCGTTGCGTCCTTCGCTATGCGTGCCGGCAGTACAGCCTCGGTGACACTGCCTGCTTCAGAACCAAGCTCGGCAAGCGCTTCACCAAACCGACTCACTGCACGTCTCGATATCCACTCAACGCCCCTCATCTCAGCGACGCTTTGGACTTCATTCAAGGCCAGCGCGATCAGCTCATCATTATCTAACACACGATTTCGCGGTACATTTAGCGCCTGAGACTCACGCTCTCTGAACGCGCAGAATGCACGCAGATACTGCAATTGCCGCGCAGTCAAAAACGAGATGCCCTTAAGCTTTAAATATGCCGCGTCGGGATCAATTTTAGTCGGCAGGTCTTGGGTTAACTTAAGCGACTCTGATAACACCCATTCAACACGACCTTTCTCTGCGAGCAATTCGGCCAGCATCGGATAAATTTCGAACAAATGAATAACGTCCTGAGCTGCATAATCTAATTGAGATTGCCGCAAGGGTCTCGCCAACCAATCCGATCGAGTTTCTCCCTTTGGGATATCAATGCTCAGAAAATGTGCAACCAACTTTTGATAACTTAAGGCGTGCCCGATCCCCAGCATTGCAGCCGCAATCTGGGAATCAAAAATTGGCGTCGGCACGCAATCGAGCCAGTATTGAAAGACTTCCATGTCCTCTGAACCCGAATGCACGACTTTTAAGGTGTCTGGGCATTTCATGAGCGCCTGCAAGCCGCTGAGGTCTTTGATGGGCAAAGGGTCGAGCAGGTAATTGTCATGACCCAGTCCGATCTGAAGCAGACCAATCATCGGGTAATACGTGTTGAACCGCGCAAACTCAGTGTCGAGCGCGATCACGGGCGCCGCGGCACAAGCCGTCAACAGCGCCTCGAGCCCAGCATCATCGTCAATATAGTGATAATTCATTAGATTGGCTTTCTTCCCAGCATTGCGTGCGCCAAAGTACCGCCATCAACAAACTCAAGTTCACCGCCCATTGGAATACCATGGGCAATTCGGCTGACTACCACACCGAGGGGCAGCAATCGGTCGGAGAGGTAATGGCTCGTAGCCTCGCCTTCAACCGTTGAATCTAGGGCGATGACCACCTCTTGCACCTCAGACTGACATCGAGCGACTAACGCCTCCGCGCCAATCTCTTTCGGGCCAATGCCATCGATCGGCGACAGGTTCCCTTTGGTCAAAAAATAATGCCCCTGAAAGCTGCCAGATTGCTCAAGGGCCATAACATCCGCCGGGCTTTCAACAACGCAAAGCTGCGACTTATCGCGTTTGGGGTCAGCACAGATACGGCAGATTTGGGTTTCACAAAAATTTCGACAACCCTGGCATTCACCGACCCGGGTCAGGGTCTCGTGTAAGACTTTTGAAAGCGCTTCACCACCAGATCGATCCCGCTCAAGAAGATGCCACACCATGCGCTGGGCCGACTTTCGCCCAACACCGGGCAGACACCGAAAGGCATCAATCAATTGTTCAATCAACGCATCATTCATAACCGCTTGCTCGCCCTTCGCTTCATACTCTAGCTGCCAAAAGGAAACTTAAAGCCTGGCGGCAACGGCATCCCTCCGGTCAAACTCGACATCGAGTCTTTTTGTTGCGCCTCTACCTTGCGAACAGCGTCGTTTACCGCCGCGGCCAATAAATCTTCCAGCAATGTTTTTTCTTCGGTCAGCACAGCTGCATCAATGTGTACGCGCTTAACATCGTATCGGCCCGTCATGCGCACCGTGACCATCCCAGCGCCCGATTCGCCTTGAACTTCCATGGATGCCATTTTGTCCTGCATCTCTTGGAACTTCCCCTGCATCTCTTGAGCCTGCTTCATTAAGCCTTCCATTCCACCCTTCAACATGGCTACCCTTCTCCTTTGGCGACTTTAGGCATAACGCTACCCTCAACAATCTTTGCATCGAACCCTGCAATCAGATGCTGCACGCCAGGATCTGTCGTGACTTCCTGCTCCGCGGCTTCGAGCGCGGCCGCTCGTGCAGCATCGATCAAAGCCGCTGGCGTTTTACCCTCAACCAATGCAATGGTCACGAAAACTGACGTCTCTCGGCCTAGAACGTTACCGAGTAGTTCGGACAACCGAGGAATTTGCCCTTCGTTAAACAAACTCGAATGGGCGGGATCCAGACTAAGATGGAAGTTGCCTTCGGCTTCATCAGTCAAGACACAATTGCTGGCCATTGCATACGCAATGCCGCCTAAATTCGTTTGCGTTAATAACGCGCGCCATCGATCGTCCCGCCCGGGTTGACCCGGCTCGGCGGGTCTTACCGCCTGCGCGGCAACTGCGTCGGTTGGCAGATCGATGACATTGCTCGGCTTTTGAATCGCCGCGTCATCCACGGCACCCACTTCCGAGACCTCATCCTGAGGTTGACCAACGCTTTCGGACGCAACCCCCTGCTGGCTAACGGGCAATTTGTCAGTCCCCGGATTGATTTGACTGCCAACGGCACCTGACGCACTAGGGCTTTGCTTGCTCACAGCCGGCGAGCGATCAAGAGAACTGATCGCCGGATCATTGCCCTCCGGGCTCGGCGCTTGGCGCGTAGCGGCCGCAGTTGCATCAGACGACATGATTGTTACTGCCTCAGCTGCTACCGCAACCGCTGGTGTTAACTGTGCGGCTTGCGGCTTTTGAACACTTGTTAAAGCGTCCCGGAGGCCCGCCAAGGGAGAGCCCATGGCCGGTTTAGGCGTGCTGCTATCAGCAGCCGGCGGCTTTGGGACTGCCACCGTTGCCTCGGGGGGCGAGTCATCGTCTAATTCAAACGCCAACATCCGGATCATGGTCATCTCGAAGCCCATTTTAAGGTCCGGGGCAAGGTTCAGATCGCGCTTCCCCATCAACGCTATCTGATAAAACAACTGAACCTGCTCTGCGGAAATATTGGTCGCTAACTGACCTATTTTTTCGCGGTCACCGAAACTATTGTCCACACCCTCGGGCACCACTTGAAAAACAGCGACCTTGTGCAGCACCGTTAACACTTCGTCGAGCAAAGCTGAAAAATCTGGCGCAAATTCAGCAACTTGATCAATCACTTCATAAACCTTTGCGCCGTTGCCTGCCGCCACCGCATCGATCAGTCGATACACCTCTTGCCGATCTACAGTGCCCAGCATGGTTGCCACTTCTACGCCCAGCAGTTTGCCAGAACCAAATGCAATGGCCTGATCCGTCAAACTTAATGCATCGCGCATGCTGCCATCGGCTGCGCGCCCAAGTTGCCAGAGCGCACTGTCTTCAGCCTCGATGCTTTCTTCGGCCAAAACCACTTTCAGATGATTGACCACCCGCTCTGGGGTCATGTTCTTCAAATTAAACTGTAAGCACCGTGACAAAACCGTTACGGGCAGTTTTTTAGGGTCGGTTGTTGCGAACAAAAACTTGACGTGCTCTGGTGGTTCTTCGAGCGTTTTTAACATAGCGTTGAAGCTGCTTTTGGACAGCATATGAACTTCGTCGATCAGGTACACTTTGAACCGCGAAGCCGTCGGTAGATACTGCACGTTGTCGAGCAGATCCCGCATATCGTCAACACCCGTTCGAGAGGCGGCATCGACTTCGATCAAATCGACACTCCGGCCTTCACTAATCTCAACACAAGAAGAACACGTGCCACACGGCTCAGAGGTTACGCCCTGCTCACAATTTAAACATTTCGCAAAAATTCTAGCGATGGTGGTCTTACCCACCCCCCGGGTTCCAGTAAACAAATAGGCGTGGTGCAACCGGTTTTGATCCAAGGCATTGATCAGGGCTTGGAGCACATGCCCCTGGCCTTCCATCGCCTTGAAATGGCCTGGTCGATACTTTCTTGCAAGAACCTGGTATGACATAGTGTGCGCCTGTGAACCGCCTTATTGTAGCCCATGCAGTGGGGCTTGGGCGAACTTAACACCGACTTTTAAGTGCGACAGTTGACCTTTACAAGGACCTCTCATGATCATCATTGGCCATCGCGGCGCGAGCGGTAATTTTCCAGAGAATACGCTTGCAGCGTTTCGAGCCGCCGCCGAACTTGGCTGCGCCTGGGTCGAACTTGATGTACACGTTTTAGAGGGAGAGCTCGTGGTCATCCACGACGAACAGCTTAACCGGACAACCAATGGCAACGGCCACCTTACCACAGCAGGTTTGGCGGGTGTCCGGGCACTGGACGCAGGCAATGGCGAACAGGTGCCATTACTGTCTGAAGTCCTCGCCACACTCAATGGTAATGTTGCCATCAATGTTGAATTGAAAGGCTCGGGCACGGCAGAGCCAACCTCACAACTGCTTTTGGCGGCTTGTGACGCCGGCATTTGGCGGCCCGATCAGTTCCTATTGAGCGCGTTCGATCATAGAGAGTTGCAGCGAGCCGACCCAATTTTTCCCCGCGGTGTGCTCTGGGGCCGTCCCGCCGATGACATGATTGCGCGCAGCCTAGCAATGGGTGGCCAATGGATGAATATCGCCCTCAAAGCAGCGACCGAGGAGCGGGTAACAGCCGCGCAGCAAGCCGGTTTAAAGGTCGCGGTTTATACGGTCAACGAGCCCAGCGACTTGGCCGCCATGCGCGCGCTTGGCGTTGATGCGGTATTTTGTGATTACCCAGAACGCGGGCTCCAAACATAGTTACTGCGCCGTATAGAACGGTGCGCAAATCGTTGACCGAGCCTGCTAATTTTCCCGGACTCAACCACACCCCTTACAGTGTTGCCAAACGAGCGTGCTTGCCATGAACCCGGAATATTACCTTGAGCACATTGACTTTCAAGCCACCACGAAACTGGATTTTACCACTCTGTTTCGGGGGACCCCGGAGTCTTTAGAGCGTTATTACTGGATCTGATCAAACCTTTTCGTCACGACGATTTCAACAAGATCGCCTGCCCGGAATCCTTGGGTTTTGTACTGGGATCTGCTGCCGCAACCGAGCTGCGGAAAGGGTTAGTATTGATCCGAAAGTCGGGCAAGTTACCCAATATTCAGGGCAACATTGCGCGACAAACCTTTACCGACTATGCCGGCGAAAAAAACAGCTTTGAGGTTAACAAAGCGCTCATCGAACCAATTATTTCCCTTTGAACTCTGGGGTTCGCTTTTCAAGAATCGCATCGACCGCCTCGACATGATCTTCCATCTGATGCGCCAACGCCTGCAGTCCCGCTGACATTTCGAGAATGCTAGGTAAATCCGCTTTACGAGATTCTTTCAACAATTTTTTCGTCATGCGCAACGCATGCGGAGGATTGGCCGCGACTCGTTCAGCCAATTGCTGAGCCGCCGCCATCAAATCTTCCGGCGCAACAACACTTGAAACCATTCCCCAGGAGAGTGCTGTCTCGGCATTTACCGGCTCGCCCGTAAACGACATCTCATTGGCTCTGGCCTGACCGATCACTCGCGGTAAAAACCAAGCACCGCCATCCCCGGGAATCAATCCTACTTTGACAAAACTCTCGGCAAAAATGGCCTTCTCGGACGCCACCCGCAGGTCACACATCATCGCAAGATCGCACCCCGCCCCGATCGCCGCACCGTTGACCGCAGCAATAATCGGCACTTCCAAGGCATCGACCGCCAAGGGAATACGCTGGATGCCTTGGCGATAGCCGTCGCGAATTTCAGCAGCAGTGCCGCCAAACATCCCGACTTTATCTTTCATATCTTTGACGTTGCCACCGCTGCTAAAAGCAGAACCCGCGCCAGTGAGAATCACCACCCGCACACTGGCATCTGCATTGATTCGATCACAAGCGGCAACGATTGCGTTCACCATGACATCTTCTGAAATTGCATTTCGCGTTTCATGCTTGTTCAAAGTCAGGGTTACAACGGCCCCTTTCTGCTCATATAAAACGACATCACTCATAGTTGCCTCCAATCTGTTCAAGCGGACGGTAACATGCAACAAACGATGTTACCATCGCGTCATGCGAACCCCTTTAATCACCGGACTGATCCTTCTGATGTCGTTGCTGCACCCAGTGACGGCGCACTCGAGCGATACCCTTTTTAAAGCAATGGGGGCGCGCTTAGGTCACATGAAAGCTGTCGCTCATTATAAATTTATCCATCAGCGCCCCATTGAGGATTTATCGCGCGAGGCCATTGTGATTGCAAACGCCGAACGTGCAGGACGCGCGAAAGGCCTGCCCGCAGCGCCCACCCGGCAGTTCTTTGCAACCCAAATTACGGCGGCTAAAGCTATTCAGCACTACTGGTTTGAGCAATGGCTGGCCAACCCGCCCCCGCCGAACCCACCCAGCTTAACCGAGGATATACGACCGAAACTTCTCCGCTTGGGCGACGAAATCATGAGGACTTTAACAAGCCCCGTTGACCACCGGGCCCGGCAATCATTTTTGAATCGAACCCAAACCGAAGGCTTACCCGAGGCACTTCAAAACCAATTATTCGATGAGCTTTACAGCCTCAGCACTTTTGGCAAGAATCTCCAGCGAATCAAGGCCGCAGGGGTGCTCAAAGTGGGCACAACTTTGGATTACCCACCTTTCTCTAGGGGCACATTGGATAATCCTAGCGGCATTGATATCACCTTGGCCAAAAACCTCGGCGACACGCTCGGGGTCGACGTTGTGTTTGTGCAGACCAGCTGGCCAAGCCTCACCCAGGATTTCACGGATCGAGCCTTTGACCTTGCCATCAGCGGCGTCTCGATCACATCAAGCCGGGCAGCGCTGGGTTTATTTTCAACGCCTTACCACGTCGGCGGCAAAACACCGATCGGCCGCTGTCTAGACCAAGACCAATTCAAAGATTTTGCGGCCATCGACCAGCCAGATACCCGAGCGGTGTTCAACCCGGGCGGAACCAATGAACGGTTTGCACGGCAATATTTGAAACACGCCGAGCTCATTACCTTCCCCGACAACCGATTCATCTTTCAAGAGCTCTTGGCGGGTCGGGCGGACGTGATGTTTACCGATGAGATCGAGGTCGCGCTCAAAACACAGCAACATAGCCTTTTGTGCGCCCTGCTCCCAGGTCAGCGATTAACCCATCAAGAAAAAGCCATATGGTTACATAAAGACGACGCCTTGAAACAACATATCGATGCTTGGCTACAGACGATCCTCAGCGATGGCAGCCTTAAGATCCTATTCGACGACGCCTTGGGACGATCCGACGCGGGACCGATACTGCGATAACTAATTCGGG
>Ga0233426_10002837_pt1 | contig 14175 bp, 8 predicted proteins | sample SI_118_April2016_6_FD_179875 | JGI IMG/M metagenome (GOLD analysis project Ga0233426, IMG submission 179875) | Seawater microbial communities from Saanich Inlet, British Columbia, Canada - SI_118_April2016_10_MG | ecosystem: Environmental > Aquatic > Marine > Inlet | place: Canada: British... | reverse complement strand
CAGTGGAGATACGCTCGCTAACGAAAATAACAGCGATATTATTATTGAAGCGCCTTATATAAGGGCTAATATACCGGGAACAATTATAACTTCAGCATATATGTCTATTGAGAATGTGAATGATGGGACCGTGACTTTAACAGGTGTAAGTGGTTTATTCTCCGATAGAATTGAAATTCATCAGCATATGATGAGTGATGGTATGATGAAAATGAGAAAAGTTGAGCAACTGGCGATTAAAGGGCGAGAAACAGTGATTCTACAGCCTATGGGTTATCATTTAATGATATTCGATGTAAAAAAATCTTTAATACCAGATGAAAAAGTTTCACTAACATTGCACTTCAAGCAGCAAAAGGATCTTGTAATAACTGTTCCTGTGAGAAGCATTAAGCAAGAAAGACAATCTAAAAAACAGCATCATCATTAGGAGCTCAGTATGACATCTAAGTTTTCAAGTAAAACTATTGTGGCTATATTTCTTGCCATTTTTTTCTTATTTTATTTTCTAGGAGTGTATTGGAGTTTTGAGCCAGACCAGCTTGATATTAGAGCTGAGGTTACTCAAGATGCTAAAGCTGACGGTGTAAATCCTGTTGTCGGTTATACAACCACCACAGCCTTAATTAGAGTCACTGAAACATTATTAAATAAGCCCGGTGGATATCTTTCGAATGATGCTTTACCGCCTTCTGTGTTTTTAGATAATATTCCAGCTTGGGAGTTAGGCGCACTGGAAATGTCTCGTGATATGGCGCTTGTTATGCGCCAAGAATTTAGCCGGTCTCAGTCACAATCTATAGAAAACAATCACTTAAAAGTTGCTCAGCCGCAGTACAACATTGACCATAAGAGTTGGGCTATGCCGAGCACTGAAAGCGAATACAATAAAGCGGTTAATGAATTGTATGCTTATCGTAAAGCGTTAACTGAGGTTAACAGTCAATCAGCTCAATTTTACGCTCGTTCAGATAATTTACAGGACTGGATACAAGAAGTAACTAAGCGTTTAGGCAGTTACTCGCAAAGACTGAGTGCGAGTGTTGGACGTGAACAGCTAAATACTGATTTAGCGGGTGACAGTGAGGCTCAGCAATCAACATATACACAATCGAGCGTTGTGTTGAAGACTAGCTGGTGGAAAATTGATGATGAGTTCTACGAAGCTCGAGGAGCTTGTTGGGCATTATTACACTTTTTACGTGCAGTCGAAATTGATTTTAATGATGTTTTAGAGAAGAAAAATGCTAAAGTAAGTGTACAGCAAATTATTCGAGAACTTGAAGCGAGTCAAGAATCTATATGGAGTCCAATGATTCTTAATGGAGATGGTTTTGGTTTGTTAGCAAATCATTCTTTAGTAATGGCAAATTATATTTCACGTGCTAACGCAGCACTTATTGATTTAAATGACTTGTTAAGTCAGGGATAATAAAGGGATTAAACATGAAAAAAACAGCATTAGCAGTATTAGTTACGGGTATACTTTCAACGTCAGCAATGGCTGATACCATTGCTGGTCTTTATATTGGTGGTTCAATATGGAGTAACGAAGCAACAGGTACTTTTGGTGAACAAGGTAATCTAGTTGATTTTAACTTAAAAGATAAAGAGCAAGGGTCATTTTATGTTGCTTTGGAACATCCTTTACCGCTTATTCCTAATATATTAATTTCTTCCACAACTTTAGATACTGATGGTTCAACTACACTAACGGAAAGCTTTGAGTTTGAAGGTACCACGTTTGATGTAACAACCCCTGTTGATACCACGTTTGATGTTAGCTATGTAGACTACACGTTATACTACGAAATTTTTGATAATGGTCTTTTTTCTTTTGATTTAGGATTTACTGCCCGTGATTTCGACGGAGATATAATGGTTGAATCCGATATTGAGAATGCGAGTTTATCGGTAAGTGAAATGATTCCTATGCTATATAGTTCAGCTATTGTAGCTTTGCCTGGAACAGGTTTAGATCTATTTGCAAACGGTAATTTATTATCGATAGATAGCCATACTTTATACGATTACCAAGTTGGTATAAGTTATGAATTGATTGACAACCTAGCGATAGATGTCAATTTAACTGCCGGTTACAGAGCTGTAAAACTTCAACTTGAAGATATAGATGATTTATATACCGATATTGAATTTAAAGGTGTATTTGCTGGTGTAGTTGTTCATTTTTAGATTTTATCCTGTAATAGAACCTGCGTAACTGCCTATCATTAATAACCATATAGGGTTTAGGATAGGCAGACTATGAACAAGAAAGAACTATGAGTATTTGCTAAATAAGTAGTCAAAGGTATTAAGTCCGAACAATGCTTAACAGGCTATTGAATTATCTCAACTAAGATAACCGTTTAAGCCCCTTAAACGTAGCCTGAAGGATATTTGGGCTATGTACTTCATGAATACTTCACCACGAACAACAACCGAAATTGCTACTCATCTAAATCCATTTTCATTTTCATTTCCATTCGTACGGAATACAGGCAAGTTGATCTTGAAATACTGAGCGTTTGAAGAAGGGCGTTTAGAGCCTAAATTAGTAAAAAATCACCAAACGCGGTTTTCGTCAATAAACGATAAAATATAATACCTTCTCGAAGCCGTTCTTAGCCTAAGTTAAACACGCTATTGAAGTACTCTCAAGGCAATTGCAAAGCCATATACATAAAGGATGCGATATAATCACCGAGCACTGTCATTCGAAAGGATATGAAGCAATGTAAGTTATTCCATATGATGATTTTGTGAGAAAAGTAACTTGTCTTACTATAGAGTTGGTATCTAAGAAATGGACGGTGCGGTAATAAAAGGAAAGCGGCTTTGAGTCGATTTATGATTGAATTCTAATACGGTATGTTATCGGACTTTATGTAAAGAAGGCAGTTACACAAAATTTTTTACAAGGTCTATAAATATAAAAAAGGGTGTTGATACTAATCAACACCCTTTTTACTTTATATTATTCGATTACTCAATTACTTTTTCTTACGACGTAACCAAAGTGATGGAAGTAATAAAAGTGATACCCAACCAAATGAACCACCAGAGATGTCTTCTTTAGGCTTAGGAATTGTTGGCACAGGTGGTAAAGGTTGCTCCGAAGCTTCGTCTAACAGATTATTAACGGTAATAGTAACCATCTCTGACTCAGAGATGTTACCACGACTGTCAATTGCTGTGACTTCTAATTCAATCGAAGTAAGACCAGCATCGTGATCAAGTAATGTAGAGTCAGCAACTTTAATTGTGCCATCTCTATCCATCATTACAGCAACAGATGATGATGATTGAATGAAGTACTCAGAAACTGGGCTTGTATATAAGTCAGGGTCAGTTGCCATTACCATACCTATTACTGTACCGTTTGCTGTATTTTCATCTACTGAGAACATTTGTCCTTCAGTTACTGTTGGTGCAACACCTGCTTCTTCAGTAGGTTTTGCAACAAGAGGGCTTGAACCTGAATCTGATAACATTACAAAATCTTCGCCAGCCGTTAATAGCTGAGCTGTTTCGCCAACTGCTAACGTTTCTACTTCTTCCCCTGCATCATCTACTAACATTACTAATTCATTAGAAATTGCAAAGTCAACGCCAGTAATAGTAGCTAAATCTAAACCATTGCTATTATAGAAATCCCATTGTGAATCGCTAATTCTGAAGCGTACAGTTGCATCTTCCTCACCAAGGTCGGTAGCAGCTAAACCAATACCTTCAATACAAGTTTGTAAAGTAACGAAGTTATTACCTGCAGTGAAGTAGCTATTGCCAACTCCCCCGCTATAACTACCCCATTGTGTTGAAAATGTTACAGTTTCACCTGGAGGAGTGTTATACAAAGCATCTGCCGGTAAAGCCTGAATTGAGTAATCGAATGCACCATCGTTATCAAAATCGATGTCTGCATAAACACCACCAATATTGAGAGAAGCCATGCCTTCAGCCATAGTGAATGTGGTAAATACTGAATAACCTGAAGTACAAAACTCAGTAGGCACTTCAAGCACTTCAATAGACGCTGCTTGTAAATCTAAATAAGGGCTGTCGCCCACTTCATCTTCTGCCGTTAATGGTACAGCGAAAGCTTCTAAATCAATTACACCGTTGTTGGTTACAAAACGCTTAACGCCTTCATCAGAAATTACTGCAGCAACTTCAACAGATGAAGAGGCTTTTGGTAATAAATGATAAACAAGATGGAAATTGTCATCGCCATCAGTAAATACTAGAGCACCGTCATATTCAACTGTTGTTAAATCGTTTGAACCATCAGGAGTTGCTAACTTTTCAGCAGTTAATGTCCATTCAGGTAATTTTGTTGGGTCAACAGTTAATGTAACATCAATATCAATTGAACCACCGGCTGGAACTGTAACAGAGCTTGGGTAATCAAAGCTAACCGCTTCAGATTCAGCATCATCAGCAAAACGTTGATCTAAAGACAATGCATATGTTTTAGCTGCCGAAGAGAAGTTTTTAATAGTAACAGTTTTAGTAACCATTTCTGTTGATGATAAGTTCATTAAACCAAATGCAAGAGCTGCTTGGTCAGTGTCTTTATCCCAAGCGGCAACTGGTAGATTAACTGCTTTTTCAACGTCAACTAAACCAGCACCAATAAAGCTAATTGGTGCCAATGCGGCATCAGCATTCACTGAACGAGGTTCCATGGTAACGTCTAGGTTAGCAGCATTCATTAACGTCGCTTTTATTTCAAGCGCATTACGGTTAGGAAGGGCTTCTCTAAGAAGGGCCATAGCACCGGCTGTCATAGGGCTTGAAAATGAAGTGCCGCTAATTGGTGATGTTAACGCGCCGCCGCCAGGGTATGCTGTATCGATATCAACACCAGGAGCAGTAATTTCAGGCTTTAACCAACCATCTGATGATGGGCCACGTGAAGTGAATGAAGCTATTGCACCTGCAGTAATTATTGATTCTGAAGCAAAAGAAAAAGTAACAGCAGCTTCACCAGCTAATGCTTCTTTCATTATTACGCCATCTTCAAATGATATACCTACAGAAGGAATCATTACTGCATCATCAGCACCACCTAAGCCTGGAGCACCTGCACCTGCAGTATGATTTGCAATAATAACAAACACGGCACCTTTGTCTTGAGCGTTAATAACCTTAGTTGTGAAATTACAAGCACCACGATCTATGATTACTGCTTTTCCAGTAAAGTCAGTTCCGTCTGCAAAAGCATCACAACCATCTCGGTTTTCATCAGGGTAAACTAAGTCTGCATCAGCATCACTGAACGAAAATACTATTTCAGCGTTAAACCCTGCGGCAACGGCTTCTATTTCTGCGCCGTTAAAAGAAGAAGTAACTAAGCCTGATTCTGTTGTAGGATGTGTCATCGCACCAACAGACATTACATTTTTAGTCGTACTTGGACCGCCAATGATAAATGGAGTAGCGCCACTGTTACCTGCAGATATTGCAGCAACAACGCCCAGATTGGCCGCTTGGTCTAACATTTCTTGAACGGCACCGCCACGAGTCGTGCCGAAGTCACCACCTAACGACATGTTTATAACGTCAACTCGATCAGATATATCGCCATCGCCATTTGGATCCATCGCTGATTCTAATGCCAGTAACTGGGCAAGACCAGGACAACCACCACCACATACTGAGTAAACATATAATTCAGCATCAGGTGCTAAACCTAGAACAGAGTGTGAAACATGCGTACCGTGAGATGTGTCGTAATCAATAGGATCAGGATCATTATTCATGAAATCATAACCGCCAACAACATTACCTTGTGGCCAAACTGGTGTATCTGTAAGGTCTGATGTTGCTTCTGCATAAGCTTCAGCAGTACCTGGACCACCCATTGCAGCATGGGTATAATCAACACCTGTATCTAATACAGCTACACGTATACCTTTACCTGTTGCTACACCTGATGTTACAAGAGGTGTACCTTTCATGTACTCAGCACTTGCATCAACATTTAATTCATAATCATAAATAGGTAGAATATCGCTAACTAAAGGGTTACTAAGTAACGGCGATAATAATTTTGAACTACCTTTTACTATAACACCACTTACCAGATTTTTAGTTTGTGCTAAAACTTCGATATCTTTTGATAATGTATTTACGGCAGCAATAACATTTTGCTGAGCCTTAGCAATATTTAGAGTCGATTGAGTCGAAGCAGATTTTGATAACACACCATTTACAGAACTTTCAGAAAGAGAAGGAGTGTTTAATTTTATTAACCAAGCCGTTGGTTTTTGTACTAAATTTTCTAAATCAACTTTACCTGATTTAACAGCAACGTTAGACTGATTAGTGAAATTGTATTTCTGATACTTGTCAGCGGCGAAAGCTGACACTGATAAGCTTGATGTAATAGCAAGCGCTAAGATTGTTTTATTTAACATGGTTTTCCCTAGATATAAGTTTATTAATTACTAATTATTATGTTAATTTATTGTAGTTTAGAGTCGTTAATATATTGACATATATTTAACTTGTCTAGCCTAATGTTTTAGTTTTTGGTTTTTAGTTTGCTGTTACGTACAATTATCTATACATTTCCGTAAAAAAAGCCGGTAATAATAGTAATAATGAGAAGTAAAAGTTTACAATGATCAAGGAAGTAAGTGACTTTTAGGGACTAATCAACGCTCATGAGAAATATTTACTTAATTTATTTAAGAATGAATTCATAGTAAAATCATATAAATAATAAAACTGACAGTAACTCACGAAGAAGCATTAGAAACGCAAAACAAAAATAATTTGGTAAACGTGGAAGTGGGCATATTTAAATTAATGGTATTTAAGCGCTACAAATATGTGAAATAAATGATTATCCCGCACAACTTTCTTTATAAGAAATCTAAATATGTCTCTCATAAGTTAGAGAAAGAAAAGAAAGTCGTATTTATTTTGTATTAGAAGGAACCAAATCAACATTATTGCCTAATAAACTTTTATTATTGATCGTTCAAGTTTATCAAGCCCAGATAAGCAAGAAAAATCTGGCTTGATAATCAAAGATTACAGTCAATCACTATTTTACTAAACAACAGATACCACCTCTGCTAAATTAATGACCACTTTCAGATTGTAAACCCAATTTCAAATGGTTGTGGTTCTGCTTTGCTAAGTAGGTTACATAAAAGTTTCCAAGCTTTTTTCATCAAATTTATAAGTTGTTAAGCAATAATCGCACGTCATCGATACGCAACCTTGCTCTTCAATAATACTTTTCAATTCGCTAGGTGCAACTTGAGCAATAGCCGTTAAGCATTTTTCTTCAGAACAGCTACATTGATAACTTATCGATTGAGGATCAAATAAACGAACATCTTCTTGGTGATACAAGCGGTAAAGTAAAGTTTCAGCGTCTAAGGTGAAAATTTCATCGGCTTTTATGGTATTTGTTAACTGGCATAAGTGTTCAAAGTCGCTTTGCTGTTTTTCTTTGTCATCACCATCAGGCAGAAGCTGTATTAAACTTCCAGCTACTTGAGTATTGTCTGCCTTACTAAATAACCATATTTTTGTCGGTATCTGTTCTGAAACCTCAAAGTAGTGTCCTAAACAATCTGCTAAATTATCTTCATCAAGCGCAACAACACCTTGGTAAGCTTCACCTTTTTCAGGACGAATTGTTATTACCATTGTACCTTTACCAATTAAATCTTTTAAGCAATCGCCCTCAGTTGGTTCAGTTAAACGGGCGATACCACGCATGTTTTGATTATGATCACCGTTGACTGACATGTAGCCAATAGGTCCATCGCCTTGTAGTTGAACAGTAATTTCGCCTTGAAATTTTAAAGTTGCAGTCAGTAAACAAGTTGCTGCAACCAATTCACCTAACAGCGTTTGAACGCCCGAAGGATAATTGTGTAAGTCCATTATTTCTTGATAAGTCTTGGTTAATTGCACCAGCTCTCCACGAGCATGTTTACCATCAAATAAGTAGCGGTTTAACACATCAGTTTTAACAGTCACAGTTACATCCTTTCTTTAAATTGTATAAGTTTTCGACGTTGTTTTTTGTCAGGCTTAGTATCACTAGCGGGGCTGAGTAAAGTACCTTGTTTTCGTGCAAAGGCATTCTTCTCTCGCGTAGCAATACTGTTTTCTGTTTCTTGGAAAAGTGTTTGAGCAAAGTTTGCATCTCTGCGTTTATCGGCAAGCGCAATGACAATGACTTCTTTTTCTTCATAACTTTGGCGAAGCATTATTTTATCGCCAAGAAGTACTGCTTTTCCTGATTTTGTACGTTGACCATTATAGAACACTTTACCGCCATCGATCATTTGTTTGGCAATAGCGCGAGTTTTATAAAAACGAGCAGCCCATAACCATTTGTCGAGGCGAATTGAGGTGTTCTCTGTTGGAGGCTGACTTTGTTTCATTTGTTTGTCAAATTCCTATAAATATGTGTCGCGGCGAAAATATCATAATTTATTATAATGTCTAGTTATTTAAAGGCACAAACAACAGCAATGGCAATTTTAGTTTGCATATTCAGAATCTAAATTGTTAATAAATATTAACAATTACCACTCTCCTCTTGTTGATAGTGCTTAGCTCAAGTATTATCAGTTGATAATAATAATATTCAACTTAAATCTTTATAAAGATAACCATGCAATTACCTTCAAATTTTTCCAGTACAGTCGACTTTTTTTCACAATTACCTCAGCAAAAAATAGCTAAGGTAATCAGTGCACTTTTGTTAGTTTATATTGCTTATGTTCTTGCACAAATTACTTGGTTTATTGCACCTAGTGGACAATATCATGCATCTTCGAATGTTACGGTTAAAGTCGCAACGCAAAATACTGAAACAGCTAAAATTAGTCTAGCAAGCTTAAAAACATTGAACTTATTTGGTTCGTATACAGACATAATAGAAGAAATTGAAACGACTGAAATTGAAAATGCACCTGAAACACAATTAAATTTAATATTAGCCGGTGTTGCGGCTAGTGATGATAAAATGACTTCTGCAGCCGTTATCGAAAATTCAGCGAAGCAAGACACTTATAGCCCAGGGGAAACGATTACCGGAACACGTGTAGTACTTGATAGTGTGTTTCGAGATAGAGTCATATTGAAAAATGGTGGAAAACTTGAAACTCTTATGCTTGACGGCTTTGACTATAATGAAACAACTAAAATTACTCAGCCTAAAACAAAAAGTAGATCGTCGCTGACTAATAAAAAAAGAGAAAAGATAAATAACAAAACAACTTCACCTAATGTGGTTGACCGAAGAACAAACAAGATGCTCAGTAGCAGTGCTAAGTCATTAAAAGAAGATATAAATAAAGATCCAAGTAAAATTACAGATTATTTGAAAATATCACCGAAGCGTAACGATGGCAAAGTAGTTGGCTATCGCTTGATGCCAGGTAAAAACGCTGAATTTTTTCAAAGTTCAGGTTTAAAGTCAGGTGATGTAGCTATTCAAATGAATGGATATGATTTAACTGCACCGAGTGAAGCAGCACAAGCGCTTTCAGCGCTGAAACAAGACAAAGAAGTATCGTTATTAATTGATCGAAATGGCGAATTGAACGAAATATTATTTAGTATTGGCGGCTAACGTCTTTACTTACAAAATTGAGAATTAAGTTATGATGAATTTATCCATGCGCAAAAATATGAGCGCACCTTTTTATAAACGTATATTAGCAACAGGTTTAACTGTTGTTATGATGAATACCTTGTTATTCAGTGCTAATACAAGTGCTGCTAAATATTCTCCAAATTTCAAAGGTACTGAGATTGCTGAATTCATTAATATAGTGGGTAAAAATCTCAAAAAGACGATGATTGTTGATCCAAATGTTAGAGGCAAAGTAAACCTCCGTACGCAAGATGAGCTAACAGAAAAACAGTATTACCAAGTCTTTCTCAATGTACTTGAAGTTTATGGTTTTGCTGCGGTTGAAATGGATAATGATGTAGTAAAAATTATCCGTAATAAAGATGCCAAAACCTCCTCAATTCCTGTTGTCGGTGATGAAAACCCAGGAGTAGGCGATGAAATGGTTACGCGTGTTGTTGAAGTTAAAAATGTAACCGTACGAGAATTAACACCATTACTTCGCCAGCTTTCAGATCAAGCCGGCGGTGGCAATGTAGTAAATTATGACCCAGCAAACGTCATTATGCTTACGGGCACTGCAGCAGTTGTAAATCGCTTAGTGAATATTATCGAACGCGTCGACAAAGCGGGTGACCAAGACGTACAAATAATTAAGTTAAAGTATGCATCAGCAGCCGAAATGGTTCGTATTGTTGAGACGATGAATAAATCTGATGGGGGTAAAGCTGGAACGCCTACCTTTCTTATTCCAAAAATTGTTGCAGATGAGCGTACTAATAGTGTGATAGTCAGCGGTGAGTCTCAAGCTCGAGCGCGCATTGGAAAGTTGATTTCACGATTAGATAGTGAGTTAGAAACAAACGGCAACACACGTGTTTACTATTTGAAGTATTCAAAAGCTGAAGATTTAGTCAAGGTTTTAGAAGGCGTTAGTAAGTCTATAGAAGCTGAAAGTGCAGGGACAAAAAGCTCGTCTAAGGGAAACAGCAAAAAACGCAATGTCAGCATTGATGCTCATGAAGATACTAATACGCTCGTTATTACTGCTCAACAAGATATGCTTCGTTCACTCGAAGCTGTAATTCGCAAGTTAGATGTTCGTCGCGCACAAGTACTTGTTGAAGCAATTATTGTTGAAGTTTTTGAAAGTGATGGTGTTAGTTTAGGTGTGCAATGGTTTAATGAAGCGGGTGGTTTTACACAGTTTAACAATGGTCCTGTTTCAATTAGTGGTGTGGCCGCAGCCGCTGAAGCCGCTCAATCAACTCCGGGAACAAAAGGTTCAACTGTCACTTCTGAAAGTGGTGCTGTCACCGTTAATCCTGATCAAGCTGATATTAAAGGCGATTATTCATTAGCTGCCACATTATTAGGTTCAGTGAGCGGTGGCATGTTTGGCATCATGAAAAATGGTTGGGGAGCGATAATACAAGCAGTGAGTAACGACACTAATTCTAATATTCTTGCTACACCAAGTATTACAACGCTTGATAATGAAGAAGCGCATTTCCTTGTTGGACAAGAAATCCCAATTCTTACCGGCTCAACTGCTGGCAGTAATAACGCTAACCCATTTCAAACGGTAGAACGTCAAGAAGTGGGAATAAAGCTAACCGTTACACCACAAGTAAATGAAGGCAGTGGTGTACAGTTAACTATTGAACAAGAAGTATCTTCAGTAAGTGGCGCTACAGGCGTTGATATATCGATTAACAAACGTGAAATCAAAACAGTTGTTATGGCTGATTCTGGCGCAACAGTAGTTCTTGGTGGTCTGATTGATGAAGACGTTCAAGAAAGCGTGCAAAAAGTGCCATTATTAGGTGATATTCCTTTTATTGGTCACTTGTTTAAATCAACAGCAACCTCAACACGTAAACGTAATTTAATGGTATTTATTCGCCCTACTATTATTCGTGATGGCAACTTAATGAATGAAATCAGTAAAGATAAATATAACTATATTCGTGCTACTGAAATACGTAAGCAAGAAGAAGGTTTATCATTAATGAGCGATGAAAAAATGCCATTATTACCTGAATGGAATGATGCACTTGCATTACCACCTTCATTTGATGAATATATGAATGAAAATAATTTGAAGGAGCCAAGTTTATTACCGCCTGTTGTTAATGACGAGGACAATGACTCATCAGGTTCAGAGAAAAAAGATCAATAATATGGCTGATAATGAAAGTAATGAAGTTGTCGAAAATATTGTCAGTGTAACTGTTACTGGTGATGGTCAAGATAGCGATGTAAAAAAAATCGAAATTAGCCGTTTACCTTTTACCTTTGCAAAGCGTCATAGTGTATTAATCAGTAAAAAAGATGAACAATACACTTTGCACTGTTTGAAAAATGTTAATAGTGCAGCTGTTATAGAGGTACGTCGGGTTTTAAAAGCTGCTTTTGCAATCGAATTTCATTCATTTGATGAATTTGAACAATTACTGACTATTTCATACCAGCGAGATTCGTCAGAAGCGCAGCAAATGATGGAAGATATCGGCAACGAAGTTGATTTATATTCACTTGCTGATGAAATGACCGAAACTGAAGATCTACTTGAAAATGAAGATGATGCGCCAATCATCAAATTGATCAATGCTATGTTAAGTGAAGCCATAAAAGAAAATGCTTCTGATATTCACATTGAAACCTTTGAAACTGCATTGCAGATTCGTTTTCGAGTTGACGGCGTCTTACGTGAAGTTTTAAAACCAAACCGTAAACTTGCATCACTATTAGTTTCGCGTATTAAGGTCATGGCAAAACTTGATATCGCTGAAAAACGTATTCCTCAAGATGGCCGTATCTCTTTGCGTATTGCCGGGCGCGCTGTCGACGTGCGTGTGTCAACAATGCCTACTGGACATGGTGAACGTGTAGTACTTCGTTTACTTGATAAAAACTCAGTTCGTCTAGACCTTGAAGATTTAGGCATGACACTCGCAAATCGCATAAGATTTTCGAGCCTCATCGAAAAACCACATGGCATTATCTTAGTAACAGGTCCAACGGGCTCTGGTAAAAGTACCACATTATATGCAGGATTAAGCCAAATCGATTCGAAAGAACGTAACGTTCTGACTGTTGAAGATCCCATCGAGTATGCTATTGAAGGTATTGGACAAACTCAGGTTAATACTAAAGTTGATATGACCTTTGCTCGTGGATTACGCGCAATACTTCGTCAAGATCCCGATGTTGTTATGGTCGGTGAAATTCGAGATTTAGAAACCGCCCAAATTTCAGTGCAAGCAAGTTTAACTGGTCATTTGGTTATGTCTACACTACACACAAACAGTGCTGCTGGCGCAATCACGCGTATGGAGGATATGGGTGTAGAATCATTTTTATTATCGTCAAGTTTATTAGGGGTATTAGCCCAACGACTTGTTAGAACGCTATGCCCTCATTGTAAAGAAAGTCATTTACCTGATGAGCAAGAACTTACGTTACTTGAATTACCGAAAAACAACACACAGCATATTTATCGCGCTGTCGGTTGTAGTGAATGTAACAATAAAGGCTACAAAGGCCGTATGGGAATTCATGAACTAATTGTTGTTGACGATAAAATACGTGAACTTATACATAACGGTAAAGGCGAACAAGCCATCGAAAAGTTTATTCGCACAAATACTCCCAGTATTCGTCGAGACGGTTTTGATAAAGTCATCACTGGTCAAACAACACTTGAAGAAGTTTTACGTGTTACAAGAGAAGATTAACTAGAGTTTTATTATGGCAGCTTTTGATTATCAAGCAGTAAACAGCCGTGGTAAAACGGTAAAGGGTGTTATCGAAGGAGATACACCAAGACAAGTGCGTGGCTTGCTACGTGATAAAGGCTTAATGCCAACAGAAGTAACACCAAGCTTACAAAAAACCAAAGAAGCAGCAAATAAATCGCGATTTGCAGGTCGTACCAAAGTATCCGTATCCGAACTTGCGCTAATCACCCGTCAACTTGCTACATTAGTTGAGTCAGGTTTACCTATTGAAGAATCATTGCTAGCTGTAGGTGAGCAATGTGAAAAAAACACAATGAAAAGCATGGTCATGGCTGTGCGTACGAAAGTTACCGAAGGCTATGGACTGGCTGAAAGCATGGCAGAATTCCCACATATTTTTAATCACTTATATCGAGCAATGGTCGCAGCAGGTGAAAAATCTGGCTTTTTAGATACCATACTAAATCGTTTAGCTGACTACACAGAACAACGTGAACACTTACGCTCTCAAATTATTCAAGCACTTGTTTATCCTGTTATTATGACCGTAGTCGCAATTGGCGTTATTTCAGTACTACTGACTAGTGTAGTACCTAAAATTGTTGGACAGTTCGACCAAATGGGTGCAGATTTACCTGCAATAACACAGCTTTTGATTGGCACTAGTGATTTCTTAAGAGCATACGGTTTGTATATTATTGTTTTCATCATGCTGTTTATTGTTGGATTTAGTCACTTAATGAAAAAGGAAAAATTCAAATTTTCTTTTCATCGAAAAGTCATTAACTTTCCAGGTGTTGGGAAAATTATTAGGGG
>Ga0233426_10002836_pt1 | contig 14175 bp, 10 predicted proteins | sample SI_118_April2016_6_FD_179875 | JGI IMG/M metagenome (GOLD analysis project Ga0233426, IMG submission 179875) | Seawater microbial communities from Saanich Inlet, British Columbia, Canada - SI_118_April2016_10_MG | ecosystem: Environmental > Aquatic > Marine > Inlet | place: Canada: British... | reverse complement strand
TGGGGACTCGCAGAACATAGCGAAATAGTTTCTGTGAATGATAAAGGGTACGTAAATACTCAATACGCCGGTCGAATTTATGTGGGTTCTAAAAACTTCAAAAAAGTTAAGTCTCTTTTGAAAAGTCGAATGGGTAACTATTTTGACTTGAACAAGTCTCAGTTCGACTTAAGTCTTAATTATTCAAGAGTGATAACTGTAAATATAGTAGGAGAGGTCTTCAACCCTGGTTCTTATACTTTTGCGGCAACAAACACAGTGTTTAATGCTCTTATGGCAGCAGGAGGCCCTAATCAAGTTGGTTCGGTTAGAAACATTTACATTAAAAGAGGTGGCAAGACTGTCGATTCTTTAGATGTCTATAAGTTTTTGTTTGATCCTAACTCTAACCAAGATGTATTCTTGCAAAACAACGATTATATCCTTGTAGAGAACACATCTAAAGTGGTGCAGGTTTCTGGTGAGGTTAATAGACCCTACACTTATGAAGCCAAAACAGGAGATAATTTGCTTGATTTAATAACTTACTCTGGAGGGTTTACTAAAAATGCTTATAATGGTTCTATCTTTATTTCAAGATTAATTGACAATTCTAAACAAACTATTACGGTTTCTGAGAAAGATTTTGCATCTTTTCAAATCGAAAATGGAGACGAGGTTATTGTTAGTAGAGCACCCGACTTAGAAAAAAACTATGTTGACGTTCAAACTTCAACAGGAGTTTCTGGAAGGTACCAATTTACCAAGGACTTGTCCATTTATGATTTGCTTAATTCTTCTCAATCTTTGACAGATGAATTGTATTTGGAAAAAGCTTACCTAATAAGAACTTTGCAAGACTATTCCAAAGAGTATGTTATAATAGAGATGAAAAAGATTATTGAAAACCCATCATCTTCTTTTAATATTCTAGTAAAGGAATATGACGAATTACACTTTCTTTCTAAGCGTGACTTTCTTGATGAGTTTGAAGTTAAAGTTAGTGGTGGAGTAAGAGAGTCAGGTAGTTTTAGTTTTGGTAATGGTGCTACTTTAGGAGACCTTATTTTGTTGTCTGGCGGATTTGTTCAAGAAGCTTCAGGAGGTAAGGTAGAAGTGTTCAGAACTGTTAGTTATGATGTGGAATCTAATCAGATTTCACCTAGAAGAACTTCGTCGAAGACATTCAAAATAAACAATTTAGGCTCTCTTGATGATGTAGCCTTATCTTATCAGCTATCTCCTTTTGATCATGTAGCAATTAGAGTAAACCCTGATTTTGAACCGACCCAGACTGTTTTATTAGAAGGAGAGGTTAAGTATCCTGGAGAATATACTATTGAGAATAAAACTCAAAAAATAGCAGATTTAATTGATCAAGCAGGAGGGATTCAAGTTTTTGGTGATTTAGGTTCTAGTACTGTTTATAGGCTTACTAAAATTGAAAGTAGCACCATTGACGAATACCTAGCTATTAATCAAGATGAAGAAGTAGTTAATGGCTTTTACTCAGATGGAGAATTTGTTGAAATTGTATCTCTAAATGATAATGTTAATTCTGAAATTGATACATCAATAAGCACGGTAACTGTGTATGTTCCGATTTCTATCAATCTTAAAAGAGCATTGAATAACAGAAGGTCAAAACACAATATTTACTTGCAAGACGGAGATAAGATTGTTATTCCTACTTTAGAGAACATTGTTACAATAACTGGTGCAACAAAAAATTTACGAAACAGTACTATTAATACTCCATTCTTTAAGAGAAGAGCAAACTATTATGTAAATAATTTTGCAGGAGGATTTTCTAAACATAACTTAAAAGACGAGACTTATGTTTTGTACCCTTCTGGTTCAATCAAGAAAGCAAGAAATTATGGTTTGTTTATTCTATATCCTAAGGTTACAAATGGTTCGACTATAAAGGTGACCGAAGACATAAAGATTAAACGTCTTAAGTCGGAGCCAGTTGATTGGACTAAAATTATTGAAAGTACTGTTACTAAGATAACAGGAGTTGCATCTTTATATATTTTATACTTATCAAGACAGTAAACTATGAGTGATTTCTCTGAAGAAAGAACATCTACAGTTACCCTAAAGGATGTAATTGTTTTAATAAATAGAATTTGGAAAGTTTTATTTAAAAGGAAAATACAGCTTGTTATATTTACTTTTATTTTTGCAATTGTTGGTTATTTCTTAGCATCTTTTGATGCTGAAACTTTTGATGCTGAAGTTACTTTTGTAATTGAAGATAATGATGCTTCTTCTCCTTTAGGAGGTTTAGGAGGTTTGGCAAGTCAGTTTGGAGTAGATTTGGGAGGTTCCTCCAATGCTTTTAGCCAAGGAAATATCGAAGAATTAGTTTTGTCTAGAAGATTAATTGAAGACGCGCTTATGACCTATGGTGTCGTAAACAAAAAGGAAGATAAGTTAATACACCATTTTATATCTATTTCTGAGTTAGACGAAAACTGGAAAGAAAATTCGTTTGCTAGTTTTACTTTTCCTGACGATAAAGAAATGTTTACATTTAAACATGATAGTATTATGGGTATAGCTTTTAAATCTATCATTTCTTCCAATGTTTTTATTGATTTCAAAAATGAGACAAACATAATGTCTCTAAAAGTTAGATCAGAAAATGAAGATTTTTCCTTTAGATTAGTAGAATCTTTAATATCTAAGCTTGAAAAGTTTTATGTTTCATTTGAGACAGCCAAGTCTCAATTAAATCTTAATTTCATTTCTAATAGGGCGGACTCTGTTCTTACAGAACTTCAGACAGCTGAGTTGATTTATGCAGACTATAAGGATTCAAATTTCGGAGTTAAAAAATCGAAAGGCTTTTTGCAAGAGTTGAGATTGCAAAGAGATGTGCAGATATTGAATGTTATGTACTCTGAAATCATTAAAAATTTAGAGCTAACAAAGTTTACTTCTCTAAATCAAAAACCACTTATTAGTATTATAGATACTCCTAAATTTCCTTTGAAAAGAAATGTAAAATCGAAATCAAAGTTTTTTGTATTGTTTGCAATTCTTGGCTTTTTTATTGCTTCTAGCTTTTTTGTTTTAGTTCAGTTCGTAAGAGACGAGCTAAATTAAAGAACCCTTTCTAATTGTTCTAGCTTAATTCCTCTAGATCCTTTGAGCAATATTTGGCAATTAATAACTGGGTGTGTTGTTATCCACTTACTTACCAATTCAACAGTATCAAAATGCCTATATGAATGTTTGCATCTGCCAAATTCATCTCCGACGATTATAACATTTTTAGCATTTTTTTCTTCTAAACTATCTATTATTTTTTGGTGTTCTTCTAAAGAGCTTTTACCAAGTTCTAGCATATCCCCAAGTATTAACCAATACGACTTCTTTTTTGCCTTTAAAAACGAATCAATGGATAGGCTCATGCTTGTTGGGTTAGCATTGTATGCATCTAATATAAGTGTGTTTTTAGAGTTCGTTATTTTAAGTTCAGAACGATTATTGCTTGGAGTATAATCTTGTAAGGAATCTACTATGCTTTGTTCGTCTACACCGAAGTACGATGCTATGGTATAAGCAGCTATAATATTGCTTGTATTATACGAACCAATTAGTTTTGTTTTAACTTCTTTGTTATTTATAAATACAGAAGCTAAACTATCTTCATTATTTGTGCTTTTGAAGTCAGTGTAAAATACTCTATCAATCCTTTCAGAAAGCTCAACTAGTAGTGTGTCTCTTTTATTTACAAACACTTTTTTGTTTTTCTTTTGTATAAATTGATAAAGTTCGTTTTTAGTTTTTATTATGTTTTCGTAACTACCAAATCCTTCTAAGTGTGCTTTTCCTATGTTAGTTATAAGGCCATAATCTATTTGTGCTATCTCACATAGAGTATTGATTTCTCGAATGTGATTTGCTCCCATTTCTACTATAAGCATTTCCGTGTCTAAGGGGCTTGATAAAATAGTTAACGGAACTCCAATATCGTTATTAAGATTTCCTTTAGTGCATACAGTTTTAAACTTTGAGCTTAGCACACAGTGCATTAATTCTTTGGTTGTTGTTTTTCCATTAGTACCTGTTATTCCTATTACTGGGCACTTAAGTAGATTTCGGTGGTAGCTGGCAAGAGTCTGTAGACTTTTTAGCACATTCTCTACCAATATATATCTTTCGTCTTTTTTGTAGCTTAAATCGTCTATAACTACATTTGAAGCGCCTAGTTCTATTGCTTTCGATGCGTATTCGTTTCCATTGAAATTTTCTCCTGTTAATGCAAAGAAAATACAATCCTTTTTTAATGTTCGGGTATCCGTGCAGACGCCAGAAGAATTAAGATATATGTTATGTAGTTGATTTATTTCCATAATAAAAAAAAGCCTCAAATAAATTGAGGCTTTGTAATTTTATTTTCCACTTTTCGAATCCCAATCAACAGGATTTCGTTGGTTTTCTTTAAGATTGCTAGAAGGAGTTCCTAGTCTATCCATAGCACATCTAAATCCAATTGTTTTAGTAGATTGTTTTTGGTCTAAGAATCTTCTAGTACCAGGAACCATCCAGTAAGCTCTATCGTTCCAAGAACCTCCTTTGTAAACTCTTGTTTGGTCTGAAACTAAAGATGTTTTATCTAGTTCGTACAATTCGTTAGTTGTATTGCTAGTTCCGTCGTTTAACCAATCGCTAGTACTTAACCTAGAATCGAAGTCACCATCTTTAAAGTTGATGTTGTCTGATTGACTGTAGTTTCTTCTGTCTATATTATCTTCAACAGTTACTTTTCTTTTAATAAGATTTCCAAGACTATCTTTTTCAACTAAAAACTGCTCTTCATCTCTTTCGTATGTTTCGTATACATTTCCTCTGAAAGGATTGTTGTCAACTTCGTTCATATCAGATAGTGGTCTGTAAACATCCATTACCCATTCCGATACGTTTCCACCCATATTGTATAAGCCGAAATCATTTGGCCAATATGTATGAACTGGAGCAGTTAAATCTCCGTTGTCGTTTAGTTTACCAGCAACTCCCATGTTGTCTCCTCTACCTCTTTTGAAGTTAGCTACAATTTCCCCTTTATTTTTTGATGATGGGTTTCTTACTCCATCACCATCCCAAGGATATAATCTTCTTTGATCAATTGTTTCTTCGTCTGAGTTTCCAACTAGAGATAATGCTGCGTATTCCCATTCAGCTTCAGTAGGTAGTCTGAATTTTGGCATTAAAATACCATCAATTTCCTGAACTGTTCTTGTAGCGCTTTTATCTCTTCCTGCTTTTTTGTCGAAAGCATGAACACCTAATTTTAGGTTTGATAGACTTCTTCTTGTATTTCCTTCGTATTGTCCTTTAAGGTATGCGTCAGTATTAAATACGTCCTCATCTACTTGTTCTGGGTCATCCCAAAGATATCCGTTGTCTATTAAAATTCTTTCATTTACTCTATCTGTTCTCCAAGCACAAAAATCGACTGCTTGTTCCCAACTAACTCCAACAACAGGGTAGTTTTGATAAGCAGGGTGTCTTAGATAGTGATCTACATATGGTTCGTTAAAAGAAAGCTTATCTCTCCATACGTTAGTGTCTGGAAGCGCTTTCCAATATATTTCTGGGTAAGATCCATTGTCATAATTAGAACCGTATATTCTTTCAATCCAGAATAAGTATTCTACGTAATCAATATTTCTAACTTCAGTTTCATCCATGTAAAATGAAGAAACAGTAACTGTTTTAGGAATGTTGTTCCAGTCGTATCTTACGTCTTGTTCAACTCTTCCCATTGTGAAAGTTCCACCTTCAACAAATTTCATTCCTGAAGGAGTTTGTTGTTCGATAAAGTTTGAGTTTACCTCGAAACCACCGTGTTTAGGATCGTTATAGTTCCATCCGGTTAGTTTAGATTTTTCAGTCTTACAACCAATAAAGGTTAGAGCGACTAAAAGTAAAATGAAGTTATTATTCATAATTATATATTCTTAAGTTTATAAAACTAAAAGTTAGGGCAATTTATTGTTTCAAACGACTGGCCTTTTGATCGGCATGGAAGTCTGTAAGCGAAAGAGAACTCGTGAGCTCCTTGTGTATTACTATTGTTTAAGTCAGAAACAGTAACATCATAACTGTAACCAACTTTCCATGTGTCTTGTTCTAATCCTAACAAGATGATAAAAGAGTCAACGTTTTGTGTGCTTTGTCTTAACCATAAGCCACCAACAATAGGTCCTTTAGCAACATAAACTCCATAATTGATTTGTGTGAAGTCTTGTTGTTTTTGAAATAATATGTTAGGAGATAAAACAGCTGCTTTTTTAGATCTAGATTTAGAAGTTGTTCTATACGTTCCAAATTGATTTAATGGAATAGCTGCTCCAACATTGGCAGTAATCTTCATAGGTAATCTAGACTCAGTAATAAACCCTTGGTCAGGTCTAGTTATGTGATGAGATGCAAAACCGAAGTAATAATCGACATTGTTGTTTGCTTTACCGAAAGCCATGAATCCAGCTGCGAAATCAGCAAAATTATTACTTGCATCATAATTCACAATATCTTCGTTTGTAGGGTATATGAACCCTTGAATTGGATCAATTTGATCGCCAAAAGTTAAGCCGCTCCAGTCTACGCCTAATTGTCTATAAGCTCCTTCAAAACCTGCGTTTATAGTAAGTTTTTTGTTAACTCTTAATCTATAAGAATAGCTTGCGCTAATATGTGTCGTGTTTAAATCACCAGCACCAGCTACATCTTTAGCTATTGCGAATCCTATACCTCCACCTAATTTGTCGACGTATTGATCGTAAGAAGCACTATATGTAACATATGTCTTACCAATCCCTGGCCATTGGTTTCTATGGTTTAAACTTATTCTAGGACAAATATCTGAACCAGCCAATGCAGGGTTTAAATACAAGGGATTTGCAAAAAACTGACTGAAAGCCGGGTCTTGTGCTTGAGCATCATTTACAAAAGCAAAAGATGTAATAAATACTAAGATGAATAACTTCTTAAACATAAGTTCAGATTGTGTTAGTGTCTACAAAAATAAAAAATTATTTCTATTGTTACGATAAATAAGTTTCTCTTGTTAAAAATAATTCCTCAATTGTATCGTTTTTAGTTTGGTTGCGTATAAAGCTCAACAGGCTTTTATACCCTCTTTCAGTTTTTAATTATTACTTTTACGTCGTGAATATTAGATTATATTTTATTTTTTTTCAACTGTTAATTTTGAGTTCTTTATTTGCTCAAGAGAAAGAAGTTCTATGGTTAGATTGGTCTTGGGAAGACAGTAAAATCCATTTAAATAATTCTCCAAACATTAACTTAGAAGTTGATTTATTATTTCAAGGCAAAAGCAAAGTTAATATTTCTTTGGCCAACGCTATTTATCAAAACTGTACACCAAACGAACTGACTCAAATAAATTCTGATGATTACGGAATTGAGCCTGAATTATCAATTAAACAAGGTTTTGAACGAAATAAAACTAAGATATTAGCTAGCATTGTTCCTTTTATTGTTGAAAATGGGGTGCTTAAAAAAATGATTTACGCTGAACTAATTATTTCTAGAATTCCTTCACAAAGAAAATTAACGAATTATAATGATAACTCTATTTTAAATTCAGGAACGTGGTTCAAGTTATCAGTTGTTTCAAACGGAGTTCATAAGATAGATTATAACGAATTAGTATCTCTTGGATTAGATGTAGCTAATTTAAATCCAAATAAAATTAGTTTATACGGAAAGCCAGGGGGAATGCTTTCTTTAAATAGTGCTGATTTCCGATATGATGATTTACAAGAATTGCCAATACAAGTAATAGGTGCTCAAGATAATTCTTTCGATTCTGAAGATTATATTTTGTTTTACGGTCAAGCTCCTGATCAATGGATATACAATCAAAACAATTTCGAATTTTCTAAGCACTTATATGACGATAAAACGTTTTACTTTTTATCTGTAAATTCAGACAACGGTAAACGTATAAGTAATTTTTCTTCCAATTTGGATCCTAACGTTACTATAAATTCTTTTCGTGATTTCGCAGTTCACGAATTGGATGAATATAATTTCGTCCAATCTGGTAGAACTTGGTATGGCGACAAATTTGGAATAGTAAATAGCCGCTCCTACAATTTTAGTTTTCCAAATTTACAATCAGAAATAGATTTAAGAATGACTTTAGCCGCTAGAGTGCCGTCGCCATATTCTAACCAATTTGTAGTTTCTGTAAATGGTTTGTCTAGCGAATCCATAAATGTTCCTTCCGTTTCTGGAAGTTATACTTATGCTTATATTAAGTCTTTTAATAAAACATTCAACCCTTCGAGTTCTAATATTCAGCTAAACGTTTCATACAGCAGCAATTATAGTAGTGGAGAAGGCTATATTGACAAAATAGAATTAGAAGGAGACCGACAACTTAAAATGGTGGGAAATCAAATGAATTTCAGATCAGTTGCTTCTGTAGGACCTTCTAATATTTCTCAGTTTAATCTTTCTAATATTTCTAGCAATATTCAGGTTTGGGATGTTAGCGATCCTTTTCAGTTGAAAAATGTAATTGGTCAAACAAATAATTCTACTTTTAGTTTTGTTATTGAAACAGACACTCTAAAAGAATTTATTGCATTTGTTGGAGATTATAAATCTGTTGAGCTTCATGGCTCAATTCAAAATCAAGATTTACATGCTTTAACTGATGTAGATTTTTTGATTGTATCTCATTCCAATTTTATGAGCCAAGCTAATAGGTTAGCAAACATTCATCGATCTCATGACAATTTAAATGTGGTGGTGGTTACTCCAGAGCAAATTTATAACGAGTTTTCTTCAGGAAGTCAGGATGTGAGTGCTATTAGAGATTTTGCTAAAATGTTATATGATAACGATACCAATTCATTAAAATATCTTTTGCTTTTCGGAGATGCGTCTTATGATCCTAAAAACAGAATGAATCAAAATACAAATTTTATAATTTCTTATCAGTCTGAAAACTCTCGATCTTTCATTGACTCTTATGTAAGCGACGATTTCTTTGCGATTTTGGATGATGAAGAAAGTATTTTGTTGAGTACTTCTATTCCTTTTCTTGATATTGGGGTAGGTAGATTTCCTGTTACAACTCAAGATCAGGCAAGAATAGCAGTTGACAAAGTAGAAAATTACTACTCATCTAGCTCTCTAGGGGATTGGCGTTTAAGGATGAGCTTTGTTGGTGATGATAATGATGAAGTAGAAACGGTTCATAGCAATCAGGCTGAGCAGCTTGCAGACCAGTTAAGCGCTCAAAATCCTCTAATGAATATAGATAAATTATACCTAGACTCTTACCAGCAGGTTACTTCAGCAGGTGGCCAGAGATGCCCTCTATTAAATCAGGCTATCAATGAAACAATGGCAAGAGGAACTTTTTTAGTTAACTATACTGGTCATGGTGGCGAGTTGGGTTGGGCTCACGAAAGAATTTTAGAGGTTGCTGATATTAATTCATGGGAGAACGCAAATAGACTTCCATTATTTATGACTGCTACTTGTGAGTTTAGTAGATATGACGATCCTGAAAGAATTTCGGCAGGAGAGCAAGTTTTCTTGAAAGAAAATGGAGGTGCCATCGCTTTACTTACTACCTCTAGAGTGGTGTTTACAGGCTCTAATTTTGATATGAATGAATCCTTTTTTGAGCAGTTATTCCCTCAAAACAATGAACCTCACCGTTTAGGAGACATACTAAGGAGAACAAAAAACAATGTGAATAATGTTTCTAGCACCAATCATAGAAACTTTACTTTATTAGGAGATCCTGCATTATCTCTAGCTTTCCCTAAATATGATGTTGTTTTAACAGAGGTACAGGATAGCGCCAAAGCTCTTGGACGGGTTACAATTAAAGGGGAACTTCAGCTAAACGGACAGAAAATAGATGATTTTAACGGATTTGTTTATCCTTCTGTTTTCGATAAGAGATCTAATTATCAAACTCTCCAGCAAGATGAATCGCCATTAATTATTTTCGATTTACAAAAAAACTTACTTTTTAAAGGCAAGTCTTCGGTTTCAAATGGCGACTTTACTTTTAGTTTTGTCGTGCCTAGAGATTTAAATTATGATTTTGGGAATGGTAAAATAAGTCTTTACGCTAGCGGATCGACCACTTCGGATTCTTTAGCCGATGGAGCAGGCTATAATTTAGATATGATAATAGGAGGGACTTCTGATGATTTTGATAACGATTTAGATGGGCCACTGATTGATTTGTTTATGAATGACACTAATTTTGAAAGTGGCGATGTTACAAGTGAAGACCCTTCTTTGCTTGCTGTTCTCTTTGATGAAAATGGGATTAATACAGTTGGCAACGGAATAGGTCATGACGTAACAGCAATTTTAGATGAAGCCTCTTCTAATCCGATAGTATTGAATGATTTTTATCAATCAGATACTGATAGTTATCAGAGTGGTGAAATATTATATCCGTTTAATTCTTTAAGCGAAGGAAAACACACTCTTTCTATTAAGGTTTGGGATGTGTTTAATAACTCTTCTGAGGATGATATAGAATTTGTTGTTATTAAATCAGATCAAATTTCTATCCAGAGTTTATTAAATGTGCCTAATCCTGTAGTAGATTATACTGACTTTTATTTTGAACACAATCAAGATGGTAATGAATTAGATGTTGTTTTACAGATTGTAGATATTCAAGGTCGTATGGTTCATAGTATTCAAGAAAAAATTTATCCATCGGGCTTCACTTACGGGCCTATTAGGTGGAATGCAAGTTCAGAATACAACCATACTTTACGTCCTGGAACTTATGTTTACACTCTTATAGCAAGGGGACAAAATGGAGAGTTGTCAAAAAAATCTGGAAGGCTAATACTTTTAAAGTAATTAAGGCGTTTATTTTTATATTTGCATTTATAAAGACTTACAATTGAAATACTAAAATATCAATATGAAAAATCTAATATCAACCTTATTTCTATCCTTAATAGTTTTCAGTGTTTCATTGGCTCAATCTTCTGTAGGAGATTTAGAAGAAGGTTATTTAAACACCATTACTACCGCAGTTCCGTTCTTGATTATAAGTCCTGACGCAAGAGCTGGAGGTATGGGAGATGTAGGTGTTGCTTCATCGCCTGATGCGATGTCAATGCACTGGAATCCTGCAAAGTACGCTTTTGTTGAAGATGATTTCGGAGCTTCAGTTTCTTACACTCCATGGTTAAAGTCTTTAATCCCGGATATTAATTTATCTTATTTGTCATTTTATGCTAAACGATCTAAGAATGAGGTTTTAGCTTTTTCTTTGCGATACTTCACTTTAGGAGAGATAAACTTTACGGATATTAATGGAAACCCTATTGGTTCTTTTAATCCAAACGAATTCTCCTTATCTACTGCTTACGCTTTAAAGCTTTCTCAAAATTTTTCTTCTGCGGTTTCCTTAAGGTATATATATTCTAACCTAACGGGAGGACAAGAAGTAGGTACTTTACCAACCAAAGCAGGTAATTCGGTTGCGGGTGATATTTCTTCTTTTTATACGAAGGAAATTCAGTTAGGTAAAAGGGATTTTAAATGGTCTACCGGAATTAATATTTCTAACATAGGTGTTAAGATTGCTTATACTGAAACTATTGATAGAGATTTTCTTCCAACTAATTTAAGAATTGGAACTTCTTTATCTACAGACATTGACGAATACAACACGGTGTCTTTTGAAATCGACGTAAATAAATTACTAGTTCCAACCCCTCCTTTGTACAGTGAAGATGGAATATTGATTAGTGGAAAAGACCCAGATGTTTCTGTAATTGAAGGAATTTTTCAGTCTTTTTCTGATGCCCCATTTGGTGATAAAGAAGTTAGAGAGTTAATTTATGCTTTAGGTTCTGAATACTGGTACGATGAGCAATTCGCACTTCGTTTAGGATATTTTTACGAACACCCTACAAAAGGAGATCGTCAGTTCGTTTCTTTAGGAGCTGGCCTTAGATACAACGTCTTTGGTTTAGATTTCTCTTACCTAATACCAATTCAAAATAGGGAGGACGCAAATATTGTGAATCCATTATCTAACACGCTCCGATTTGCACTAACATTTGACTTTGGAGGAATAGAAGGCTAATGATAAATTTTAGAATAGGATACGGATACGACGTCCATCAACTTAAAGAGGGACAAGATTTCATTATCGGTGGAATTAAAATAGAGCATTCTAAGGGTGCTTTTGGCCATTCTGATGCCGATGTATTAATTCATACTATTTGCGACGCTATTCTTGGCGCAGCAAACATGAGAGACATTGGTTTTCATTTTCCCGATACTAGTTCCGAGTACAAAGGTATAGATAGTAAGATTTTGTTAGCCGATGTAATGAAATTATTACGTGCTGAGGGCTACGAAATCGGAAATATAGATTCTACTATTTGTTTAGAGCGCCCTAAAATAAATCCTCACATTCCTAAAATGCAAACTGTTTTGACTCAATGTATGGGGATTGAAGCAAACCAACTTTCTATAAAAGCAACCACGTCTGAAAAAATGGGCTTTGTTGGTAAAGAGATGGGAGTTTCTGCTCATGCGATTGCTTTGATTTATAAGCCATAATTTTTTAATCAACTTTTAACCTTTATCAAAATGCAGATTATTCGAACTCTAATCGCAATTATTGTTGGGATATTTGTTGGAATGGCAGTAAATATGTCTTTGGTTAAGTTAGGAGGACTTGTTTTTCCTCTTCCCGATAATCTAGATGCTTCTAAAATGGAAGATTTAAAATCTGCATTTAGTTCTTTGGATTGGTTTCATTTCATCTTTCCATTTTTAGCACATGCTTTAGGTACTTTGAGTGCAGCAATAATTGCCCTTTTAATTTCTGAAGATCACAAAAAATTCAGTTCGTTTACTATTGCTGTTTTTTTCTTGGCTGGTGGCGTAATGATGAATCTATTCATGCTCCCTTCTCCAATAGCTTTCACGCTTATTGATCTTGGCTTAGCTTATATCCCTATGGCTCTCTTGGCTAACAGATGGATGATTAAGAAATGAAGATTGGCAGCGAACCATTTCTGTTTCTTCAGTTGGAATAAGCCCAAAGCTTAAAAAGCTATCCAAAGAGCAAAAAGAATCCTTAGTTAAAAGTGGAGAATTTAGCACAAAGAATTTTCTTAATTATCTTTTAAGACTCGTTTCTCTAATGGTAATTATTAAACTTCACATCACTTAAAGTCCATAGCATTTATACTATCTGTTTTCTTCTAAAAACACGTCAATTACTTAGCATTAATCAATTACAAGTTTTAAATTCGGATTCTAACACAAACTATATTATTATGTCAGAGAAATCGAAAAAAATTATTTATTGGATATTAACATTTTTAATCGCTTTTATCTTTATTGGAAGTGCGATGGGTAAGCTGATTTCAAGCGAAGAGACTTTAGCCATGGCTTCAAATATTGGTTTGAACGGACAGATTTACACAATATTAGGTGTGCTAGAATTGGTTTTTGTTATTCTTTTCGTGTTTCCTAGAACCGGAATTTTGGGTACGTTCATGCTTATCGCTTATATGGGTGGAGCTATAGCGACTCATTTAGAACATGGTCAATCTATTTTAGTTCCTTGTGTAATTCAAGCGTTTTTATGGGTAGTAGCTGTTTATCGTTTTCCAGAACTTACATCTAGAATTTTTGATAAAGCATAGTTCTATAAGGGTTCTATAAAAATGAAAAACCCTTTTTACTTTATGAGTAAAAAGGGTTTTTTTTAGTAGATAACTCTATTGAAATATCGAACTTCGAATTCTCTCGGAAGAGTTTTATTGAAACTTCTTTTTTGATCGATAAAATTATAAATTAAACAAATCGAAAAAAGGTAGGTCATCATCTATTTCTGGTTGCAGAGAATTGTCAAGTATCTCTACATCGACCTCCACTTCCATTCGATCTGCCAGTGGAACTAAGTACTCTTTTAAAAATTCCTTCAACGGTTGGTTAAACCAAGTTTTTGTTGCTGCGTGCTGAATCATGTCGTAAACTTTTTTGTCACCCCAAGGTTTTTCATAAAAGAGCACCTCTTTTGCTATTGTGTATTCTCTACCGTTACCAATTTTTATAACTATTGAATGTTGATTTTCTGTGATCATATTTTTCTATTAGTGTTTAATAAAGTATAAATAAATTATT
>Ga0233426_10002835_pt1 | contig 14178 bp, 11 predicted proteins | sample SI_118_April2016_6_FD_179875 | JGI IMG/M metagenome (GOLD analysis project Ga0233426, IMG submission 179875) | Seawater microbial communities from Saanich Inlet, British Columbia, Canada - SI_118_April2016_10_MG | ecosystem: Environmental > Aquatic > Marine > Inlet | place: Canada: British... | reverse complement strand
TTGATGGTATGTGAGGAATGCATGAGCCGTATACGAGGTCCGTACGTACGGTTCTGTGAGAGGGATGAGGCATGAGCCTCACCCTACTCGATATACCAATTGGTCACATGTATTTCAGTTATTAATTCGAACTACTTTCAACAATCACATCGACTTGTCTCATGTCATTTTGATGTGATATTACTACACGAATACTCTGCATTTCTTGATTGAAATTTAACGTTAAACGGCCACGCTTTCTCTCTTGCCCTAACGGTTGACCATACTCTTTTTGATAGAAAGAAATAATATCTTCTTCCGTACTTTTAGAAAAGTAATTAACCACCGCAGGAATTTCATCTTTAAATTCGGCAAAAATACGTGCGTCACTCATGGTTGGAATTGTTACGATAACTTTTTCATCCGCAACGGCCAAGTTGACGTTTAACAAAGTACAAGCCAACAAAATTGCACTAAATGAAGAAGCTGATTTTTTGTATGTTTTTGAAGCGAAATTGTTAAACATAGATTTTGATCCTTTCATGATTCTTCTCAATTTAGTTTGTTGAAACGTAACTATCAAGGTTATTTTTAGCAATTTGAAATTTATGCGTATTAATCCATTGTTTAATTAATAAATAGCAACAGGTTCAATAATCATCTAATTGTATAAATATCAATAACTATATGATTAATAATTAATTAACCTGAACGGTCAACAAAATCAGAACGATAATGGTCAACCCACAGTGCTGTTGCTCCACAAATAGCGACAGGCATCACCACTAAATTAATTATAGGGATCATTGAAAATAATGCGGTAGTTATGCCAAAACCATAACTTAAGCCTTGTTTTTGCTTGAGGGCTTGACGCATTTCATCAAAGTTGATTTTATGGTTATCAAAAGGATAATCCTTATATTGAACAGCCATCATCCATGCTAAAAATAAAAACCATAGCACTTGGCCTATAACAGGTAATATCCAATAAAGAATAAAAAATCCTAAAGCACGAGGCAGATAATATCGTAATTTACACCATTCCCGAGAAAGTACGCGAGGTACGTCTTTTATCACATCCATTGTCGATGCTGGCGGTATGGTTTTACCGCAGAGTAACAGCTCCATTTTTTCTGACAATAAACCATTAAAAGGCGCTGCAATCCAATTTGCAACAGCACTAAAAATAAATGAAAACATGACTAATAAAAAGAGTAAAGCGATAGGCCATAAAAAGGTGCTTAACCAAGAAAGCCAATCAGGAACCCAATCATCTAGCATTGACATATAAGTGTCTAGTTCGATAAATAAACGATAGAAGGCAAAACTAAACAAAATTAAATTGACAAAAAGTGGTATCAACACAAAACGACGAATGCCTTTTTTTCTGATGAGTTCAAATCCTTTAATAAAATAACCCGCGCCGCTGTTTGCAATTGGCTGATTAATATTTGTGTTCATTGGTTGATTTTTATCCTTGAGCGCTGTTTTAACTGTCATTATAAAATATATTAATAAATTGAACAGATGTTTCATGTTACAAAATATAGATAATTCTGGTAACATTTTCTTGTTAAGTAGAAATAAAATATAACATAAAAGGCTTCTCCATTTTATGCGTTTAAAGCATATAAAACTAGCGGGTTTTAAATCGTTTGTAGATCCAACTAAAGTACCATTTGAACAACAAATGACTGCTGTCGTTGGACCAAATGGTTGTGGGAAATCGAATATCATTGACGCTGTTCGTTGGGTGCTAGGTGAAAGCTCTGCCAAAAACTTGCGTGGCGATGCTATGACCGATGTAATTTTTAATGGTGCAGCTACTCGTAAGCCAGTAGGACAAGCTTCGGTTGAACTGTTATTTGATAATGTAGACGGTCGTATTCAAGGGAATATGGCAGACCGTAACCAAGTATCAATTCGTCGAGTGATCAATCGAGATAGTCAAAATACTTATTATTTAAACGGCACTAAATGTCGTCGACGTGATATTACGGACATTTTCCTTGGTACTGGTTTAGGTCCCCGCAGTTATGCGATTATTGAACAAGGTACTATCTCAAAACTTATTGAATCTAAACCTCAAGAATTACGGGTTTTTATTGAAGAAGCCGCTGGTATATCAAAATATAAAGAACGTCGTCGAGATACTGAAAATCGTATTCGTCACACGCGTGAAAATCTGGAACGCTTGAGTGATATTCGTGTCGAACTTGGTTTGCAAATAGACAAATTACACCAACAAGCAGAAGCCGCAAAACGTTTTAAAACGCTTAAAACTAAGGAGCGGAAATATCGCGCTGAGTTTACCGTTTTGAAATGGCAGAAGTTTGATCTACAAGCTAACCAACAAAAAGAACAAGTCAGTAAATACCAAGCTGAAATTGAAGCTTTGGTGGTTGAACAAAAGCAAATCGACATTCAGTTGTTTAATGCTAAGCAGCAAATGACAATCGGTGGAGAGTCTAGTGGAGACCTTCATCAGAAAAAATTATTACTCAGTAATAATATTGCTCGTGCAGAGCAAAACATTAAACATTTAAAACAACAAAAACAAAAAGCTCAACACGATAATAGTGTTACACAACAGCAGCTAATTAATGCTCAACAATTAGTGTTGGTCGAACAAAAAAATCTACAACAAAGCACGTTGAATATTTCAGAGCATGAGCCAGAGCTCGAGTTCATAGAGCAGCAATTAACTGAAAGCCAAAGACAACTAGATGATTTTTTAGAGCAGCAGCGCAGTGAACATAAACAATGGCAAACTATACAACTAGAACATAAAGATTTAAATGATCAAAAGATTGGTGTTAAACAAAAAATATCTCAATTAAGCGAAAAAATTAATCAGCAACAACAAAGGCAACAATCTTTAACACATTCATTAGCAAGTTTGTTTGATGAAAAGCTCAGTGAAAATAATATCAGCATAGATGATGTTCAATCAAAGCTACTCGAGCAAGACGTTCATCACAATGCGTTGTTAAAGCAATATGCCGATAATGAGGTTTTACTGCTCGATATAACGAAAGAAATCAACTTCACTTCGCAACAGCAAGCCCAGAGCAATGGTGAGATCTCAGCATTAAATTTATCGTTACAACAGTTAACCATTCAACATAATGAACAGGCTGATTGGAGCCTTAAGCAAAAACAATGGCTAACCGAACAAGGGTACAATACCTCTGGCTCAATTTATCAATTATTGGATGTAGAAACTGAGTGGCAGGCAAGTACAGAGTTAGTCTTGCATCATTGGTTGCAGGGCGAACTGGTTGAACGTTTTCCTGAAGCATTAACCATTGAACCTTTATTTTTAGTGCTCAGTGAACATAACAATAAAATATTCCCTATTTCTTCTGTAACCCCTAAAGAGGGGACGTTAGCGCAGAAAGTTAATGGTCTTGCTGTGATTACGACATTTTTAAATACTATTTTTCTCGCAGATGATTATCAACAAGCGCAAAAAATGATTTTAACACTTGCTGAACATGAATCGGTTATTTGCAAAGATGGTACTTGGTTAAGTGCGTATTTTTTGAGGAAAGGGAGTGCTGATAACCTGAATGCCATGCTTCAGTTAACCGATAATATAACCCGTACATTAGAGAAAGTGACACAATTACAACTCGATATCACAAATAACTTAGCCAAGGAAGCTCAGTTTATTAATCATAAAGAAGCACTAATAACTCGCGCTAAGTCCCTTAAATTCGATATCGATGAATCTTTAAATCAAAGCCAATCCCTAAAACAACAAGTCGCATTAATTAACCAAGCTATGCAACAGCGCGAAAAACAAAGTGCTATATATCAGAAAGAACTTAATGCCATTGACGCTTTATTAATTGAGAATAGTAAAATGTTATTGGACCAAAAGTTCGCGCTAGAACAATTACCCAAACATGATCCTAATCAGCTTATTGATATCAGTACAGCACAAGAAAGTCTGCAAAGAAAAATTCAAGATAGCCAAGCAAGTACTCAGAACTTTCATCAAAAAAAGCATCAGCAAGCTCTGATTATTGAAAAATCTAAACATGAGCAATCCCAAGGTCAATTGTCATTAGCACGAGCACAAGAGAGTATTCAACAATTGACTGAACAACAACTGATGCATCAAAAGGTCATTGAAGATTGTGCCTCTCCATTACAAAATGATGAGCAAAAACTACAAGAATGGTTAATTGATGTAGCGAGTCTTGATGAAAAGATAAAGAAAATTAAACATGATACAACGGATACTCAAACGTTGATTAATCAAACCGAGTCAAAAGTTCAGCAAATAACTAAAAAATTAAATAATAAAAAAGAACAAATTAACGCTGTGCATCTTACGGCAGAAAGCTATCGATTACGCGCAGATGCAGCACTTGAACAATTAAACGAGATGCAAGAAAACTTATTGACTGTGCAAGCAACGATGCCTTCACATGCTAAAGAAGGAGTATGGCAAGCTCATATTGTAAATTTAGGAAAGGATATTGGTCGATTAGGCGCAATAAATCTAGCGGCTATTAATGAGTATCAAATACAATTTGAACGAAAAACATACCTTGATCAACAAGATGAAGATTTAACCCAAGCCATTAATACGTTAGAATTAGCGATTGCTAAAATAGATAAAGAAAGCCGCCATAAGTTTAAAGATACTTTTGAAAAAATTAATAGTGATCTCAAAGCATTATTTCCTAAAGTATTTGGAGGCGGTAGTGCATATTTAGCACTAACAGATGATGATATGCTTGAAACGGGTGTTACTATTATGGCTAGACCGCCAGGCAAAAAAAATAGTACGATTCATTTATTATCTGGTGGCGAAAAAGCGCTGACCGCATTATCATTAGTGTTCGCAATTTTTAGATTAAATCCAGCACCATTTTGTATGCTTGATGAAGTAGATGCACCACTTGATGATGCTAATGTCAGCCGTTTTTGTAATTTGGTTCGAGAAATGTCTCAAACCGTACAGTTTATTTATATTAGTCATAATAAAATAGCGATGGAAATGGCGAGTCAATTAACCGGTGTAACTATGTTTGAACCGGGCGTTTCAAGAATGGTAGCAGTTGATATTGATGAAGCCATTGCAATGGCTGAACTTGAATAATAAGAATAAGATTAAGTAATAACTAAACAAAGCTGAAAGTAGAATAATAAAAGGCTATACGATGGAATATAATTTAAAAACAGCATTAATTGTTATAAGTGCTGTGGTGATCACTGCAATATTTGTTCATGGTTTTTGGACGATTAGAAAAAACAAAAACCCTTACAAATTAAAAGCAAAATCTAATAATGAGCACGTTGAAACACCGAATCGTGGCTTTGACGGTTCAGGATTTGATCAAGACGGTGTGAGCAAACCTAGAGTTGTAGAAAACCCACTCAATGACGAAGTGCCGCATCAAGAAATCCCCATGCCTGCTTCGAGTGATTATGAAGAGCAAGCGAGCTCATATCGAGAATTTAATGCAGAAGATAATGAACCAAGTTTAGGCGACATGTGTTCTTTAGATCAGATGACTAATAATAAAGAAAACAATGTCCCTGATTTACGTGCACAAGAAGAGTCATTGTTTGAACAAGTGAAAGCAGAAGAAGCACCTGTTGTTAAAAAGGTTGAAAAAAGCCTTTATCAAACTCCAGTAACAGCAGCTAAACCGACATTAAAACCTTCATCTTATGTGACTAAAAAAGCGCCTGTTAAACGAGATCAAATAGAGATTAACTTTGATGATGGAGTAAATAAAAGCGCTTCATCAGTTAAGAAAGATCCTGTACTGACCAAGCGTAATAAAGTAAATATTGAACCTGAAGTACTTATTATCTCCGTCGTTATGCCTGAGAGCCAACAAATGTCTGGCGCAGCACTTTTACCAACTTTGTTAACGTTAGGCATGAAGTACGGTGATATGAACATTTTTCATCGTCATGAAGACAATGCCGGTAATGGTAAAGTTACCTTCAGCTTAGCAAATATAATGAACCCAGGTACTTTTGATCTAGACAATATGGAAAGTTTTACGACACAAGGTATTAGTCTCTTTATGACATTACCGAGTTGTGGTGAAGCTTCTGTTGTCTTTGAACAAATGTTAAATGCCGCTAAGCAGTTGGCTTTAGAATTCGGTGGTCAATTATTAGATGACAAACGTAGTGTGATGACCAAACAAACAGAACAGCATTACACCAGTAAAATTCGTGAATTTGAGCGGAGAAACTTAATAGCTTCAGCTTAAGGTTAACTAAACCACCGACAGGTTAATTGAATAAATTAACCTGTATTTTTAATTCTTTCAAAAGTAAATAATCTTTATGTCATCAACTGCTAACACCATTCGCGTAAAAGAACTCCATAAACAAATTAATCAATTAAACCATCAGTATTACGTGCTTGATGAGCCTAGTGTTCCTGATGCTGAATATGATCGCTTAATGCGTGAACTTATTTCGATTGAAATCGCTGACCCTGAATTGAAGTTATTGGATTCTCCTAGCCAAAAAGTAGGAGGACAAGCTTTAAAGTCTTTTACTCAAGTCACACATCAAGTTCCCATGTTATCGCTTGATAACGTATTTTCGGCAGATGAATGGCAAGCATTTTCTAAACGTGTTCAAGATCGACTTTTGTCAAAAGAAACAATTAAGTATTGTGCTGAGCCAAAGCTTGATGGTTTAGCGGTGAGTTTACGTTATGAGAACGGGGTATTAGTACAAGCAGCGACACGTGGTGATGGTGCTATTGGTGAAAATATTACTGAAAATGTTAGGACCATCAAATCAATACCTTTAAAACTATTGGGTGATAATTACCCTGAAATATTAGAGGTTAGAGGCGAGGTTTTCATGCCGAAAGCGAGTTTTAATGCCTTGAATGCCCATGCTTTAAAAAAGGGTGAAAAAGGTTTTGCTAACCCTAGGAATGCAGCCGCAGGTAGTTTACGTCAACTTGACTCTAAAATTGCTGCGAAACGTAACTTAGCTTTTTATGTATATGGTATTGGTTATGTCGAGCAAGCGTCTAGTCAAACATTAGGTGAGGAGTGGTTAGACAATTCACATTATCATCGTCTTTGTCAGTTGAAGTCACTTGGTTTACCTATGTGTCCTGAAGTGAAGTTACTGGATGATTCGACGCAAGTTGATAGTTTTTATCAATATATTATGCAAGAACGCGACAATTTAAGTTATGAAATTGATGGCACTGTTTTTAAAGTTGATGATATAGCCTTACAGCAAAAGTTAGGTTTTGTTGCACGAGCGCCTCGTTGGGCAACCGCTTATAAATTTCCAGCTCAAGAAGAAACCACACAATTGCTTGATGTTGATTTTCAAGTAGGTCGAACAGGGGCAATCACGCCTGTCGCGCGTTTAAATCCTATTTTTGTGGGTGGCGTAACTGTGAGTAATGCTACTTTGCATAACCAAGATGAAATTGACCGTTTAGGAATTAAAATCAACGATTTCGTTACTATTAGGCGTGCTGGTGATGTGATCCCGCAAATCGTGAGTGTTCAACTGCAAAAACGCACTGAAAATTGTCGTGATATCCTTTTTCCTACCAGTTGTCCTGTATGTGATTCTACTGTAGTTAAAGCTGAAGGCGAAGCGATATTACGTTGTACAGGCGGGCTATATTGTGGTGCACAACGTAAAGAAGCGATTAAACATTTTTCTTCACGAAAAGCTCTCGATGTTGACGGTTTAGGCGATAAGTTAGTTGAACAATTAGTTGATGAAAACCTCATTAAAACACCTGCAGATTTATTTAAACTGACAGAACTAGACGTAAGCACCATGGATCGCATGGGCAAAAAATCGGCAGACAATTTGATTGCTGGCCTAGCGAAAGCGAAAACAACGACCTTACCAAAGTTTATTTATGCTCTAGGTATTCGAGAAGTTGGAGAAACTACCGCAGCGAATTTAGCGAATTACTTTCTAAATTTTTCTGCGATAAAAATTGCAAATGAAGAGTTATTGCAAGAAGTACCCGATGTTGGAGCTATAGTTGCAAAAAATATTACACAGTTTTTTCAGCAAGATCATAATATTGAAGTGGTGACTGAGCTTGAAGCTATAATGTCCTGGCCCGATATTGTAATGAAATCTGAAGATGAACAGCCTTTAAAAGATCAAACATTTGTCTTAACAGGTACGTTAACCCAGATGGGACGTAACGAAGCTAAAGCTGAATTACAAACACTTGGTGCTAAAGTTTCAGGCAGTATTTCAGTAAAAACTCACTTTTTAGTCGCAGGTGAAAAGGCAGGGTCAAAACTTACGAAGGCTCAAGATCTTGGTGTGGAAATACTTACAGAAGACGACCTTATTACGTTACTTGAAAAGTATAAATAAGGTCGTTATTGATATATTTATTTAAATAATGATTAATGCGTAAACAAACAACGTCATAGGCAAAGGCAATATAATGGTAAAGATAATTGCCTCACACCATTCGATAATAGAATAAAACTTTCTCCACGGTTTATTTTCTTCTTTATTCGATTGTAAAGTTTGAAAGAAGAAAATAAAGCTCGCAACGACGAATGTTTGTAAAGCCGCAAATAAAATAAAAATGGCAAACCACACCAATAAAATGGGTGTGTCTTGTGCAATTTGTTTACTTAAAATCAAATAAAGCACAAAAGAAAAACCACTCCATGCTATTAAAATCCAGCGGTAAGAAGACAAGGTAATAGCGATGTTATTGAAAAGCTCTGGCGTTAACCTATATTTCATATTAATTCTAAAATACTATAATTGTTAATAATTTTGTCATGCTTAACGCTAGTCTTGCAAGTTCTAAAAATTATTATTAATGAATAGAACCTAAATCCTTAAAAAAATTTCATTACTTTTATAATTAATTCTTGTGATGAATTTGTGATAACTTCGTGAAGCCTCTGCAACACTTCCTTAGCATAATTGATTTCGAACTAACAATTAGCCAAGGAAATTTATGAACACTCTACTTTCAAACGCGGTAAAGAAAACTACAAAAATTAAAAATACAGCGTTATTTTTATCAACTGCATTATTAATGAGCACTGCAGCTTTAACACAGGCACAAGAACTTGATATTAAAGTAACTAACCTTACTCAAGGTATTCACTTTACACCTATATTAATTGCTGCCCATGATGGCGATACGCAATTATTCAAGTCAGGTGAAATGGCTTCATCGGAACTTCAAATGATGGCCGAAGGTGGAGATATTTCTGGATTATCTACGATGTTAATGACAGCTGATAAAGTTGAAAATCCAGCAATGGGGTTGTTAGCACCAACTATGTCAACTGAAACAATGCTATCAACTGCAGATGGCAATATGTATTTATCAGTTGTTGCTATGATGCTACCAACCAATGATGGTTTTATCGGATTGAACAGTTGGAAAATACCAACAGAAGCAGGAATGTATACTTTTACTGTGAATGCTTATGACGCCGGCACTGAAGCTAATGATGAAATGATCACAGGTGGCGGTGCTCCAGGCGTTGCAGGAATTCCAGCAGCTCCGGGCATGAATGCAGGAACGGGCGGGACGGGTGTTACTATGACAGAAGATAATGCTTATGTTCACATACACCGCGGAAGCTTAGGTGATGATGATTTAGCTGGCGGTAAAAGTGACTTAGACAATACCGTACATCGTTGGTTAAACCCTGTTGCTCGTATTACCGTAACGGTTAAATAGGAGAAAATCCCATGATTTCAATCAATAAAAAATTAGCGTTAACCGCACTGGTGACAGTAATGCTTAGTGCATGTGGCGGCTCATCTAATGACTCTGAAGAGATGGTTGTTGAAGTGCCAGCGCCAGATCCTATGTTCACTTACACTTATCAAGTAACTGTTACTAATTTAACGTATGCACAACCAATGTCACCCGTTGCGTTGGTTTTACATAACGAAGGTCAGTTATGGTCGGTAGGTGAAATGGCAAGTGTAGCTTTGGAAAACTTAGCAGAAAGTGGTGATAACTCAGCAGTTTTGGCCGAGTCTATTGTTCTTTCTGGACAAGGTGGGACGGGGCTTATACTACCAGGTATGAGTGAAATGGTTGACGTTTCGTATACTGTTTCAGATGAAAATAATGCACCTACCATGTTATCTTTGGCAACAATGTTAGTAAATACCAATGATGCTTTTACAGGTATAAATGCATTAGCCGTAAATAATTTAGCTGTTGGCGAAAGTATTTCACTAACAACAAGTTCTTATGACTCAGGAACTGAAAAAAATTCTGAGTTAATGGCTACTATTCCTGGTCCTGCCGGTGGAGGAACAGGTGAAGGTTTTAACGCTGAACGTAACGATATTGACAAGGTTGCTATGCATAGCGGTATTGTTTCTGCTGATGATGGTTTGATGGTTTCAGCATTAACGCAAGCCCACCGTTTTGATAATCCAACTTTAGCCGTTATGGTAACTCGCACCGAGTAATTAAGTGAGCGTTATCTAGAAGTTTAAATACTCACCTACAAAAAGCGTTGAAATTAGGTTTATCCTAAGCAAGGCAAGTAGGTGAAGATTTTTTGTTAACCGATATATTTCAGTCCCTATTTATTTTTCTTATAAACATAAATAGTGAGTTATACATGGATACCATATTAGTGGTTGAAGATGATCAAGATATTGCAGATTTAATGACTTTGAATCTACAAGAGCTTTCATTAACGGTTGAACATTGCTTAACAGGTGAGTTAGCGCTGGAAAAGTTAAGCCAGAATAATTATTCTTTGGTTTTACTGGATGTCATGCTTCCGGGAATCTCAGGTTTAGATGTTTGTCGACAACTTCGTGAACAAAAACCAGAGCAAGTGATCTTAATGGTAACCTCTCGTGATAGTGAGATTGATCGTGTTTTAGGGCTTGAATTAGGTGCTGACGATTACATGAGCAAGCCTTTTAGTGTTCGTGAATTACAAGCGCGTGTTCGTAGTCAGCTAAGACGGTTACATTTAGTGGCTCAGCGAGAACAAAAAAATACAGAGCAACAACAACCTGAACAACATTTAACGGTAGGTGAATTGCAAATCAATAATACAACTCATCGGACGTTATTAGCAGGAAAAGAAATAGAATTAACGTCTACCGAGTTTGATTTACTCTTATTTTTAGCTTCTCACCCAGACCAAGTTTTTTCTCGAGAGCAGCTACTTAGCAATGTGTGGGGTTATCATCATAGTGGATATGAGCATACCGTGAATTCTCATATTAATCGTTTACGTAACAAAGTTGAAATAAATGCCACTAAACCTGAAATTGTTCAAACAGTTTGGGGCGTGGGTTATAAATTTAATAAAAAAGGTGTTGCCGCATGAAATTGTCTTTATATCACCGTTTGTCTCTTTCTTTATTGGTGGTATTCATTGCAATTATCAGTGTGTTTTATATTTGGGCGCAACAGCTCGAACAGAAAACAAGATATGAATCAGAGCAAAATTTACATTTATCTTTAGCAGCAAGTCTAGCGAGAGATAACCCATTATTACAACAAGGTGTTTATGATCACAAAGCGCTGGAAAATTTATTTCATACGTTAATGGTTATGGGTCCTGCCTTCGAATTTTATTTTGTTGATCCTGAAGGTGTAATTATTACACATTCAATTACTCCAACATTAATAAAGCGTACAAAAATTGATTTACTTCCTCTTATTCAATTAACACAAAATCAAGCTTCGTTACCTATTTATGGAGACGATCCGCAACATCTTTCTCGTAAGAAGATATTCTCTGCCGCGCCTGTTTTCAATGGCAATAGTTTACAAGGTTATTTATATGTAATTGTTGCTGGAAAACGCTATGAATCAGCTTTTAACCGTTTGCAGTCAAGTAGGCAAACAGAGCTTTCTATTATGGCAATGTGTGGCGCTATGCTGTTCTTATTTGTGGTAATGTTAGGGATATTTGCCTATTTTACTCGTCCATTAAGGCGATTGAGTAAAGATATTAAAGCGCTCCGAGCTGTTGGTTTTGATAATAGTAAAGTTAATCTCGCTAAATGGATGCCGAACAGCCGTAATGAAGTACATCAACTTGGTGAAGCTTTTGAGCAAATGGTTAAGCAAATTAATCAACAGTTTGATATGTTACAAAAAAATGATGAGCATCGACGAGAGCTGTTGGCTGATATATCACATGATTTAAGAACTCCGTTGTCTTCTCTTCAGGGATATATTGAAACCCTTGAATTAAAAAGCGATAAAGTCAGCAAAGATCAACGGCAAAAATATGTTGAAATTGCGTTGAAAAACGCTCAACAATTAAAAGGGTTAATCGATCAAATATTCGAATTAGCTCATCTTGAAAGCGGGCAAGTTTCTCTAAATCTTGAAGCGTTCAATTTAGCTGAACTTTTATATGACGTTGTTGCTAAATTCAGTTTACAAACATCGGCTAAGAACATAGACATTAGCATTGTGCCAGAGTGTTCTTATACTCAAGTACATAGTGATATTGGCAAATTAGAACGTGTATTAAGTAATTTATTAGAAAATGCTATTCGTCATACCTCTGAATCAGGAAAAATCACTTTAGTGATTACTGAAATTAATCTAAACCAGTGCCAATTAACTATTACAGATACAGGTACGGGTATTAAAGAAGAAGAGCTACTTTATATCTTTGACACACGTTATCGTGGGAGTAATGCCGTTCAAGACAAAGAAAAACATACAGGGCTTGGACTTGCCATCACTAAAAAATTATTGGAATTATTAAAATCAGATATCAAGGTAACGAGTACTTTAGGGGAAGGAACTACTTTTTCATTCAACTTACGCAAAATTTCTCAATAGGTTTTACTTTAACTGTCGAGTTTTGTTGTTAATTTCCTTATTATAGAGGGAAGGATCTCATTTAAGCTCTTCACCGAAGGAAATATTGTGAAAAATAAAGTTACGCTCTCATTAACGCTTGCAGCACTTGTTGTTTTAGCAAGTTGTGCAAAATCTTCTACTGGCCGAAATCAAATAACCCTTTTCTCAACTTCAGAGCTTGATCAAATGGGCGCTAATTCATTTGAGCAAATGAAAGAAAAAGAGAAGATCAGTTCCGACCAAGCTGTGAATAACTATGTACAATGTGTAGCTAAAGCCATTACGATTAATGTGCCTAAATCAGCTCATAACGGCGAATGGGAAGTTGTAGTATTTGACTCTGAACAAGTCAATGCGTTTGCTTTACCAGGTGGTAAAATAGGGGTCTACACAGGGATTTTAAAAGTAGCAGAAAATCAAAACCAACTCGGTGCAATTATTGGACATGAAGTTGGCCATGTTATCGAAAGTCACTCGAATGAACGTATGTCATCTAGTAAAATATCTCAAACAGGTATGGCTGCTGTTGATACTGCAATGGCGATGGGAGATGTTGCAAACCGTAACTTATGGATGTCAGGATTAGGATTAGGTCTGCAATACGGTATATTAATGCCATATGGTCGTACTCATGAAAGTGAAGCAGATATTGTTGGTCAAGACTTAATGGCTAAATCTGGGTTTGATCCATCAGCGGCTATCGACTTATGGCAAAATATGGCAAAGCTATCAACCGGTTCTCCGCCAGAGTTTATGTCTACCCACCCATCGAATAAAACGCGTATTGATCAATTAACTGCTCACTTGTCGATATCTCAAACTTTTTATCAAGCGAGCAATGCGCCTAGCTGTAAAAAACCCAATAATATATAGGTTCATATAAGAAAAATTAATTTCTCATATGAACGAGCCTTTAGGTTAAGCTCTCATTTATCAAATGATGAAAACTCTTTATAAATAGCAGTGTCTGAGTTAATAAGGTTCATTTACTCAGACACTATTATGTTAGTTAAAGGGGCTTTCATAATAAGATGAATTATTAAACAATTATTACGTACTATAGATGAAGCGCTAATTTACTTTTATTACCGGATATTGCCACTCGTCGATTATTTTATCAATCTGTCCTGATACTTTCATTTGATTAATTGAATGGCGTAATTGTTTAATAATTTCTGGAGGCGTTTTTATATTACAGGCAAAATAATAATCTAGTGGCTTTGCATTTAGTTGGGTAAGCGTATAGCTAACAGCATCTGCCGTTAGCGTTTGATATCATATACATTATTTCCTCACTTAATTTAGGAGATAATCATGAGAATTTCACGTAGCCATGAACAATGGCAAACCATCATTGAAGA
>Ga0233426_10002831_pt1 | contig 14194 bp, 15 predicted proteins | sample SI_118_April2016_6_FD_179875 | JGI IMG/M metagenome (GOLD analysis project Ga0233426, IMG submission 179875) | Seawater microbial communities from Saanich Inlet, British Columbia, Canada - SI_118_April2016_10_MG | ecosystem: Environmental > Aquatic > Marine > Inlet | place: Canada: British... | reverse complement strand
CACCCACATTGTGGTGCGATTTGATGGTCACGGATGGACCGCCAGAAAAGGATACAGATTCGATGACGTCAGGGTACAACGTACCTTGGGCCAAGAATTTAGCACCGCCAACTTCAGCCGCATGTTTCTGGAACACGTCGATGAACAGCTTACCAATGATCTTGCGCTTGGTTTCTGGATCGCTTTGGCCATCCAATTCGCCCAAGAACAGCTCGCGTTCGTCCGCATAGATAAACGGCATGTTGTAGTTGTCGCGGAACATGGTGATGACTTCTTCAGCTTCACCTTTACGCAACAAGCCATTGTTTACAAACACACAAGTCAACTGGTCACCAATTGCTTCGTGGATCAGAACGGCAGCTACTGAACTGTCGACACCGCCGGACAGGCCACAGATAACTTTCGCGTCGCCCACTTGCTCGCGAATTTTGGCAATGGCCTCTTCGCGATATGCGCCCATTGTCCAATCGCCTTGGAAACCTGCCATTTTGACAAAGTTCTCGTACAATTTCGCGCCGTTTGGCGTGTGGTGAACTTCTGGGTGGAACTGCACTGCAAAGAAGTTGCGTGATGTGTCGGCTGTGATCGCAAATGGCGCATTCGGGGAGGTGCCATAAACCTCGAAACCCGGTGCGATTTTGGATACGTGATCGCCGTGACTCATCCAGACTTGTTCTTTGTCGTCTTCAAACCAGCCATCAAGCAGGGCCAGATTTTCAGCTTTGGGTGTCACAAACGCACGACCAAACTCTGCAGTGCCATGGCCGCTTTCGACCTTGCCACCCAAGACTTCCATCATCACTTGTTGACCATAGCAAATTCCTAGGATCGGAACATTCAGATCAAAGACAGTTGATGGTGGGCGCGGTGACCCTTCATCGATGACAGAGGCGGGACCGCCCGAAAGGATCACAGCTTTCGGCGCGAATTCGGCCAAAAACGCGTCTGTCACGTTCTGATAAGGGTGAATTTCGCAATAGACGTTCAGTTCACGCAGGCGTCGCGCAATCAATTGCGTCACTTGGCTACCAAAGTCGATGATGAGAAGGCGGTCATGTATGTTTATCATGCGTCCTGCAATATGCAGATGTGGCGGGGCTGGCAAGTGTTTGAGGGCGGCTTTGCGGTTCGAATGGGCATGTTTTTGCGAAGAACCGAATTGGCAGTGCGCAGATGTCGCTTTTTTCCCAGCATCGCCGCAAATTCAGGGTGACATGGGGCGGCACTCAGGTATCAGCCAATCAAGCAATGTCGATAAAAAGGGGATCATCATGTCTGAAGCAGCAACTCCAGCAAGACGCGGACGCGGTGGCGGCGGTGCAACACGTCGTGCAGCACGAACAGCAGTGTCTTTTGAAACGGCAAAATACATCGAACGCAATATCCCAAACTTTGAGGTTCTGACCGAAGAAGCGCTTTGTATCATTGAGGCAAACGCCGAACAGATCCTTGAAGAAGTTGGCGTTAATTTCCTTGATAATCCTGCTGCTCTAAAACGTTGGGCGGATGCGGGTGCAGACATTGACGGCGAACGGGTTCGTATTCCAAAAGGTTTAGCGCGCAAACTATGTGCAACAGCTCCTTCTACGTTCACCCAACATGCCCGCAACCCAGAGCGCAATGTCGAAATTGGTGGCCGAAATTTGGTGCTTGCTCCAGTTTATGGCCCTCCCTTTGTGCGAGACGCAGAAGGTGGGCGCCGTTATGCGACCATCGGGGATTTCCAGAAGTTTGTGAAACTGGGCTATATGTCCAAATGGTTGCACCACTCTGGTGGTACGGTATGCGAACCAACAGATGTGCCAGTGAATAAACGTCACTTGGACATGCTTCACGCGCACATGACCTTGTCAGATAAACCTTTCATGGGGTCCGTGACAGAACCATCCCGCGCCCAAGACAGCGTAGATATGGCCAGCATCCTGTTTGGCAAAGACTTTGTTCAAGAGAACACAGTTATGACCAGCCTGATCAACATCAACTCACCGATGACGTTTGATGACGTTATGATGGGTGCGCTTGAAGTGTACGCGCAAAACAATCAGGCCTGTATCGTTTCGCCGTTTATCGTTGGCGGGGCTATGGCACCGGTTTCTGTTGCAGGCACGTTGACCCAAGTTATGGCCGAGGCTTTGGCTGGCATTGCATACAGCCAATTGATCCGCCCCGGCGCCCCGGTAATTATGGGTGCCTTTGTGACGTCTATCGACATGAACTCTGGCGCGCCAACCTTCGGCACACCTGAGGCCGCGCACATTACATACGGGGCAGGGCAGTTGGCACGCCGCATGGGATTGCCATATCGTTCTTCCGGCGGGTTCACTGGATCGAAACTGCCTGACGCGCAGGCTGCGTATGAAACAGCCAATAGCCTGAACATGGGCCTTTTGGCTGGTGTGAACTTTATGCTGCACTCTTGCGGTTGGCTTGAAGGCGGATTGGTCAGCTCGTTTGAGAAATTCGTAATGGATGCGGATCAATTGGGTGCGTTGCATCACCTCGCACGCGGCGTTGAAATTGACGAGAACGCACAAGCTATGGATGCGATCCGCGAAGTTGGGCCCGGTGGGCACTACTTGGGATGCGCACACACGCAAGCCAACTTTAAGGATGCGTTCTGGAAGTCAGACCTGTTGGACTACAAACCATTCGAGACATGGGAGGATGAGGGCGCGCGCGATACGCAATCATTGGCAACTGCCCGTGTTGAGAAAATGTTGAACGACTATGTTCAGCCGCCATTGGATCAAGGCATTGCAGACGGTCTGAATGACTACATTGCAAAACGTAAAGAAGCCGAACCTGACTCCTTTATGTAGTCAGCTGACAGGTTTTGGTTAAGAGGCGCGTAAATCGCGTGCCTCTCCCACGATCGCAATCATCACATCGATATGGCGCAGCAGGTTGTAGGCGGATTCGCCTGCTTTGCGAAGTGCGTTTAGATCGCCTTCAATTTCGATAAGCCGCAATATGGCTTCTGAGTGCTTGGGCATTTGACCATATCCAAGAAGGCGCGGCAGGTGCGCCGTGCGTCTATAGTCCATCGCACCAATACGTGCCGCGCGCATCAAGAGCTTTGGGCGCTGTAACTGCTGTAAAATGGTTAATACGTCTTGCATGTGAAATCCCCTTAAGAACCAAAACTGTGGGTAAAGTTGTCCCGATCTTTGGATCTATCGCACGGCATTTAAGGGTGTTGCGCGTGGTAGTAGGGGTAAGTGCGCAGGGTTCACGACTGTTTATACTTTAGAAACAATGATGAAGATTGTTGAATTCGTTAACCAACAAGTAATGTACGCATCCTTTGGTTGTGTGGAGAAAGCTGGGGGTAAGTGCTGGAAAAAACTACGGCTCTGCTAAAGGAGACATCTGTTAATGGACATCACGCAACATATTGCGACCGCGACCTCTTTGCCAAATTGGGTACCCATTCAGGCGCAAATTTATCTGGCACATACCCACGCTGGCTTACCAATTCGGGCCTTGGCACGCTTATCGGGCTGCCATGCCTCAACTATTCTGCGCCAAATTCGCAAGGTGGAAACCCGGCGTGATGACCCTTTGGTTGACGCCGTTCTTCATCAATTAGGCAATCACCATTTCGACACGTCCCAAAATTGGTCTGTGTCCCCAAACAAGGAAACGACTGATATGAGCTTTTATACCAAGATCACCACCGACAAAGATGGATTAGAACAGGACGCCATGCGCATCCTGCGCCGCTTGTGTGAAAAGGGCGCTGTCTTGGCCGTTGCTGCGGATATGGACAAAGCGGTGGTTGTGCGTGATGGGGCGCACAGCAAAAGCACGCGAACTGCGGTTGTCGAACGCCACATTGCGCAGGCAATGGCGTTAAAAAACTGGATTGCAGCCGAAACAACGGGTCGGATTGTACGCTATCAAATTACGGCCGCAGGGCGCACGGCACTTACCCAAATGCTTGAGGGTGCAAATGATCAAAATCCGACAGGAATGTCAGAGGATCAAACCGGTTTTGGAAATCAGCACCGCGAGTGGGGCGAAAAGACACTTCCAGATGCGGACACAGGCCGCCCAAAGCGGATGCGCTATAACCTGTCAGAATCGCCACTAACGGCTTTGGCACGTCGGCGCGATAAAGATGGGAAACCGTTCCTAAGCGACGATTTGGTCCGTGTGGGCGAACGACTGCGCGAGGATTTCGAATTGGCTCAAATGGGACCTCGGGTCGCTCAAAACTGGGACCGCTTCCTGACATCGGGCGGGCGTGGTGGTTTTGCGCCTGACAGCGGTGTGGGCGATGGACCCGCAACTGCGCGCAAACGGGTTGCCGATGCCATGACCGATCTTGGGCCTGGGCTGTCGGACGTTTTAATGCGGTGTTGTTGCTATCTTGACGGGCTCGAGGCCGCGGAAAAGCGGCTTGGCTGGTCTGCTCGCTCGGGAAAGATCGTATTGCTGATCGCATTGATGCGGCTGCATCAACACTATGAACGCACACTTGGGTCTGCGGCGGGTGGCATGATCGGCTAACAGATACGAAGCGCAGGCACAAAAAGAGTGGTATCGCGCTGGAACATAGCCGGAATGCGCTACATTGGGTTTTAACCAAAACGGTTTAAGGTTAAACTAACCCAACTCTTGCTGCCAAAGCGCAGCCCAAAAGGCCGATAACATGCGTGATCTGAAAATTCCTGAACAACGCCACCCTGAAAAAGCGCGGCGTCCAGACAGTCCACAGCCTAAAAAGCCAGATTGGATTAGGGTCAAAGCCCCCAACAGCAAGGGCTATGATGAAACGCGCAAAATCATGCGTGACAATAACCTTGTCACAGTCTGCGAAGAAGCAGGTTGCCCAAACGTGGGCGAATGTTGGAGCCAAGGGCACGCTACCATGATGATTATGGGGGAGGTCTGCACGCGCGCATGTACCTTTTGCAACATTGCGACGGGTAAACCACCTGAAGATTTAGACGCCTTTGAACCGGGACGTGTTGCGCACGCTGTTGAAAAACTAGGCCTGAACCACGTTGTTGTGACCTCGGTTGATCGCGACGATATTACGGATGGTGGTGCGGATCACTTTGCACAAACCATACGTGCGATCCGTAAACGCAGCCCGAACACCACGATCGAAATTCTAACACCAGACTTTATCCGGTGTGACCCATCCGTTTTGGAAGTGGTCGTTGAGGCGCGTCCTGATGTCTTCAACCACAACCTTGAAACTGTACCGGGACTTTATCCAGAGGTGCGTCCAGGCGCGCGATACTTCCATTCATTGCGACTTTTGCAGCGTGTTAAAGAACTGGACCCAATGATGTTCACCAAATCGGGCATTATGGTTGGATTGGGTGAGGATCGCCAATCCGTAATGCAGGTCATGGAAGACATGCGTGCTGCTAATATCGATTTCCTGACTGTGGGCCAATATTTGCAACCAACACCCAAGCACCACGCCGTTGATCGATTTGTGCACCCTGACGAGTTCGCTTCGTATGAAAAGGCCGCCTACGGCAAGGGTTTCTTAATGGTGTCCGCTACGCCGCTCACACGGTCTAGCTATCACGCCGGTGATGATTTCGCTCAGTTGCGCGCTGCACGTCAGGCGAAACACGGCTAACTCGCGGGTTTCCGCCATCTGATCTCAAATCTTAAACAGCGTTTCCGGTCTTTAAAGACTGGGAACGCATTCTTTTCGAGTAGTCAAAATCTCGCCAGCTGAAAGGCGCGCAAGCTTGGCCGCGACTTTGACGCGCAATAGCAATAGTTTTTACTTGGTATCGGTTGCTGTACTGGCGCCAAGTGAGGCTATCGGGAGGTTAAAGTGCGTTCCAGGAAAGTCATTGTTTCTAGATGAAATACAGTAACATTTTCAGTTACTGAAGTTGCATCACGCGTCTGTATCCTATCCGACTCAAAACTGAGAATACATCAATTTTCTGACACAATTTGCGCTTGAAAGTCGAAAATTACTCAATTTTCGCAAGACATGGTTAATGGCGCTGCTAATTTGAGCCGACTATTTATAAATAGAGAACTTATTATGAAGACTACAATTTTAGTAGCAGCAGCCGTTTTGGTTTCCTTCGCAGCGCCAGCAATGGCTTGGGAAGGCAAAGTCGTCGCTTGTTACGACAGCGTTTGGGTTCCTGCGAAAACTGAAACACACAAGAATTTGCACTCTGCAGCTCACACTAAGTGGGAGCACCGTGGTGGCCAACTGGTAGAAGTTTACTACGCACCAGTTTATATTCAGCACACACACCAGAAGAGCGAAGGTTATTACCTTAAAGTTAAAGCTGCTTGCAACAAGTAAGCCGTTAACTAAAGGCAAATTAAGAGGCGTACATCTGCTGTGCGCCTCTTTTTTTGTGCGTTTTCAACGTCAGCTTCGTATTCTTGTCAGAGTGGGGCCGTTATTTGGCCCTTATTCTTGGTTAACCAAAGGCCAGTTAACTTTAAAAAGGATAAGTTATGAAAAATTTTCTAGCCCCATTAGTGGCAATCTCATTTGTTATCGCAGCACCAGCATCTACTGCTGACGAGTCACGCGCAACACGCCTTGGATGCTATCAGGAAGTTAAAGTTCCGGCACAATACAGCGTGAAACGCGTCAAAATCAAAGACGAGTATCGCCAATACATAAAACGCACGAATGGCCGTATCGATCTGATGGAATTTCCAGCAGTTTACCGCGAAGACAAAACAAAAGTTGCAGAAGCGCACACAGTTATGCGTGAAATCGTCTGTAATTAAGACCGATTTACTTCAGATTACGTGAACCGAACCTTCCCAATATAGGGGAGGTTGCGGTTGCGCTGAGCAAAATCAATTCCATAACCCACAACAAATTCATCTGGGATATCGAAACCAACATAGTCCGCACTGAAATCGACTTCGCGCCGCGAGGGTTTGTCCAACAAAGCCACAGATTTCAAACGTGCGGGATTGCGTGTCAAAAGCATCTTTGTGACATGGTTCAATGTGTGGCCCGTGTCGACAATATCTTCAACGACCAAAACATCGCGACTTTCAATTGCGCCACGCAAGTCCTTGAGAATGCGAACTTCTCGGCCGCTTTTCATGCCATCACCGTAACTGGACGCTTCCAGAAAATCGACTTCGATTGGCAAGTCCAACTCGCGTACAAGGTCGGCAATAAACACGAACGAGCCGCGTAAAAGGCCAACAACAACCAGTTTATCGGTCCCGTTGAATTCGTCTTGAAGCACGTGACTTAGCTCTTCAATCCGTGCCGCAATAGATTTGGCCGAGATCATTTGATCAATGACATATGGACGCTGTGGCATGTTCACCCCTTGTATTTGCAAAGGTTTCGTAACACATGGATTTGAACGATAACCATATTAAAATGCAAAAAAGTTATGCCCACACACTCAGAAACACGTCCTCTGCCATACACAGCCCAACAGATGTACGATCTGGTGGCCGATGTGGCATCTTATCCCCAGTTTTTGCCGTGGTGCGCCGCTGCGCGTATTCGATCCACAACACCGGTTGAGCAAAGCGTGGTCCTTGAGGCGGATCTGGTGATTTCTTTCAAAGTTTTCCGCGAACGGTTCGGCAGCCATGTGACGCTGTATCCAGATGAGATGAAGATAGACACAGAATATTTGGATGGTCCGTTTAAGTACATGAAATCCAATTGGGCGTTTGAGGACACTCCAACAGGGTGCATCGTCATCTTCTTTGTTGATTTTGAATTTAAAAACGCCATCCTGCAGGGGATCATCGGCCTTGTGTTTAACGAGGCGATGCAACGTGTTGTCCGCGCGTTCGAAGCGCGGTCTGTCTCACTTTACGGCTAAGCAAATCCGCTTTGGTCGTTCACCTGACCGGAGCCATAGATGACCCTTACCAACGATCTGACCGCTTTTGCGAACGCACAACCAAACAGTTGTGCGCGCGATGTCATGCAATTGTCGGTGTTAGACTGGGCCGCTTGCGGATTGGCGGGCGCCGCAGAGGGCAGTTTTGATGGCTTCGTCACTGCAAACGCAACACAGGGCCCGTGCCAAGTCCTAGGTGGCGACACAGGATCACCGACCAATACGGCGCTGATAAACGGCACACTGTCCCATGCATTGGATTTCGACGACACGCATTTCGCACATATCGGGCATCCCTCAGTGGCAGTGGTATCGGCAGCTCTCGCAATTTCGCAGCACGTTGATGCATCGGTCCCTGATATGATCGACGCCGCCCTAATAGGCGCCGAAGCCTCCGTCCACGTTGGTCTTTGGTTGGGGCGTGATCATTATCAAATCGGCTATCATCAAACCGCCACGGCGGGTGCCTTCGGTGCAACGATCGCAGCGGCACGCTTGCTTAAACTGTCTGACGCCCAAATTCGCGCGGCACTTGGCTTGGCAAGCACGATGGCGTCAGGACTCAAATCCCAATTCGGAACGATGGGCAAACCATTGAATGCAGGGCTGGCCGCACGCTGCGGTGTCGAAGCAGCGCTTTGGGCGCAATCGGGGATGACGTCTGCGGACGATGGATTGGAAGGTCCGCTTGGATTTGGGGAAACACATCACGGTCAGCACAACCCAACAAATATCGGGCAGGGCGCATGGCAAATGGAAACCGTCAGCCACAAATTCCACGCCTGTTGTCACGGTCTACATGCGATGCTTGAGGCCTTGGCAGATGTGAACATCGAAACTGAAACGATCCAAAGCATCCATGTAACCACGCATCCGCGTTGGTTGACCGTGTGTAATATCGCGCAACCACGTACAGGTCTTGAGTGTAAATTTAGCTATGCACAAACCGCTGCTATGGCTTTGTCAGGGATCAACACAGGGGATATTGCGCAGTACAATGATGGTGCAGCAAAAAATCATGCCCTTAACAGTATAGCGCAAAAAGTAGCAGTCACCCGGGATGAAACACTATCTGAGATGCAATCCTGTGTGCGTATCGTCACGGACGTCAAAGATCACACAGTCACCCATGATCTTGCAGCGCCAATGTCCCTTTCACTACGCAAGGATAAGCTGCTGAAGAAGGCAAAAGGACTGGTGGGGCCGGACGCAGCCAACGCACTGTGGGTCGCTGTGCAGGGCGAAGATCTAAGCGCCCTAACAACCCTCTTAAACGCAAAACGGGCCCACTAGGGGCCCGCATTACCTATTTTATGATGCTCAGCGTTTAGCTGCTCATGTCGTATGCACGTTCGCCGTGGACCGCGAGATCAAGACCGTTCACTTCAGTCTCTTCGTCAACGCGGATCGGGATGAACAAACGAATGATCAAAACCAACACAATGCTTACAACCAGCGTATAAATACCAACGATTGCGAGTGAACCCAACTGTGCTGCCCATGAGCCGGCACCGAATACAGCGATCATGATGGTACCAAAGATACCGCCAACACCGTGCACCGCGAAGACGTCCAATGTGTCGTCAATTTTGCATTTGTTGCGCACAAAGTTTACCGCTTCTTGGCAACCAACACCTGCGATTGCACCAATAATCAATGCCTCAACCGGACCCACAAAACCAGATGCTGGGGTGATGGATGCGAGACCTGCGATTGTACCGGTTACGATACCAACCAAAGAGGCGCGGCCAAATTTGATACGCTCCCACAGTGCCCATGTCAGGGATGCTGTAGCTGCTGAGATATGTGTGACTGTGATCGCCATTGCAGCGCCGCCATCGGCAGCAAGCTGTGAACCACCGTTAAAGCCAAACCAGCCAACCCATAGTAGGGCTGCACCAATCATCACCATGCCAGGGTTATGTGGCGGTGTGTTTTGGTTTTTGCGTGCGCCCAAGAAGACGGCCAGAACAAGTGCGGCAATACCTGCGGTTTCGTGTACCACAATACCACCCGCGAAATCACGAACGCCGGTTTCACCAAAGATGCCACCGTCAGCTAGGAAGCCGCCGCCCCATACCCAGTGAACAACTGGCGCATAGCACAACAACATCCACGCGGCTGAGAAGGTCAAAACGAAACCAAAGTTCATACGTTCTACATATGCACCAACAATCAATGCCGGCGTGATGATCGCGAATGTCATCTGAAAAGCAAAGAAAAGAACCTCAGGCAATGTGCCCGATAGGCTGTCTGACGTAACGCCAAGCAACATCATCTTGTCTAAGCCACCCCAGTAACCGCTGTCGCCGCCACCAAATGCGATGGAGTAGCCAAAGAAGAACCACAAGACGCTCATCAAGCAGGCAATCGCATAGCAATGCATAAAGACGCTTAGTACGTTACGCGCACGCACTAGGCCGCCATAAAAAAGGGCAAGGCCCGGTAATGTCATCAATAGCACCAACGCAGTGGCTGTGATGATCCAAGCTGTATCAGCTCCGTTCATATCTATTCTCCTATCGGAATCAGTTTAATTGCGGCTGTCCTAAACGAACTTTGGCTAGAAAAAGCAGCAAAGTGACATTTCAACGCTTAAAAAGAGGGCGATAAGTGGAGTGCTTAATAATAATGCAAACTAAGAGCGTGAATGATTAAATATTGTGCGAATTGAGGTTTTGTTGGCTCTTAGGGCTGCACCTACGCGATACCGACGTTATACCGACGTTGGATTTAGCGGTTAATGCTGCTGTTTTGGATCAACCGATCCAGTAACATTTGCAGGGCATGATCACGTGCCGCTTGACGTACATTGGACCGACCCAACGCCCCAAATTCGACAGTCTCTGTTGCGCAGTTTTTGTTGTCAGCGATGCCAAAGCAAACGCGTCCTTCGGGCTTGTGATCTGATCCACCTGGTCCTGCGATGCCTGTTATGGAAACGCTCAAGGCGGCCTCAGAATACCGTAGTGCACCCTTTGCCATCTCTGCGGCGACCTGTTCGCTGACGGCACCGTGTGCGTCCAATGTGGCACCAGAAACACCCAACATCTGCATCTTGGCATTGTTGGTGTAGGTGACAAATCCACGCTCAGCCACTGCTGATGAACCGGTAATATCAGTCAGTGCTGCCATAACCATGCCGCCAGTGCAGCTTTCTGCGGTGGTAATCATGGTTTCACTTTGTTTTGCGAAATCAAGTATTTGTGCGGCAAGGCTCATCCTATGAATAGCCTGTGTGCAACACCGGCCATAACAATCACGCCGATGGCGGCAAAGACGCCTGCGATGACATCATCTAGCATGACACCTAGCGCATCGCCACGTTTGTCAGCCCAGCCGATGATCCATGGCTTCCAAATGTCGAACAGGCGAAACAGGGCAAATGCCGCGATCCAGCCGGGCCACATCACATGAATTGGGATGTCGCTGTTCCATGCTGCAAAGGACAAAGGCATCAGGGCGATCCATTGGCCCACCAGCTCGTCGATGACGATTTCTGACGGGTCATGATCGTCGGAGCCTTCGGTCATTTTGGACGTGGCCCACCAGCCCTTAAAAAACGCAGCAATGGTGCCAATGAGCAAAAGCGGGAAGCCGCCAATAATATGAATCAACCACGCCCAAGGTAGGGCAACAAACGAGCCCCAAGTGCCAGGTGCCGGACGGATATATCCAACCCCCATAAGGGTACCGATCATCGTTGCAAGTTTCATAATTTCACCAGTGTACAAGTTGCAATGCAGGCGATCCCTTCGCCCCGTCCGGTAAAGCCCAAGCGCTCGGATGTTGTGGCTTTGACCGACACGCGGTCCAAATCCATTCCCATCAAGCGCGCCATTTCAACGCGCATTTCGTGACTGCGTGGGCCGATTTTGGGGAACTCACAGATCAAGGTGCAATCGACGTTAGATATTGAAAAGCCCATGTTTTTCGCCATCCCAACCGCATGCGTTAGGAAGATATGGCTTTCTGCGCCCTTCCATTGTGGGTCGCTTGGCGGAAAATGCTGTCCAATATCACCTATGGCCAATGCGCCGTAGATAGCATCGGTCACCGTGTGCATACTAACATCAGCATCCGAGTGCCCAACCAGTCCGTGGGTGTGCGGAACTTTAACGCCACATAGGGTGACATGATCGCCCGGCCCAAAGGCGTGCACGTCAAATCCGTTGCCTAGTCTAATGTCCATTGCGTCTCTCTAATATTTGTTCAGCCCGTGCGAAATCAGCGGGTAGGGTGATCTTTAGATTGTCTTCGTCTCCATCCACAATCGCAACTGTAATTCCAGCTGCGCGTGCGACTTCGACGTCATCGGCTGCAACGCCAGCAAATGCAGCATGGGCTGCGGTGATTGCATCTAGCTTAAAGCCTTGGGGTGTTTGTGCGCGGAACAATCCGTTGCGATCTTGGGTGCCCGTAACTATTCCACCCGCACCAGTCCAAAGTGCGTCTGTCACAGCAAGCGCCGGTGCGGCACCATCGGCTGTTTCAAGCGCGGTAATAATATTGTTGATGGTTTGGTCCGTCACGCATGGCCGTGCAACGTCATGTATTAGAACGGTTTTTGCGTCTTCTGGAATAGCCTGAAGGCCCAGCTTAACCGAATCCGAGCGCGCAACCCCGCCGGTGGTTACAATCAAACCCTCGATGTTGGGTGCCAGGTGCAGGTCATCTGGATGCAGCACCAAGACAACATAGGAAATCGAGGGGTGCGCGGCAAAAGCTTGCAGGGTATGAGCAATCACAGGCTGACCTGCGATTTTACGCCATTGCTTTGGCACTTCACCGCCCGCACGTGTTCCACGTCCGGCTGCAACGATTAAGGCTGCGTTACTCATTTTTGGGTTTGTTTCATCATTCGCATTCTTTACGCAGTTGTAGCCTTGGTGGCAAATATTGGCATATATGCCTATTTTTTGTGCGTTAGGTCGTTTATTGAGCGTCTGATTGCGGCGCATGGATTGAGTGAACCAACAAAACCCGTTAAATCGTATTAAGTACTACAGGATTCCACGCCTTGACCGATCCAATGACCCTAAACCCACCTGTGATGTTGGCCCCTCTGGCGGGAATCACAGACCTGCCATTTCGTAATTTGGTTTCGTCCTTTGGGGCGGGCATGGTCGTATCTGAAATGATTGCGAGCCACGATATGCTGAACCAGACGATGGGCAGCCGTGAAAAAGCAGAGCTGGGGCTAGGGCACGTGGGAACAGCAGTTCAGTTGGCAGGCCGTGAGCCAGAACCATTGGCAGAAGCGGCCAAGATGGTTGAGGCGCAGGGTGCCAAGGTGATCGACATCAACATGGGTTGTCCTGCAAAAAAGGTGGTCAGCGGTTACTCTGGATCTGCGTTGATGAAGATACCCGATCATGCGCTTTGCTTGATTGAGGCTGTGGTCGCCGCCGTAGACGTACCTGTGACCCTCAAAACCCGCCTTGGTTGGGATGATGACCTACTGAACGCACCTGATATTGCGCGTCGCGCTGAGGCGGCGGGCATACAGCGTGTTGTGATCCACGGACGCACACGGTGCCAGTTCTACAAAGGCAGTGCGGATTGGAAAGCTATTCGTGCGGTCAAAGACGCCGTTTCGATTCCGGTCATTGCGAACGGCGATATCGTCGACATTGCCTCGGCGCGTATGGCGCTTGAGCACTCAGGCGCGGACGGCATTATGATTGGGCGCGGTGCACAAGGACGCCCTTGGCTACTTGCCGAAGTTGCGCACGCTCTATTTGGCACGCCGGCACCCGTGATCCCAACGGGGCAGGCTTTGGCGGATATGGTTATTGGTCACTATTTGGCGATGATCGATTTTTACGGCGAAAAGATGGGGCTGCGTATGGCGCGCAAGCACCTTGGTTGGTTCATGGATACAGCTGGAACGCCAGCTGAATTGCGCCGCAAAATTCTAACTGAAAAAGATGCACGTGAGGTCATGAAGATGATCCCTGAAGCAATGGAAGGGGGCGCAGAATGAGTGATCCGAATATCTGGGCATCGTTGCCTGTACCTGGGGTTCTTATCGGGCCTGATGATAAAATCCTTGATATCAATTCTGCCGCCGAAGGTTTCTTGAATGTTTCCGCCAAGAATGTGCGTGGCGTACCGCTATGGGATCAGATTGCAATTGATGCACCCCTTGAGGAAGCATTCGCGCACGCCCGTGAAAATGGGACACCGCTGTTTGTAAACGACGTAGATGTTGGCAGTGGTCAACGTGCACCTTTGCAATGTGCCTTACAGATCGCACCGCTGATTGGTTCTGAGGGTCAGATGATCCTCATGATTTCGCCGCGTGAGTTGGCGGGGCGAATGACACAGAATGATACTGTAAAGTCGGCAGCGAAATCAGC
>Ga0233426_10002829_pt1 | contig 14197 bp, 12 predicted proteins | sample SI_118_April2016_6_FD_179875 | JGI IMG/M metagenome (GOLD analysis project Ga0233426, IMG submission 179875) | Seawater microbial communities from Saanich Inlet, British Columbia, Canada - SI_118_April2016_10_MG | ecosystem: Environmental > Aquatic > Marine > Inlet | place: Canada: British... | reverse complement strand
TTAACGTCTCCGCTTATCCTTTCAGTCGACCGTCACCGCATCACTGCGCCTTCGGTAAAAGGGGTTCTAGTGTTACTACAACAGAGTCGCAAGTGCTTTTTTCATAGAAAGCAAAGATAATTTGAAATTCTTGCTGAGGTCAAAGATGCCTTTGTTTTCAAGGGAGAGTTATCCACACGATCTACAAGAAAGCTATTAGTTTTCGCCAAAAGCAGGACTGTTTACGTCATTGCGCACAAGCGACCAAAAGGAAAACTTCATCTGTGTTCCTTTGTATCGTTCAGCACCCAAGTCGTACATTCGCATTAGCACTGCCTGCCCAACGTTTATGGCCGCTTAAAACGTAGCAATAGCACTGGAACTCAGGGAGCCCACGTCATTCCTACCGCACAGGCTAAGCTACTACTTATTGTTATAGCGTCCGGCTGGTTTTAGTTTGAGCTTCAAAAATGGTTCTTCCACAAATTTACACCTCAACGTGGCGTAATTCATCTGGGGGAACTGACGAAACAACATAGCGTTTAAACGCCATACTCAGTATTACCGTAAACAACGGGCCTGATAAATCTCGATGCAGTGCCCCAGACATCCCAATAGGAGGCCACATTGAGCAAATTAGATCCCAAAGACCTTAGATCACGCCAGTGGTTTGATAACCCCGACAATCCAGAAATGACTGCACTATATCTAGAGCGGTATCTGAACTACGGGCTAACACGTCAGGAACTGCAGTCTGGCAAGCCTATCATCGCGATTGCGCAGACTGGTAGCGACCTTAGTCCTTGTAACCGTCACCATATAGAATTGGCGAAACGGGTTCGCGACGGGATCATTGCAGCAGGGGGTGTCCCAATGGAGATGCCCGTTCACCCTATTCAAGAGACAGGCAAGCGCCCGACAGCCAGTTTAGACCGCAACCTTGCCTACCTTGGACTGGTCGAAACGTTGTTCGGTTACCCTGTAGATGGCGTAGTCCTTACTATTGGCTGTGATAAAACCACCCCTGCCCTTTTGATGGCAGCAGCAACAGTCAACATACCGGCCATTGCGCTTTCAGTTGGTCCGATGCTTAACGGCTGGTGGGACGGCGAACGCGCAGGCTCTGGTACCGTCATCTGGAAAGCCCGCGAAAAGCTTGCCGCAGGCGAGATCGACAATGATGGGTTCATGGAAATTGCAGCAGCGTCCGCGCCATCCGTTGGCTATTGTAACACAATGGGCACCGCGACCACGATGAATTCATTGGCTGAAGGTTTGGGTATGCAACTGCCCGGTGCAGCCGCGATCCCTGCCCCATACCGTGAGCGTGGGCAGATCAGCTATGAAACGGGACAACGCATAGTTGATATGGTTTGGGAAGATCTGCGGCCCTCTGACATCATGACACGCGAGGCTTTCGAGAATGCTATAGTCATCAACTCAGCTATTGGTGGTTCGACCAATGCACCGATCCACTTAAACGCAATTGCGCGCCACTTGGACATTCCATTGTACAATGATGATTGGCAGTCCGTAGGGCACAAAACACCATTGTTGGTTAACCTACAGCCAGCTGGTGAGTACTTGGGCGAAGACTTTCACCGCGCAGGTGGTGTCCCAGCTGTTGTTGGTGAATTGCTTGAGGCCGGTCTTCTTCCCTTCCCCAATGCGATGACGGCCAATGGCCAAACGATGGGTTCAAACTGCGAAGCCCGAAAAACCACCAACGGCGATGTCATCAAAACAGTGGCTGCCCCACTGATGGAAGCCGCAGGATTCATCAACTTGAAGGGCAACCTGTTCGACAGCGCGATTATGAAGACAAGCGTCATCAGCCCAGCATTTAGAAAGACATACCTCTCTAACCCTGACGACCTAAATGCCTTTGAAGGGCGTGCGATCGTGTTTGACGGGCCAGAAGATTACCACCACCGTATCGACGATCCTGCAGAGGGCATTGATGAAGGATGTATCCTTGTCATGCGAGGCGCTGGCCCCAAAGGCTATCCCGGCGGTGCAGAAGTTGTGAACATGCGCGCGCCATCATACTTGTTGAAACAAGGGGTTGAGGCGTTGCCTTGTGTTGGTGATGGTCGCCAATCCGGCACCTCTGGCTCTCCATCCATCCTAAACGCATCCCCAGAGGCGGCGGAAAATGGTGGTCTGGCTATACTGCGCACAGGCGATCAGGTGCGGATCGACCTGAACAAATGTACCGCGGATATTCTTATTTCGGAAAAGGAGTTGGCTGCACGTCAAGTGACCTTGATGGCCGATGGCGGTTTCCCAGTACCCGAAAGCCAGTCGCCGTGGCAGCAGTACTTCCGCGAGATGGTTCAGCCGTTCGACAAGGGTATGACCCTGCGCGATGCACCGAACTATCGCGACATCGCACGCAAAAGCATGCCACGCGACAACCACTAATACCCGTCTTCAAATATAGAAAAGGCCACAGATTTCTGATCTGTGGCCTTTTGCATTATAACTTAAGTGATCTTTACCTGACAAAGTCGAGAATTAGTTTAAAAAACTTTACGGCATACAACGGTATACAGTCGACGCCACCTGATCGATCCGCTATGGAACGGCCAAACCACATTCATGAGGATTCCTATGTCTGATATCATCTACACAAAAGTCGACGAAGCACCTGAGCTGGCTTCTGCATCTTTCCTTCCGATCATCCAAAAGTTCGCAGCGGCAGCTGGCGTTTCTGTTGGAACCAAAGATATAAGCCTAGCTGGCCGCATTCTTGCGACCTTCCCTGAGCACCTCAAAGAAGATCAGCGTCAATCAAATGATCTAGCTGAGCTTGGTAAATTGGTGAAAACACCAGACGCAAACGTTATCAAGCTTCCTAACATCTCAGCATCAGTTCCACAGTTGGTTGCCGCAATCAAAGAATTGCAATCCCAAGGGTTCGCACTGCCGGACTACCCTGAGACGCCAGAAACCGACGCAGAAAAAGCAGTTCGTAAAAAATACGATGGCCTTAAAGGCTCAGCTGTGAACCCAGTTCTGCGCGAAGGCAACTCTGACCGCCGCGCTGCAAAAGCTGTAAAAAGCTTTGCCCAAAACAACCCACACCGCATGGGCGAGTGGAAATCCGACAGCAAAACACGCGTTGCAGCCATGTCTGGCGGCGACTTCTTCTCAAACGAAGTATCAGCAACTCTTGCTAAAGAGACTGGTGCCAAAATCGTTTTGGAAACAGCAAACGGCGCAACAGTCTTGAAAGACGGCCTGTCATACCCTGCTGGTACTGTTGTTGATGCAACATTCATGAGCGGCAAAGCTTTGGATGCCTTCCTTGCGGAAGAAATCGAAAAGACAAAAGCCGAAGGCACGCTATTCTCGCTGCACATGAAAGCGACGATGATGAAGGTCTCTGACCCAATCATCTTTGGACACGCTGTAAAAGCATTCCTCGCACCCGTCTTTGAAAAGCACGGCGAAGCAATGGCAGACTTGGGTGTAAACCCTAACTCTGGCCTTGGCGATCTAATGGGCCGTGTTGAAGGCAACGCTGCAATCGTTGCAGATATCGAGGCCTGCATCGCATCACGTCCACCTATGTATATGGTCGACTCTGATAAAGGTATAACAAACCTTCACGTACCTTCAGACGTCATCATTGACGCATCTATGCCTGCACTTATCCGCGCTGGCGGCAAAGGCTGGGGTCCAGATGGCAACGAGTCAGACACAAACTGTGTGATCCCCGATAATTCATACGCACCTGTCTACGACGAAAGCATCAAGTTCTTTAAGGAGAACGGCAAACTGAATCCAGCAACTGCTGGTACGGTTCAAAATGTTGGCCTGATGGCGCAAAAAGCTGAAGAATACGGCTCACACCCAACGACGTTCGAAATTGCGGAAGCTGGCACAGTCAAAATGATCCTTGATGATGGCACTGTATTACACAGCCACGTTGTTGAAGCAGGCGACATCTGGCGTTCAGCCTCAGCGCGCAAAGCACCTATCGAGGATTGGGTAAACCTTGCCATTTCACGTCAAAAAGCAGAAGGCTGCAATGCAATCTTCTGGCTGGACGCTGACCGCGATCACGACGCTGAATTGATTGCTTACGTTAAGCCGATCTTGGAAGCCCAAGGCGTCGCAGACAAGTTCCAAATTATGGCGCCTCGCGAAGCGACACGCGCCTCACTTGAGATCATCACACGCGGTGAAAACTCAATCGCGATCACAGGCAACGTTCTGCGCGATTACTTGACCGACTTGTTCCCAATCTTGGAACTGGCAACATCAGCAAAAATGCTATCTATCGTTAAACTTATGAACGGTGGCGGCCTTTTTGAAACTGGCGCTGGTGGTTCCGCACCAAAGCACGTTCAACAGCTGATGGAAGAAAACCACTTGCGTTGGGACAGCTTGGGCGAATTCTGCGCCTTGGGTGAAAGCCTAACATTCTTGGCTGATGCAAAGGGCAACGAGAAAGCCCGCGTATTGGGTAACGCTGTTGATGCTGCGACCCAAGGGATCTTGGACAATGGCCGTTCTCCTTCACGCAAAGTAAAAGAGCACGACAACCGTGACAGCCACTATTGGTTTGCCCGCTATTGGGCAGAAGCACTGGCCACGCAAGGTGATGACGCTGAGCTATCCGCACATTTCACACCAATGGCTGCTGCGCTTGCTGCTAGCGAGACTGCAATCCTGTCAGAACTTGCAGAAGCCCAAGGCCCAGCCGTTGATTTAGGTGGATACTTCCACAGTGACGAAGCCAAAACAGCCGCCGTAATGCGTCCATCCAAAACGCTGAACGCAATCATCGGTTAAGACTGATAACATTACGAAAAAGGCCGCCTGTCAGACAATGACAGGCGGCCTTTTTTGTTCAAATAATTTCGCCTTCTTCGACTTAAATTGACTTATTGCTATGACGGATCGTATTTCGCGAAGTCGGAAAGGACGAAAGGTGCCTAAGTGTTCGCTTCAGATACCATGCATTCTTCAACAACAATTTCAAAAGACCACCAGAGAATTGCGCCTCCGAAACCGGCTCACCCAAGTAAGCACTGAATGCAGCGTGATATTTCCCTGGGAGGCAGCCATTATCTGCATTCCAAATCTTAGTCGCACCAACGAAGGGGATTAGGTAGGGTGATAGAAACTCACCAACCGTAAACAAATCAGCATTGCCGCTGTTTAGTGGGCAACGCACCACAGAAATATATGGAAGGGTATGGCAGAGACGAAGGGATTCGAACCCTCGAGACCCTCACGGGCCTACTCCCTTAGCAGGGGAGCGCCTTCGACCACTCGGCCACGTCTCTGTTGCCCCGTTTAGCGATGAGTTGAGAGGGGGGCAAGAGGCAAAATTCCTGAATTTGTCGTGTATGTATAACGTCGGTATAACGTCAGTATTGTATCGGTGCATTATCGGCCTGTTCCGTGGGTGAATTCTTCCTCGAAAAATCGATTGTTAGAGAATTTCACGCCCCCAAAATTCAACCAATGGCCGTCAGAAACACCAAAAAATCTGGTACCAAAAGAAATAGGCGCTTTTAAAGCCTACGCCGGCGACCTGTTGCACACGCCCTTCGATCCGACCTGATTGAAACGCAGCCCCCTTTTCGATAGGGATTACGTATGGGTGAGGAGTATACCTACCAATGAACGTCGATATTTGGGATCAAGCGTACAAGAACCAAGGCGCGTTGGTAGTGATGGCTTTGCTATTGGTCTTCATCGCAATGTCAGTCGCAACATTTGCGCAGCGGATCTCGAATCGGAAAATCAAAGCCGCTATTGATAATTTAGGGGCGCGCGAGACTATAATTGCACACTTGAACCGCGGTGCGACAGAAAGCTATTTCACCTCATTGGAAAGCGTCATTGAGTGTTCTGGAAAAGTTTACGGCCAGAAAATGGTGTCGTGGCGGACATACGGAACCTGCCTAACGGTCGCATTATTCTACCCTCTCATCGCGATAATCATGGGGTGGCTTTTTTTCAATATTTGGTCACCTGCTGGGATCGATATATTTCGCGACATTGAATAGAATATTGGCCGGCTTTGGCGTTTCTTACTATTGGTCGGCAGTATCATTTTTGCGTTTATGATTGTGAAAAACAATGACGCCCTTAGCCAGTATTTTGTAGCCAAACTTTCCCAAAAAATGCCAAAACTGGTTGGTCCTAACACCAAGATGGACCGGGTCGGGCTTGAGACATTAGTTGGTGGGATAGCAATTGTCTTCGCCATTTCTGTCGCTCTGACCGTTGCGGCTATGTTTCCCGGCACATTCACTGGGTCCATTGCGGTGGCGGTCGCCGTTGCGGTTGCTGGTGCCTTTGCAGCCGCAATTTCTGTAGATCGAACATTTGCAGCAGCCGTCGTCGGTGGCTTTGGTGTGGCTGGCAACGCGGCGGCAGCGGCGGCCGTAGCAGTCGTTGGTGATATAGAAATCGCGACGCTGCATTTATTGCTTTACGCCTTCCTTCCCCTCCTGAACGCAGGCACTGACATGTTCTCTCTTTGGATCACATGTGCTTTCCTAAAAAGAACATCCGCAAACCGGTCGCGACCTTGGCAGGTTCTTGTTCGGATATTTGTCGATCTATGTCTGGCGGTGCTTTGCTTTATCGGCCTGATTGTCTTGTTGTGGGCTATATTGGCATTTTGGGGTTGGATCAGCCCAACGACGGTTCCGCTCGATTTGCGGGCCTACTGGACTGGTGTTCAAGCAGACCCCAGAACCGGTGTGGCGCTGTACTTGATGGCAATGACCACATTAATTCCTACGCTCATCCATATCACCGTTGGACTGGGTGCTATCTTACCGCAAAGATCAGTCAGTCTGCTTCGGATGGCAATCGAACTTACCCAGAAACCATCAGACCTTTCTTTCTCAGCCGAACATATTGCCATTCAAAAGAGAACCTTGGATCAGGCCACATACTGGGGCCATTTTCGTGCCGCGCTTGTTGTTGGCTTGATTTGCGCCCCGGTGCTTATGCGGTGCTAACTTAGCTGTTGGTCGAACTTGCCGTTTGTTTGCGAGTCCGGCAACGTAACGCGCACCCTGCCCCTGCCTCGATATGAGCTGCCCTGTCCTAGCGAAATGCAGGTCCATGCGCCCAAACCGTGACCGAGTGACGTGTTCCGGTCGTTACCGGTGTGACCTGATGTAAAGAAAAACTGGGAAACACACTCACGCAGCCTTGGGCACGGTTGGCGAATAACACCTGCGCACTGGGCATAATTTCCAGGTTTCCGCCCTCATAGCTGCCGGGCTCACTTAACTGTAAAACAAGGGTCAGTTTACGCTTCCCAGCAGCAGCCCCAAGGCCAATATCTGAATGCCATGCAAAGTGCCCAGCTTCAGAGGATTTATACGTTGCTGCCTGTGGGCTTTCTGCAAATTCGCGCAGATCAAAATCAAATTGCGCCTTGTTTGACGTGCGCACGATGTCGATCAGGCGATCCATCACCCAGCCCATCCCTTTGACGTCATCCATCCATACCAACTCGGCGTTGCGCAGATTGTGGTCACGGGTTTTGCCGACCAGCAGCGCGTCGCTGGCTGGAACCGTTGAAAGGGATGCGATGATGTGTTCGCATTCGGCTTTGGTGAACGCATCGGGTGTGGAATGGACTGACAGCAAAGTCGTCTCTTTTTCTGGCAAAGGTTTCGACAGCGATTAGTGGAATAGTTTCGGTGTTTGAAACTGCGCCAAAACCATTTGTTTGATCTTCGTCGATGATGTTCGCGGATTGTAGCGCACTTGCGCGATCTCTTTGCCCATCTCTTTCAAATACGCGTCCACATCTAAGTTGTGCGCGTTGGTCCCCCAGTCTTCGCCAATAACGAAGATATCGGCATGGACCGCTTTACAGCCAGAGACGTATTCAAGTTCGTGATAAGGGCGCACAATGTCGACGCAACTGAGTGCCTCAAGCATCTCAACCTGTTGTTCCAATGGGACAACAGGGACATTGGGTTTATACATGTTCACAACCTCATCAGAGGCGACGCCAACCGCGAGGATATCCCCCAGTGACTTGCAGTGGTTCAGCAAGGCAAGATGCCCCACGTGAAGTAGGTCGAACGTGCCGACTGTGTAGACGATCATTGTATGCTTTGTCCTTTTACCCACCCCAAAACGATGGTAGCAAGCAGCATCTGAATGCACACCGACGTGAAATTTTTCAGTAGTTTCAAAAAATTAAGCTAGGACGATCCCAGACTTTCAGAAGTCTAGGTTCGTGTCGTGTTTTGAAACTACGCGTTTCAAATGCACTTAGAATGGGAAGCAGAGATTGCCTGTCAAACATTGACTATGGTCCTGATCCTCTAACTCAAAGGACCCGCTATGACAACTGAAAACGCTTCTGCGCAAGAGCAGGCAAACCCGCCGATCCTGTCGTTCATCAAAGACCTCCCTAACATCTGTTCGCTTGCGGGCTTGGGCTGTACCTTACTGGCCATCTACTTTTTGATCATTGGTGTATACGCTGCGGCGATGATCGGAATGATCTGGGCGGTTGCTTTTGATTGGGCTGATGGATTGGTCGCGCGCCGCATGAAAGGCCGCACTGGCACCGACAGCAAATTCGGTGGTCAACTTGATCTGCTGATCGACATTGTAAGCTACGGCGTCACCCCTGCCATTCTGGTTCTAAGCTATGGCAACTTCCACCCGGCCTTCTTGCCCGTCGTGTTCATCATGCTGGTTTTTGGCGCGATCCGCCTAAGTTATTTCAGCACTTTCGGCCTAAGTGGCGGCACCAAATACACGGGTCTGGCGATCGACAACAACAGCATCATTTTGGTCTTTGTCGTTATGTTTGCTGGGTTTTTTGAGCAATCGACCTTTGCGATTGTGTTGGCGGTTTGTGGCCTTGGCCTTGCTGTTTTGAATGTGTCCCAGATCAAAACGCCCAAGCTGTCGGGCAACCCGATCAACGTCGCCATCTTGGCGATCTACACACTAAGCGTCACCGCGATCTATGGTGCGACCCTGATTTAAAATACGCCGCGCATAGCCGATCAACGGGTCGGCTATGCGTTTATTAGCTTAGTTATTAAACAAGAAGTGCAGCACGTCGCCGTCTTTGACGATGTATGTTTTGCCCTCTGCCCGCATTTTACCGGCTTCTTTAGACGGCTGTTCGCCACCCAAGGTCACGAAGTCATCATAGGCGATGGTTTCGGCGCGGATGAACCCCTTTTCAAAGTCACCGTGGATCACGCCAGCGGCCTTTGGTGCGGTTGTCCCTTCGGGGATCGTCCATGCGCGGGCTTCTTTTGGGCCTACGGTAAAGTAGGTTTCAAGGTGCAGCAGTGCGTAGCCGGCGCGGATTAGGCGGTCTTGACCAGACTCGTTTAGGCCCATTTCCTCAAGGAACATGGTGGCTTCTTCTGGCTCTAACTTGCTGATCTCTTCCTCGATCTGGGCAGAGATGATGACGGCGCTGTTGCCTTGGGCCGCGGCCATTGTGGACACTGCAGCGGAGTGGTCATTGCCTTCAGACGCTTCAGCCTCACCCACGTTACAAACGTAAAGCACAGGTTTGGAGGTCAGCAGTTGCAGCATCTTCCACTGTTTTGCGTCGTCTTCGTCGATGTCCAGAACGCGGGCCGGTTTGCCCTCTTCCAGTGCCTCAAGCGCCATTTTCATCAGGCGTTCTTGATCCACTGCGTCCTTGTCACCGCCACGGACTTTGCGGCCCATGTTTTGCAAGCGCTTCTCAAGGGATTCGATATCGGCCAGCATCAGCTCGGTTTCAATCGTTTCGGCGTCTGAAACTGGATCAACGCGCCCCTCAACGTGGGTCACATCGCCGTCTTCAAAGCAGCGTAGCACGTGGGCGATCGCATCCACTTCGCGGATGGTGGCAAGGAATTGGTTGCCAAGGCCCTCGCCTTTTGACGCGCCTTTGACCAAACCCGCGATGTCCACAAAGGTCATGCGTGTCGGAATAATCGTTTTAGAACTGGCGATTGCAGCCAGTTTATCAAGACGCGCATCAGGGACGCCCACTTCACCCACGTTGGGTTCAATGGTGCAGAACGGGAAGTTTGCAGCCTGTGCAGCGGCGGTTTTTGTCAAAGCGTTGAAAAGCGTGGATTTGCCCACGTTTGGCAAGCCCACGATGCCCATTTTGAAACCCATGATGTTCTCCTGCGCGTTGCATATACTGGTTTTCGCCGCTTCTAGTGCCCCTATCAACGCGGTGCAAGCTTCGTGGTGCAAAAGCATGTTGTTATATATAGTCGTCGCCCTGTGCAGTTGACCGCGCTATTGCGATTGATTTCTTGTCCCAGAATTGGCATTGCAGACTGACCAATCTGCAAAAGGCCATAACATGACACGTATAGACGCAAAATTCGCTGAACTGAAAGCCGCCAACAAGAAGGCGTTTGTGTCTTATGTGATGGCTGGGGATCCGGACTTTGACACATCGCTTGAGATCGTGAAGGGTTTGCCCGCTGCCGGTGTTGATATTATCGAACTTGGTTTGCCGTTCACCGATCCAATGGCCGATGGCCCGACCATTCAGTTGGCCGGTCAGCGTGCACTTGAGGTCGGCATGACCCTGACGCGCACCCTTGAATTGGCCGCTAAGTTTCGCGAAACCGATGACACGACGCCGATCGTTTTGATGGGATATTACAACCCGATCTACAGCCGCGGCGTCGACAAATTCCTGGTCGATGCGAAAGAAGCTGGGATTGACGGATTGATCGTTGTGGATTTGCCACCCGAAGAAGACACAGAATTGTGCATCCCTGCCCAAGCGGCTGGATTGAACTTTATCCGCCTTGCGACACCAACAACGGATGCCAAACGCCTACCTCGCGTTTTGCAGAATACCTCTGGTTTTGTGTATTACGTTTCGATCAACGGCATCACGGGCGCGGCGGAAGCTGAAGCGACCAATGTTGGTCCAGAGGTTGCGCGCATCCAAGAAGCGTCTGGCCTGCCAGTAATTGTTGGCTTTGGTGTGAACACCCCAGAAAAAGCCGAGGCAATCGCAGCAGTTGCCGATGGTACGGTTGTGGGCAGTGCAATTGTGAGCAAGATCGGTGCGGGCGAAAGCGTTGCTGATGTTCTTGCCTTTGTGAAAACACTGTCAGACGGTGCACACCGCGCCTAAGACCTATCGATTTTCGGTCTTTTGTTCGCGCCGGTCATCCAGATAGGCGCGAAGATTGGCTAGTACGGGTTTGATGTCGCCAAGCGCCTGCATGTCCAAATCCTGCGCCAACTTACCGTAGTGGTCAGCCAAGTCTTGGATGGTGGCCGCGATCATGGCGCGCCCAGCATCAGTGATCCACGCTTGTTTCGATCGTCCATCGTCCGGGTTTGAGCGCAGTTCGATCAATCCCCTTTGCTCCAGTACCTTTAGCGTATGCGTCATGGAGGTTTTTGGGGTTTGGAACGCTCGTGCCAATTTCAGCGGCGTTTGCCCATCACGTCCCCGCATCAAATGGTTCAGCACGCCGAAATGCGACGCAATGATACCATCGGGCAACCGCGCCTCAAGCAAAGCGCGGCTGAGCTGTTCGAGGATGCCGATTTCGGTGAACACTTCGAACAACAGGAACGGACTGGTGTCCGGTGGCCCTTTGGTTTGGTCAGCCATTGCGCAACTTTGTCTCCAATGCCAACGCGGTGCACGTGGGGTGTTCGGACCATAGCCCAATCTCCCCAGCATTTGAACTGTTTGTCCGTCCTGGGCGAGCAGATCATGGGCCGCGTTGAAATGCGGTTTCATTTCTTCGTATTCCTGTGCCGCCTGACTGATCGGGTGCAGCGACAGACCCAACGCCGTTGTAGTAAGATTTAGCCGCACCCAACGCGCGCCCACCTCAATCTGATCCTTGCGGGTGTTTCCGTCCGTGGTCATCGACACAAACGCAGGCGTAGCGGCGAACATCTGTTCCCAGACCTTCACGCCCTCTTTGAAGCCTTGACTTTTTGGGTCACTTTGCGCCTCGCGTGACAGAATGCCAGCCAACATCATGCTTTCCAGAAGCGGACCCCCAAGAGCAATTCCATCTGGCGACGCGTTGATTTCCGCCTTACCAAAGCGCATCCATTCCACGCTTTCTTGCATGGTGCGGGGGATGTTCATCTCAAGCCGTTGGGCCTGCCAAGTAATGTCTATGAGAAGGTTGACCGTTGGTTGATCAATATGAACCTCGCAATATTGGCGCAGCTTCTCAGCTTTTTCGCCTGAAACTGGCGTGTTGGCAAACGCCTCCTTTACGGAGCGGCGGTTCATGATGTGCGCGGCCAAGGGATCGGGGTTGCCCCCTTTTGCAAATGTCGCGCGGGCGACGGGGCCATCGGGGCCCTCTGGGTAAAGATCAAGCGTAACGTCATAGCCATCAGCCGACGCTGGGATGCGGGTTTGTTCCAGAAAGCAGCCAAGACCGATGGTGATTTGACGGTCAAACGGATCGGTGTGGGGCAAGCGGCGCGAAGCATCGTGGCGCAGGGTGAAGGCGTTTTAGCCCTCAAGCGTGATAAACCACGGCTGCAGATTATGCGGGTTTGGGGCCAGCAATCCAAAGAAAGCGCGTTTAGGCGTGGATCATCATAACCACCTGCCATTGTCCAAGGTGCGAGGGCGCTGTGTGCTGTTCGGGTGCCCAAGAACGCGCCCATTCCTGCTGTGGCTGCCAAAATTGTGCCGCCACCAAACAGCGCAATGGCTTTTCTACGTGATATGGTCATGTCGATTCCCCATGTGGTAAGGTTTCGAACTATACCCATCAAGACATCAATATTAAAACAAGTACGCAATCGTATCAAATTTCCAAGTTGCCACTCCTGCCTTCACTTGCTACCAAAATTCCATTGCTTATGAGGGTGGAACATGCCGGTCATTACCAACATCAAAGATCTCCAACGTCTCCACGAACGCCGTGTCCCGCGGATGTTTTATGATTATGCTGAATCAGGCAGTTGGACCGAGCAAACCTTTCGGGAAAACACCACTGATTTTGATCAAATCCGCCTGCGCCAGCGCGTCGCCGTTGATATGACAGGACGCAGCACTGCGACCCAGATGATCGGTCAAGATGTGGCGATGCCGGTCGCTTTGGCCCCCGTTGGGCTAACAGGCATGCAACATGCGGACGGCGAGATCAAAGCAGCCAGCGCGGCCGAGGCCTTTGGCGTTCCTTATACCTTGAGCACGATGTCGATCAATTCGATCGAGGATGTCGCGGCGGCCACGACAAAACCGTTTTGGTTTCAGCTTTATACAATGCGCGACAGTGACTACATCAGCCGCCTGATCCAACGCGCAAAGGATGCGAATGTATCCGCTTTGGTCATAACCCTTGATCTTCAAATTCTTGGCCAACGCCATAAAGATTTGAAAAACGGTTTAAGTGCCCCACCCAAATTGACCCTTAAGACCATGGCGAACCTTGCCACCAAATGGTCATGGGGCATCGGAATGTTGGGTGCCAAACGCCGCGAATTTGGCAATATCGTGGGTCACGTTAAGGGCATCAGCGATACCTCAAGCCTTGGGTCATGGACCGCAGAGCAGTTTGATCCAAGTTTGGATTGGGACAAGATTGCCAAGCTCAAAGAGCAATGGGGCGGCAAAGTTATCCTAAAAGGTATTTTGGACGCTGAAGACGCAAAGATGGCCCTAAAGGTTGGGGCGGATGCGATTATCGTATCCAACCACGGGGGGCGCCAATTGGACGGTGCCTTGTCTTCCATTCGTGCCCTGCCTTCCATTCTGGAAGCTGTTGGCGACAAGATTGATGTCCATTTGGACAGTGGCATTCGCTCTGGTCAAGATGTGCTTAAGGCGATGGCGATGGGGGCCAAGGGCACTTATATCGGGCGCGCCTATATCTACGGACTTGGCGCAATGGGCGAAGCCGGGGTTACATCTGCCCTCAACATTATTCACCGCGAACTCGATACAACCATGGCGCTGTGTGGTGAAACCAATGTTGAAGGTTTAGGGCGTCACAACCTGCTTGTTCCAAAAGACTTTGAGGGTCGCTGGCAGGAATAAGGTGGGGCTGGAAACGCCTGAAAGGTCGATGTAAACACCGTCTTATGTTAGTCTTGTCAGAACAGAACCTTGTCTTCTTGGCCGTTCCAAAAACGGGCACGACAGCTATTGAAATGGCTTTGCGCCCTAAAGCCGATGTCATTTTTGCAAAGCAACGCAAGCACACAACAGCATTGCGGTTTCGTACAAAGA
>Ga0233426_10002828_pt1 | contig 14198 bp, 9 predicted proteins | sample SI_118_April2016_6_FD_179875 | JGI IMG/M metagenome (GOLD analysis project Ga0233426, IMG submission 179875) | Seawater microbial communities from Saanich Inlet, British Columbia, Canada - SI_118_April2016_10_MG | ecosystem: Environmental > Aquatic > Marine > Inlet | place: Canada: British... | reverse complement strand
ATTCAGAAAATACAAAGAAAACACCCCAACCCTCATCCCCTATTTCGGCAAGCCAGATTTAGGGTAAACTCTGCGACGTATAATAATGAGATCATCGAGGATTAACACCATGTTACAACGCCTAACCAACGCCCTAGCGGCCGTCACCCTAGTCGCGGCCTCGTTTGCACTAAACGCCCAGTCTATCGACCTCGGCCGAGGCGAGCTGCCCATTACTGTCCCCACAGGCTATTCGAGCGAGAATCCCGCCCCCCTAATTGTATTGCTCCACGGCTATACTTCGAGCGGCGCGATGCAAGACGGCTACATGGGTTTTAGTAAATTAGCCGACCAATACGGTTTTTTGTTAGTTGCCCCCGACGGTAACCGCGAGCCAGGCGGCGATGAAAACCGCTTCTGGAATGCGTCTGACGCCTGCTGCGACTTCTTCTCAACAGAGGTTGACGATTCGGCCTATGTCGCTGACATCATCAAAGAAGTGAAAGCCCAATTCACAGTAGATAACAATCGCATTTATCTCGTTGGACACAGCAACGGCGGCTTTATGTCTTATCGTGCAGCCTACGAACATTCGAATACGATTGCTGCCATTGCGAGTCTCGCGGGTGCAACGCATATCGAAGAGCGCGACGCCCCAGCGAACCCTGTTCATGTGCTACAGATTCACGGCACGGCCGACGGAACGATCGCCTACGAGGGCTCGCACATACTGCAAAACTATTACCCCTCTGCGCTTGAAACAGTGCAGCGCTGGGCTAAATACAATGGCTGTAAAGTTGAAGGTGAAGCCCGCGAATTACGCGATTTAGTAAGCACGCTCGAAGGCCATGAGTCGTCTACAGTTGTCTTCAAGCAAGGTTGCAAGGCGGGTGGTTCTGCCGAACTTTGGACAATAGCCGACGGTTCTCACGTGCCAGCTTTCTCTCCTACGTTTACAGCTCAGGTCGTTGAGTGGTTATATGCCCATCCGAAGACTGTTCCTAGCTTCGCTGACTAGATCTATTCAGCTAAAAAAAACGGGAAGCTTAAGAACTTCCCGTTTTTTTTAGCCGAGATTAAATGCTATAGCAGTGCTTCGATCCTATCCATCAAAGACTCCATCCTTCTTAAGACCGGCGCATAGGCCTCGGCAGTGGTCATATCAAGCCCTGCCTCGTCACGCAGAATATTATGTGCGTAGTCTGAGCCTCCAGCACTTAATACGCGAATAAACGAATCGCGAACCTGCTCGTCACCCGCCAAAAACTGCTCGGCGAACCAAGCTGCGCCGGTTATCGATGTCGCGTATTGGAATACGTAAAAGTCGTAATAGAAATGTGGAATAAAGGCCCATTCGGCAGCGTATTCGTCATCGATTGTCAGAATGCCTAGCTCATGGCCGTGATAGCGCTTCAGCAACTCGCCATACATTTCAGACAATTTGGGGCCCGTAAGTGGTTCACCCGCCTCCACCGCTTCGTGCATTGCGAGTTCGAACTCGGCGAACATCGTTTGGCGAAATAAGGTGCCGCGTATATTTTCGAGTGCGCCACCCAAATAAAACAGTTTTTCCTCGTCGCTGCGCGCATTTTCGATCATGTATTCCTGCAAAAGAATCTCGTTAATCGTCGAGGCCATTTCCGCCGTGAAAGTCGAATAGCTCGCCGTCTCATAAGGGTTTTGCTTCTGTGCCAGGAGACTGTGTACTGCGTGCCCCCATTCGTGTGCAAACGTCGACAACGATTCATAGTCGTCGTTGTGATTGAGCAGCACAAACGGATGCACATCGTAAATGGAGCCGTTCATATAGGCACCCGAGCGCTTGCCCGGCGCAGGATGACTATGCATCCACTCGCCATCCAATCCTTGTTTTAACAGCGCGAGGTAGTCCTCACCGAAGGGCTTAAGCGCCTCGAATGTAATGGCCGCAGAACGCGCTAAGTCGAACTCACCGGTATCGACCTCGACCAGTGGCGGATAGATGTCGAAATACCTTAGGTCGTCGACGCCGAGCATTCGCCCACGTAGCGAAAGATAGCGGTGAAATAGCGGAAGCGATTGGTTTACCTGAGTGACTAGCTGGGTGTAGACCTCAGGCGGAAGTCCATCATCGAAAAGGTTCGCGGCAAGCGTAGAGTCATGATTGCGAACCTTCGCACCGAATACATTCGACTGAATATTGGCCGCCATCGTCGCACCCATGCCATCGTTATACTGATTCCACGTTTGCCAAAAAGTATCGAATACTAGTTTGCGATCATCGCGATTCGGTGCCGCGCGCCATAGCGAATACCCCGCTTGCGAGAGTGTCACCTCTTGCCCTTCGCTTAATGTTACCGTCGGCCAAGGAATATCGGCGTTCGCATAGCTTTCGTATATCTGTTCCGACGCGCTCAGCGCAAGACTCGCCTGAGCAAGAATCTCCTCGGTTTTTGCATCAAGGGTATGCGGCGCACTGCGCAGTGTATCGCGCAGGAAAAACTCGTGTGCCGCAAGCGTCTCATCGGCACTAATAAATGCTTCTATGCGAGCGTCGCCTATGGCGAGTATTTCTGGCGCAAGCCATGAAATCGATTCTTCGAAATTTGAGTATAAAGTCCGCGACCGGCCTATTCGCGCTTGCGCGTCTGCATCGCGCTGGTCAGAATCGAAAATCAGGCTGGTAAACACATAGAGTCTAGCAATCTCTTTTTCGAGCGAGGAGATTTGGTTAAGTGCTGCACTCAGCGACGCTGAACTGTCGCCTAAAGACCCTGCCAGTCTTGGTAGGGCTGTAATCTCAGCTTGCGCTGTCTCAAGGGCTGACTCCCACGCCTCGTCGTTGGCATAGACGCCGGTCAGATCCCACACGACACTCTCCGATGCTTTCACAGGTGTTGAAAGCGATGCGACTGCGAGTGTCAGGCTCAGTAATAGCGCTTTTTCGGTCAGGGTGCGGACGTTCATGGATGTGCCTCACAGAATTTTAATTGCTCAGAGCTGAACCTCTACTCGTTGTTCAGCTCTCAAATTTACCAAGGTATTTCGCTGCCATCCCAGGCGACGAAACGTGCCGGGGGTCTCTTCCTATTGTCGCCAGCCTCTTCCTCGACCGGCGCAAGCGCCTCGCTCAGGCGCGCAAGCAAGGAGGCCGCCACGAAGTCAGGAGTGAACAGCTTACCCTCCGGTACAGACCGCTGAAACGGCTTACTCAAGGGAGTATCTGTTGTGCCTGGATGAAAGGCAATAAACCGGAGCTCGGGTAACGTGCGTTGGTATTCTATGGCGCTGGTTTTAAGCAGCATATTCAGCGCGGCTTTAGAGGCACGGTAGGCATACCAGCCCCCCTTGCCGTTATCTTCAATGCTCCCTATGCGAGCACTGAGCACAGCAATAACGGCGGGGATTTTTCCCTTCAGATGAGTTTTGAGCAGCACTTTAAGGTGTTTTAGCCAGAGTGCAGGAATGACAGCGTTACTTTCGAACACGGCATGGAGCGCCTCTCGATCAATCTCTTCGATTCGCTTTTCAGGACTGATCGTTGCGTCGTGTAAACGGCCATTACAGATGACTAAACGACTCAGCGTTCTCTGCTTCTCAGCGAGCAAATCAGCGCAGTCCTTAACTACCTCGCCCATTTGCTTGTCGCTGTAGTCGCAGCGCAGCCAAACCAATCGTGCACGTTCATCAGACACGTGCGAGCTAAGTACATCGGGGCAACTGCTGCGACTTACCGCGATCACCTGAGACTCAGGCTCCTCGGCTAACACTCGGCCGATGAGCGCTTGACCTATTTCGCTTTGAGCACCTATTACCAACACTGCGCCGCTCATCGCTTTTGCGTCTCGGTCTGCTCTACCAGCGCGCAACTTTCGGCGCCTATTTTGGCGCAAGGCTCACAGCGCCTTTGACCGGTCAACACATACGAAATGGTGTAACGATAACGCGCAAAAAACAAATAGCCTAGATCGCTAAACCAGCGCATAACCGGCATTCTCAATAGCCCAAGCCAGCGCTTCTGGCCCACGGCGCGCCAAGATTGATGTGCGACGTCTAGACCATAAATCAAGCTGCCATCGGCGTAGAGCCCATGCATTATCTTGTTCGCTGCAACGGGGTCTATGTGTGGAAATCGAGTGGAAAAATCCTCGACGTGAATGTCTTCGAAACGCAGGTTGCCTGCTGTATCTAGCTTTGCGAGCTCTTTCATTTCGGCGCTGCAGACAGGGCAGTAGCTGTCGAAAAAAAGCGTCAGAGGATAGTGGTTCATAGCAAAGGCCTTTGGAGTCGATCGGATTACAGTAAAAAAAAATAGCGCAGAGCTAAGTTTCTAGTCGCTTAAGAGTAAAAACACCCCGTGAAGCAGCAGCACAGCGATGGTTAGGAAAGCGCGAAAAGCCGAGTAGCGGCGATGCACGGCATGATCTATCGTCGGCATCGACGCCGCTTCTACCAAAAACAACAGCACAAAGCCGGTAGTGAGAATAATAAACGGGTAGAGGATGTTGCCATGGCTTAACAGGAGCGCAGACCATGCGAGTAGCGCAAATACGTTGCTCGCCACCAGTGCGAATAGCCCTGCCCCCAACTCGAGTGTCTTTCCAGACGAGAGAAGTCTGCCCCAGTGCGTTCCGCCCAGGAACGACAAAATAATCGCGCTGTAACTCAGAAAAAGCTGGCTGGCGCGAGCCTCTTCGCCGGCGTAAAGTAAGCCACAGGCTGCAACAAAGGGGGTAAGACCTGCGTAGCCAAGCGCTGAAATTACCTTCTCTGCTCGTGTCATGTCACCCTCCGATGGTAGTGCCTTATAGTACGGTCAATGCAGGCTTCGAGATTGGTCTAGCATACTCTAACCAGCGTTATCCATTAATTGCCTTTCAGCGCCGCGCGCGATCTGCCAGCTAAGCGTTGGCATCAACCAACCCAAGAGTCTTGCCCCCGACTATGCTTCTCGACAATACAGTGACAGTCCCATCGAACACGAAACGAATTCGCTGGATTTTAGGCGATCAACTCGCGCTTTCACACTCATGGTTCGAACAGAAAGATGAGGCGGTACTGTATGTAATAGCCGAACTGCGTCAGGAGACAGATTACGCCCCGCATCACAGCCAAAAAGTCTGTGCGTTCTTTGCCGCCATGCGTAACTTTGCCGACAGCCTAGCGCGTCTCGGCCACCGAGTCTTACACCTAGACCTCGATGCGACAGCGCCATTTAAAGACCTGCCCGCGCTTATCACCACTCTGTGCGCAAACAGCTCTATCGAGCACTTCGACTACCAACGCCCAGACGAATATCGGCTACAGCTCCAACTGGAGCAGCTTAGCCTTCCGTCGCACTGTACAAAAACGCGCTATGAATCGGAACATTTCCTCCTCCCCTACCCCGAGATCGAGAAGACTTTTACCGCTAATAAAGCCGTAAGGATGGAAAACTTTTACCGCAAGATGCGTAAACGCTTCGATGTGCTCATGGAAGGCGATCAGCCGCGCGGTGACCGTTGGAACTTCGACGCTGAAAATCGTAAGAAACTTAAGAAACACGACATCGACGCGCTACCCGCCCCTCTAGTTTTTGCAAATGATGTGAAAGCGATTATTTCAAGACTCGAGCGTCATAAGGTGAAGACTATTGGCGTTAGAGCCGAGTCGATAATGTGGCCAATCAATCGCGATCAGGCGCTTGCCCAACTTGAATTTTTCTGTGAGACCTGTCTACCTCACTTTGGCACGTTTCAAGATGCAATGACTTGCAACTCGCCGCATCGCTGGAGCCTCTATCACGCGCGCATTAGCTTCGCACTGAACTGCAAACTACTGAATCCTCGCGAGGTCATCGACGCTGCGATCGCAGCTCTCGATTCTCGCGCAACCGAAATCGACCTTGCTCAGGTCGAAGGCTTTGTTAGGCAAATACTCGGTTGGCGCGAATACATGCGCGGAATGTATTGGATTAACATGCCTAGCTACAGCGAAAAAAATGCACTGGATGCTCACACCGCACTGCCTGAGTTTTTCTGGAACGCACAGACATCAATGCGCTGTATGAGCGAGGCTATTGGCCAATCCTTAGAGACAAGTTACGCGCACCATATTCAGCGGCTAATGATAACAGGCAACTTTTGCCTGCTCGCGGGTATTGAGCCTAGCGAGGTCGACGCGTGGTACCTCGGGATTTATATCGACGCGATAGAATGGGTAGAGATGCCCAATACGCGAGGAATGTCGCAGTTTAGCGACGGCGGGCTTATCGCAAGCAAGCCGTATGCGGCCAGCGGTAATTACGTAAGCAAAATGAGTGACTACTGCAGCAGTTGCCATTACGACGTTAAACGCAAAACTGGCCGCGGCGCTTGCCCTTTGAATAGCCTCTACTGGCGTTTCATGATCAAACATCGCGACAGACTTGCGAAGAACCCCCGCATTGCCATGTTATTCAAAGGATGGGACAAACAGGGCGACGCAGAGAAAAAAGCCGTTTTGGATTATGCCGAAGGGCTTCTCGCTAACCTCGACACTCTCTAACGAAAGCAATGTCGATGACGCGAGTACAAGCAGATGATTGCTGCCTGAAAATGGGCGCGGCGGGAGGATTGCGCGAGTAGCGAGGATTGCGCGAGTAGCGCGGATTGAGAGGATTGAGAGACTGGGAAACTAGTTCACCAGTCCCTCACAACCAATCATTATGCGGCGCTTGCAGCGAGCTGATCGATTTGGCTTAACAAGGTGTTCACGTCACTGCATTCGAATGGGTCAGTTTCGCAATTATCGACTCTGCCCGCTTCGGCGTTCAGCAAGGTAATCACACCGTTGTCGACTAGCATCGAGTAGCGCCACGAGCGCTCACCAAAGCCGAGATTTTCTTTCTTCACGAGCATGCCCATTTTGCGCGAGAATTCACCATTGCCATCGGGAAGCATCTGAACTTTTTGCACCTGAAGCTGCTTCGCCCATTGAAACATTGAGAAAGCATCATTCACGCTAATGCAATAAACCTCGTCAACGCCCTTCGCGCGAAGCTCATCATACTTGCTTTCGAAACCCGGTAAATGCGTGCTGCTGCATGTGGGTGTGAACGCGCCTGGAAGCGAGAATATCGCCACGCGGCGACCGTCAAAAATCTCTTCGGTTGTCACATCCTTCCAGACAAATGGATTGTCTCCGCCGACTGATTCGTCGCGTACGCGCGTCTTAAAGACAACCTGTGGCACTTTGTCGTTCACTGCTAGTGCCGGGGTGTTAGCCTGCTCGTTCATGTCTGGTCTCCTGCGCTCGTGCGCCAATTAATTCATTAGACCGCTACAGGAGAGAACCCCCTATCTAGCGCCGGATGCAGTGTAGGCGCAAACGAGTAATCGGCAAAACAAAATAAAAAGATAAGGGTAATCGCAATTATCGATTAGATGATAGTCAGCAAATCCAGCTACTTAACGGTAACCGGCTGCCATGTTTTGTGCCTAGACATCACCGATTCGACACTGTGTTTGCACACGCCGGCCTGATTAATCAATTTGCTTTCACACACGTCGCAGCGCACACACTCCTTAAAATCAATCTTTTGCATCCGTATCGCACCGGTAGGGCAGGCACTCTCGCAGACCTTACATACCTCACACTGCGGCACACGCTTAATCTTCCAAAAGGCAGCAACGCTAATCACGCCGAGCGACGCACCAAGTGGGCACGCGTAGCGGCAGTAAAAGCGCGGAACGAAAACACTGCCAAGTACAAAAAGAGACAGTATCGCCCATAGAAGGACCGATTGGCTCTGGTAGAAAAGCGTACCGAATGGCTCGAAGTACTGAAATACAGTGAGCTCAGAGTAGCTGACCGCCGTGACCATTAATCCGGCGAGAATGACGTATTTAAGCCAAAGTGCTCGGTCATGAAGCCACTGCGGCAGAGTGCGGCGCCAACGCTTAGGCACGATCCGTTCGAGGATGTCTTGCAAGGCACCAAACGGACACAGTGACGAGCAAAAGACTCGCCCCCAAAACACTGTCGTCACTAGTGTGAAAACGACAAGGATAAGCAGCGGCAAATCATTTAAAAACAGCCCGGGGCCCTGTTTGATGAAATTTGTTAGATGGGACACCGAAAGAAAAGTGCCGTTAACAAAGCCAAGATACACAAACGTAAACAGCAACGCTGCCCAACGCAGCCGCGCATTCTTTAGCACAAACGCGGTCGTCGCGACACAGAGAAGAAGGACAAGCAATGCGGTCTCGCTCCACGGCGCACTATTGAGCAATGCCTGCAGGCTAGTCTCGACGGGCAAATCGGCATACTCGTCTTTGATATCAGGCAGAAATTCGGCCGGGACCTGCCGCCCCTGCGCCAACGCGAGCGCTATCGGCGGCACCTGATAGACGACCTGCTCGAGCTGATCGATGCTGTCGACTTCTATGCCAGTGTTGTAAAAAAGCGTAAAAGGCTGAGCGATGTCTACCTCGGGAGGCAACACGATTGCTCCGGCGAACCGCATTTTATTGCGGCTTTTCCCCTCCTCCGCACTGCCGACATAGACGAACCGGCGGCGTTCGACCTGATAAGTCCACTCGTTCTGTTGCAGCGCCAAATTCTCCTGGCGAAAAGGCGAGGAGGCGTTGCCGGCAATACCAATCAGCAAAAGCGTACCGGCGCTCACCCGATTGCTAGCCTCGCGTTCCGCGCGTGAATAATCTTCGCTCCCGACAAGCATTTCGCCGAGTTTCTCGTTGCCCATAAACGCAACAGTCAACTCGATCTGCGAGCCATCTTCTAGCGAAACAGGCCAAGGCTTTACCAGCCCATCGTCGATTAGCCCCTCCCAGGAGAGTGGCGCAAGCAGCGATAAAGCCTGATCTTCGACGCTCGCATTGGCAAAAATCGCAGCCTCGCCTAAGTAAGCGCTGGCAACTTCGCGGGCGCTGTTGCGGATACCTCGCGAAACGGCCCAGCTGCTTATGGTGGCGCGCGAAACACCATCGATATCGCGGCCCACGCGAAAGCCGTCGGCGACACTTTTGCCTGCAAATTGATTGGGGAAGCGTTCGGAGTTTAAGAAGTCGCCGCGAATGCTCTTATACGATTCACGATAGAAAAGAATTTCAATGCCGGCGAGTTCACCTTCAAGGTCGATGCCTACCAACACCTCGATAGGAGCGCTGTAGCCGATTTCCTGCGGCTCGAAGTCGGTTGTTTCGAACGCATAGCCAACAATCTCGGCGTCTTCTGCACTAGACGCATAGCCAATATAAACAGGCGGCTCGCCCTGTTTCGTAGAAAAACGCTCAGCTTGCGGCAGCACCGCCAAAAGTTGTTCTTCCGAGATCTGTGCAGCCTGGCCGAATGTCGCATGCGCAAAGCAGTAAGACATTAGCGCAAGCAAGGTTCTCAAAGAGAGGTGAAACGAGACGCCCATGTCTGCCGATACTCCCAAGTTTTTCTTGTTTTTATGGCACGCTTAAATAGCTTTTCCATTTCGTTTGCGTGCCAAGCAGAGCGCATTAGAACAGCCCAATTGATCTTGCTCAACGGAGAATCACAAATTGGAACGATCGAGAGGGAGATATTAACTAAGATCTGCTCGGTCTAGACAGTTTGCGCGCTCGATAATCGCTGAAAAACGCCTCACAAACGCACGCAACGTACTAATTAAATAATATGAATATCAATAATTTATAGAGAGAGAGTTCTATCAAGAGATAAACGCACCATTACGGGGCGAAGAGGAGAAATTATCTGCTGCCATAATTAGGTCATTATTGGACTTTTGCGGCCAAGGCACTTATTCTTAGGGGATGTCGTGGCATTTGGCGCGGCGTTTAGCAGTGGTTAAAAACTGCGAAGCGCGCCTTTTAGCTGTGGCTGGGTTAACTCTTAGCCTGTTCGCAGGCAAAACACAGCTTACTTCTACAAGGGGAAAGTAAATGATAAACAGACCTAAAATGGCACGCAGGGTTCTCCCTACGGCTATCGCGCTTGGTCTGCTCGTTCCAGCTGGTTTCGCACCACTGGCACTAGCACAGCAAGCCGACGAGATGGTTGAAGAAATTGTAACGATCGGTTCGCGCCGCCCACAGCGCAGCAATACCGATTCATCAGTTCCTGTCGACGTGATCAGTGGTGACGAGTTCGTCAACATGGGCTTCGCTGACATGGATGATATGTTGAAGACGGCGATCCCTTCTTACAACGTAGCGCGTAACGAAATTTCAGACGCAGCGACAATTGTTCGTCCCGCTAACCTCCGCGGACTGCCACCCGATAACGTACTCATTCTCGTTAACGGCAAGCGTCGTCACCGTTCAGGCGTTATCGCTGAGCTAGGCGGTTCCTTGTCATCTGGTTCGCAAGGTGCGGACATCAGCGCGATTCCTTCGATGGCAATCAAGCAAGTCGAAGTGCTCCGTGACGGCGCTGCAGCCCTTTATGGCTCAGACGCAATCGCTGGCGTAATCGGCTTCCAACTCAACGACGCTGCCGAAGGCATGTCACTTGAAGTGCGCACCGGCGAGTCTGGCGAAGGCGACGGCGGTCTTACTCAGGTTCAGGGAAATATTGGCCTGCCTCTCGGTGATGACGGCTTCCTGAACATTACCGGTTCGTGGATGGAGCAAGACCCAACAAGCCGCTCTCTCCAACGTACCGACGCAATCAACCTCCTAACGAATGGTAACGCGGCGCAAAAAGCAAGCGTCGCATCTCCATACGCACAAGTTTGGGGAGCTCCAGAGCAGATAGACAACTACAACATATTCGTTAACTCTGGCATCGAAGTCAGCGACAGCCTAGAAGTTTACGCGTTCGGTAACTACGGCTCGCGCGAGACTCTCGGTGGTTTCTACTTCCGTAACCCTAACTCACGTGGCGGCGTTTACACTAACGGCTCTACGCGTGCAGTGGTTGATACTAATATCCGCAACCGAGCGACTGGCGTTACCTCTAACTGTCCAGCCCTCACGAGCCCAGGCTCAGGCGGTAACGGCGTTCCTCTAGACCAAACAGCTGTAGCGGCAGACGCGCTAGCAATGGCTAATCTACCTAGCAACTGTTTTGTAATGAACCAGCCGACGCCAGGCGGCTACACACCACAGTTTGGTGCGCAGCTAAAAGACGCGAGCATCGTCATTGGCGGCCGTGGTGACATTACGCCTAACCTCAGCTACGACATTAGCGGAAGCTACGGCCGTAACGCAGTTAGCTTCTTACTAAACAACTCTTGGAACCCTTCGAACGGTCCCGACGGCTTTGTTAATGGCGAGCTACAGCGTAACTTTGACATCGGTCAAAACGTCCAGTCAGAGACTAACTTCAACATAGACATGAACTACACTATGCCTGTGGATGGACTTGCCTCAGACCTGAACATCGCATTCGGCGGTGAGTGGCGCGATGAGCGTTTCGAGACTATCGTTGGTGAGAAGAACTCATGGGTTGCTGGACGCTTCGCGTTCCAGAACGTTGACGGTTCTAACACCTACAGCGATGGCGTAACGCCGCTGCCTAATCTCAGCATTGGTGCGCACGGTTTCGCGGGCTTTAGCCCTGAGCAAGCTGGCTACTGGGGGCGTTCTAACTACGCGGTCTACACAGACTTCGAAGCTGATATCACAGACTCGTTCACCGCTGGTCTAGCCGTTCGTTACGAAGATTTCGAAAGCTTCGGCGACACGACTAACTTCAAAGTTTCAGGTCGATATCGCTTAACCGACGCCCTTGCAGTTCGTGCGTCATACAACACTGGTTTCCGCGCCCCGACTCCTGGTCAGGAAAACGTAACAAAGCTTTCAACTATTACTGTTGACGGTGAGTTACAGCAGCGTGGTCAAATCCCACCAACCAACCCAATCGCTGGTGCTCTTGGCGCTCAGGCCCTCAAGCCTGAAGATTCAAAGAACTACTCGCTTGGTATGGTTTGGGATGTTACCGGTGACATCAACGTAACCGTTGACTACTTTAACATTGAGATACAAGACCGCATCGCGGCGACTGGAACTATCGATATTTCCAGCCGCAGCGCTATTGCGGGTGTTGGTTGTCCTGCTGCCTTGGCAGCCGGAAGAAACCTCGCTCTCTGTTTGCAAGAAGCGGGCGTGCCTGGCGCGGCTGACTTGAGCTCTGTCTCGTTCTACACCAACGACTTCTCGACCACTACACAAGGTGTCGACTTAGTTGCTACGTGGAACCTCGATTTCGGCGACATGGGGAACGGCACACTAAACGCCGCATGGAACTGGACTGAGACTGAAGTTGATAACGCAGGCCAAGAAGTTAACCGAAACCGTGTTGTAGGTCTGGAAAATCAGAACCCACAGAACCGTGGCGTGTTTACTTATAACCACTTCCTGAATGATTTCCGCTTCCTCGCGCGTCTTCGTACGTACGACGATTGGATTGACTCGGGCTGGAGCGGCGACACTACTTCTCGAGGACCAAACGGCCTTGGTTACACGATCAACTGTGGCTTCAACACTGATAACTGCTACAGTGGCGAGAGCGTAGTCGATCTCGAAGCCGCCTACACTTGGAACAGCAACTACACCTTCGTAGTTGGCGCGAACAATGCGTTCGACCAAGATGCAGCGATCAACCAAAATAACCTCGACGGCACTATCGGTGATGGCAGCTTGTACGCAGGCAGCACACCATGGGGCACAGAAGGTGCATTCTACTACGCACGAGTTCGCGTAGACTTCTAAGTCGCTTAGCCCTGACTCTTCGGGGCTAGCAACAAAGAAACAGAAAGGGAGACACGGAAACGTGTCTCCCTTTTTTATTTTGCATTGTCCCAGGCACTTCCCATAATCGCACCGCTCTCTTTGCAGGACTCGCGTCCAAAACTCTTCAGAGTGATTTAGTGTTACGCCCCTCCCTGCGCAATGGCTAACTCCCCTAATCTAAGCGAGAATCAGGCATTAGTTCTTTTGGGGAAACTCTGACCATGCGACTCTTTTTGCTTTCACTTTCATTCCTTTTAAATCCGCTCTTTTTACACCCCCTCGGTTTGCGCCCTTTCTTTTTAAGATCGCCCATTCTAAGCCCTCGCTTTGCGGTTAGATGGCTCGCGTTAGTCAGCCTAGTCACCTTGCTATTGGGCTGCTCGAAACCTTCACCGATGATGTCGGACACGCTGACCGCCGACGTCATTATCGACAATGCAAGAATCTATACTTTTGCCTGGGGAGAACCCGACGGTGACGGCAATCCGACAAGTAGGGCACCCGTTATTGCAGGAAATTGGAGCCCCGACGCGACGGCAGTCGCGATCAAAGCCGGCGTCATTGTGGCTATTGGCTCTAGCGCAGAAATCGCCCCTCACAAAGGCGAATCCACCGAAATAATCGACGCTATGGGCGCAACTTTATTGCCCGGATTTACCGACTCGCACACACATATCGAGGAACTCGGTGCGACGCTCGATGACGTGAATCTAAAAGGTGTGATCGACGAGGCAGAGGCGATCGCGCGCGTAGTTGCGCATGTCGAAGCTAACCCCGTACCCGCTGGCCAGTGGATTGTCGCCCGCGGCTGGGACGATGGCCTGTGGGCTGACCGCTATCCCACACACGACGCACTCACCGCGGCCTTTCCGAACAACCCTGTGCTCATGGATGGCACCAACGGTTTCGGCGCTTGGGGCAACAGACTCGCCATGGACGCCGCTGGCATAATAAGCGGTGCGCCCGACCCCACCGGCGGCGAGATTCTTCGCGACGCTGACGGCGAACCAACCGGCGCTGTGCGCAATCGCGGCGTCGCACTCTTACGCAGCGCAGTGCCCCCGCTTAGCGACGAGCGCCTGCAGCGGCGACTGGTCAATGGCCTTCAACTCATGGCCGAGGCAGGCTACACCGGTGTGCACCATGCCGGTGTAGACACGCGTTTAATGGCCGCCTATGAGGCACTTGCCAAACGCGGAGCGCTGCCGCTTCGAGTCAGCGCAATGATTAGCGGGCGCGACAAGCCACTCATGCAGGCATGGCTTGCGCGCGGCATTCAACGCTTGGGTGATGACAACAAACTCTTCGTGCATTCGGTTAAAGGCTATTACGACGGCTCCCTCGGCGCACGCGGCGCGAAGCTTTTAGAGGAATACAGTGACAGAGAAGGACATATTGGTGTGTCCGGCGAGGAGTATGGCTTCTTCACCGAAGAAATAAGCGCGATGCTGCAGGCAGGCTTCCAAATCAATGTGCATGCTATTGGCGACGGCGGTAACCGCGAAGTCTTGCATTTCCTCCGTGATAATTTCGCAC
>Ga0233426_10002824_pt1 | contig 14207 bp, 10 predicted proteins | sample SI_118_April2016_6_FD_179875 | JGI IMG/M metagenome (GOLD analysis project Ga0233426, IMG submission 179875) | Seawater microbial communities from Saanich Inlet, British Columbia, Canada - SI_118_April2016_10_MG | ecosystem: Environmental > Aquatic > Marine > Inlet | place: Canada: British... | reverse complement strand
TCGGGATTCAATATATATATATATATAACCTATTATATATACTCGATCCCAGGGTTGTATCTACTAACTAAAGAATTCGTCTTTAATAGAGTTATTATCGGGTTATTTTAATGACCTATAATTTCTAACATGAGAAGTCTATCATATTTATATCTAAAATCAAATATCTAAACACTATTTCACACATTCTTCACATTACTTTTTTATCACTCAAACTATATGCCTAATAAAGGTTTCTCTTAATAGTGGTATATAATTAAAAATATTGATATTTTTTAACATAAAATACTTAATTGTACAGATTTCAAAACTTCACATATTTTCACATTCACTAATTATAGATTCAAAGTCTTTACGAGTAATTTTGTTTAAATAAGTGAAAGATTCTTTATTTTTTTCATTTAATCAAATACGTAAATCAATTCTTTTCTCAGCATCTGCTAAATTTTCGACTGATTTTTTATAAAGTTCTATTCTAAATTTTTCTGTTGTAAAAATATGTAACCAAGGTATTTGTATAGTATCCCACATATGATGTCAAAAATAATGATAATATGGTGCAAAATCAAATAATATAATACCTCATTTTTTTAAAACTCTTAATGATTCATTTATTAATACTTTTGTATTTGGTATATGCTCTAATACATCACTCATAAGTATAAAATCAAATTCATTATCATTAAAATCCATATTTAATGCATCCATTTCAAAGAACTCTACGTTATTATCTACTCATTTATCTTTTGATTTACTTTTTGCTTCTGATAAAAAATGTAAATTTAAATCTATTCAAATAGCCCTACATTCATACTTTTCTGATATATATATAATTTTTCATCCTCATCAGCATCATATTTCTAATATTTTTTTTCACCTTAAATCATCAAAATTAATATAATTCTCATATTGTGATAATAAACCCTTACAGTGATCATATTCAAAATCAGTATAGTTCATATTCAATAAACCTTTATTTAAATTATCAAAAGGATGATTCTTATGCGGAAATATCTTATTTATTTTTAAAAATAAATTTATTAATATATTATTCATAATATTCTATAAAAAGTAATTTAATATAGTGTACATTTTAAATACAGAAAAGAAACTATTTTTTAGAAAAAAAATAGTTTCTTCACAATATCTTCACAAAAATAAAAACAGCTGATTTAAGCTGTTTTTATTGTGTTATCGTATCAGACATACTCATAATTGGTTGCATTATCGCTACTGCAATAAATCAAACAACTACAGCAAGGAATACAATAATAAATGGTTCTAATAATTTATTAATAATACCGATAGTATTATCTACCTGTTCATCGTAAAAGTCTGCTACCTTAATTACTGTTTGATCAAGCTTAGCTGTCTCTTCTCAAACCTGTATCATTTGTACCATCATATCAGGAAATAATTTATCTCCATCTAATGATTCCCAAATTTTTATTCATTGTTGAACATCATTTCAAAGCAATAACAATCTTTGTTTATATACCTCATTTCAAACAGCAACTGCTGTAATTTTTAAACATTCTACTATAGACACACCTGAACCAAGTAATCAAGAGAACACTCTTGAAAATTTTGATAGTGTTAATTTTTTATTAATTCCTCCAAATATTGGAACATGTAACATTATATTATCATAAATATATCTACCATTAGGTGTTTTTTTCCATATTTTTATTATTACAACTACTACAAATATTATAATAATCATAAGGAACCAATAATCTCTAAATGCATTAGATATTTTTACTAACAACATTGTTGATGCTGGTAGTTCAGCTTTTCAAGAAAATATTTCTAATAATTTTGGTACAACAGCAATCATCATTACAGCAACAACTCATATAACAATAACCATAATAAATCATGGATACATCATAGCTGATTTTAGTTTTCCTGATATAGATTCTACTTTTTCAATTTGTGCAGATAAACTAGTTAATACTTCATTTAATTTACCTGTTTTTTCACCTGAACTAATAATACCAACCTCAGCTTCAGCAAAACTTGCAGGATATAATTCTATACATTCTGATAAATTTTTACCATCTTTTAGCTCTTTACAAAAAACTCATAATATAACTTTTAAAGCAGGGTTTTTTTCTTGCTTTTCTAATACAACCATAGATTTTAAAACACTCATTCAAGCGTTTGTCATAGTTGCTAAAAGACGATAAAATAAAACCTTATCTTTTGTTTGTATTTTTTGTAATGATAATAAAAACAAATTAATTTTATCCATTAATGAGCCTCAATTATCATTCATTTGATTATTGTTTTTTACAGTATTTGAAGATTTTTTAATATCTTCATTCTTGTCATTATCAAGAATTAGTATATCTGACATAATAGTTTATTAATTTATATTATCATTGTTGACTTTTAGCTACTTTATAAACTTCTTCTAGAGAAGTTTCTCAATTTAATGCTTTCATAATACCATCTTGTTCCAGTGATACCATACCATCTATAATTGCTTGTTTATTTATATCATAGGCTGAACTTCATTTTAGTATCATTTCTTTTACTCAAGGAGTAATTTCTAATACTTCATATAATCAAACTCTCCCTTTATATCAACTTCCTTCACATTTTTCACAGCTTCAAGGTTTATAAAATACTGGTGATTTTAATTTATCTCAAACTCTGTTTTTTAACTCTGTTTTGTCTATAAGATTAATAGCATGTTTTATATTTGATAAAGTTGCAGCTCAAATATCTGACATAGATGCTTTTTGTTTACAAGAACAAAGTCTTTTCATAAGTCTTTGTGCAATAATTGCATTTACTGATGCTGGTATTAGAAATGGCTGAACATCCATATTAATAATTCTTGTAATTGTTTCTGCTGCTGAATTGGTATGGATTGTAGATAGAACCAAATGTCATGTCAATGACGCTTCAATAGCAATATCAACAGTTTCTTTATCCCTCATTTCCCCTACCATAATAATATCTGGATCTTGTCTTAATGCTGTTCTTAATCAATATGCAAATGTATATCAAATATCTGGCTTTACTTGAGATTGATTCAATCAGTCAATCTGATTTTCCACTGGATCTTCTAATGTCATCAGATTAACACCAGGTTTATTTAAAAGTGTCATTGCAGAATATAATGTAGTAGATTTACCCGAACCTGTAGGTCCTGAGGTAAGTATTACACCATTAGGCATTGCAATAGCTTTCATTATTATATCTCTATTTTTTCATACTATTCATAAATCATCTAACGTAGGTATCTTTTTTGTTTTATCAACGATACGCATTACAATTTTTTCTCAATGGACTGTTGGAAGTGTAGACACTCTTAAATCAAGAGATTTTCATTCAATAGTGTTTGAAATTCTCCCATCTTGAGGTACACGTGATTCATCAATTTTAAGATCTGATAAAATTTTAAATCTCGCTACTAATCATTGATGAAGAAAATTTTGGTATTCTAAAATTTCCTTCAATTCTCCATCAACTCTATATCTTAAACGTACAAATGATGACAATGGTTCAATATGTATATCTGATGAGCCTCATAGAACAGCTCACAAAATAATATAATCACATATTTTTTGTATATCGTCTCATTTATAGGTAAGATCTTTTAGTGATTCTACTACTTCTTTATATTCCATATTATTTCTTTAAGTCTATATTTTTTTGCATCTGTAAAACATTTTGAAATATTTTTTTGTTGTTCAATCTTGAATTATAAGCACTTAATGATTCAGTATTTTTTTGTTTTAAACCTTCAATAGTTTCTTCAATACTTATTAAATAATTATATAATACAATATTTCAAGTCTTAGCTTTATTATTTTCTAATGATTTTTTATAATCAATTAAAAATCATTTTATATAAATATTATATCATAATTTTTCATGCATAGCATGTAAGGTATTTGTATAATTTGTTACATTTCTCAATGTATCATTTAAATTTTCTTGTTTTGATATAGATATATTAATATCTTTTAGAGTTTTTGTCATCTCATTTAAATCTGCTTGTAATCTAATAGCAATATTTTTTTCTACAGTATTTAATTCTTTATTTTTCATTTGAACCCCAACTAACTTCTTAGTAAGCATAAAATAATCAATATATAACTTTAAATGTTCTATTATTTTTATATTTTGAACTCATTTTACATAAAAATATAACTCTAGATCAATAGTCATTTTTTCATTTGCTTGAACATTTTTAACTCTTGTTGCAATATTAGTATTATCTAAAATATTTGGGTCATCAAATGAGTCTAAATATTCTGAGAACTCAATTGATTTAATATCTATTAATTGATTTTCAAATATATTATAATTATCAATATAATTTTTTGTATAATTATTTAATTTAGGCTGATCATTTTTTAATAAAATTTTAACTCATTTATCTCACCTATTAAGGAAATTATCATTATTTTGACTATGTACATTTAATGAATTTTCTGATATATTAATATTTCAGACATGTTCAACAAAATATAAAAAATTAATAATATTATACTTCGTTCATTCTAAAGATAGACTTAATGGAATATAATATATATCTGTATCTAATTTAGACTTTTTTCATGTTTCTGAAAATTCTTCCACTAAAATTAATTCAGATATTCATATTTCATTGTCATATTTTAATGAAAAAGTAGCTAGTATATTATCTATATAATTAATGAATTTATAGTCTGATAATAAATCATTTTTTCATGTTATATCAGATTCAGAGTAAGCTGGTAATAACTTAATTATTTGGTCTTCTTTTTGCTTAAATTTTTCAATTTCATCTTCATTATTTAAATTTTTTTTCTTTAATTCTAAAAATGATAAATATTCATCTGTACTAGAATTTTTAAAATTGGTATTGTAAAAATCAACTCCTACACTAGAAATTAATTCTTTTTGATATGAATTTAAAGAAACCTCTTTTGATAATATTGTAAACTCTCAATAAGTTAATCATTTGTTTGTTAAAATTTCTAAATCCTTAAAAATTTTACTTGTAGTTTCTTTTTTTTCTTCTATAGCCATTACCTTAGGGTAAAGTACTGAAAGAGAAAATATAATTAAAGCCAATAGTAATATAAAATAAAATGAAAAATATATAACTATTGAACTTTCTTGTCTTTTTGATCTTTTCATAATATCTAATTATTAATAAAGTTACCATTGTACTGTAATTCTAATTCAAAACTAGTTTTCATAGTTATATAACTATATTCAGAAATCACACCTTCAGAATTGAACGTTTTTTGTTTATCTAATAAAGTAAAGTTATCAGATTTTTTATCAATATAATTTAAAAAACTACTTGCTATTGATATTGATGTACCACTTACTCTATTGTTATCAGTTCCATCAATTCATTTTATATTCGTTTCATAACCTGAAGAAAAAGCTTCACAAGATGCACTTAAAATTCATTCTTCACTAATACTAAAATTAACACATTTTATTCTTTCTTGCAGGTTAGTATCATAATTAAACTTCATTTTATCAAAAGCCTCTAATATTTCTAATGGTCTAAGTTTACTTTTTGTAATACTATCTAAAAATATTATTTCTTTAGATTTTAAGAAATTTTCAGTCTTATATATTTGTTCTACAAGCTCTAATGAATTTGTAAATTGTTCTTGCTTTAATTCTGCTAATTTTTGAGTGTAAACCTTTTCAGAATAAGAAATTGATGTACAACTTCCATTACTATTTAAATTTGGAGTTTCTCATAAAAACAAACTACAAATGGGTGTTAATAATGAAGAATCATCCTTATCTGGGTTATCTTGAATATATGCATATCAATATACAGCAAGTACAATAAAAATACTTAACCAAAATATAGTTGAAAATATTCATGCTGATATAGATAAATAATCATACATATTTTTATTTTCTAATGGTTTTTTTGTTTGAAATTCTTCTTTAAGCTCTCAAGCTTCAAATTCATCAAATATATTAGATGAATCAATAGTGTCTAAAACATCTTTTTCTTCTGAAGACATATTTATTAGTTATAAATTAATCTATTATATAATATCATATAAAAAAGGAACTCACAAAAAGTTCCTCTTTACATATTTAATTTATATTTTATATAATTATTTATTAGATATTTTTTCTAGTACTCAAATAAATTTATCACTTGAAACATACTTTTTATTAATATTTTCAGGAAAAGCATCAAAAAATGCATTTCACCACTTTGTTGAGTAAATTCTATCATCTAGGAGTATAACTATACCTGTATCATTTTTCGTACGTATAAGTCTTCAAAATCATTGTTTAAGCTTAATGATAGCTTTAGGTATAGAATATTCACTGAAAGGATCTTTAAAAAACACACTTCTTGCTTGAAAAATAGGATCTGTTGGTACAGAAAATGGAAATTTATGAATAACTAGATATTTTAATTTATCACCTGGAATATCTACTCATTCCCAAAAACTATCTGTTCAGAGTAATATCGAATTATCTGGATTTTCTAAGTAAAAACTCAATAATTTAGATTTACTTCAACCAACTCATTGTGGATATAAATGTACACCTTCATCTAATAATTGAGAATTCAAAGATGTATAAATTTTTTTAATAATAGAAAAACTCGTGAGTAATGTTAAAGTTCTTCATCTGACTGTATTATAAAACCTTCATAAAAAATTTACTACTTGTTCAGAATTATTTTTTATATTTCATAAATCACTTGGTACAAACAATGTTGCTTGTTTAGAATAATCAAAATCACTTTCAAATAAATGGAATTCAAAATCATTTAAATGTAATATATTTTTTATATAATCAAATTTTCATGAAATTTGTAGAGTAGCTGATGTTAAAACAACACTTTCAATACCATTCCAAAGTTTTTCATTTAAATAATTACCTGGATTTAATAAAGTAAATTCTAAAGAAACACCGTGTTTATCATTCACTTGAATAGTTTTTATATAAGATTCTTCAGATTCTTTTAAAAATATTTTTAAATTTTCAGATAAATTATTTAAGATAGAAATTTCTTTTGTGAAATCATAATCTTCTTCAACAGCTAAGATATCTACTATATCTAATAAATGAATAGATAATTTTCTTCATAAATTCATCAAGTCTGCTTCTCAAAAATAGTCATTCTTTACAAGAGCTACCTTATAATTCATTCCATTTCATACAATAGATTCTACATAAGATGCTGAATAATCCATTAATAAATCTAATTTAGATAGAAATAGTTCTTTTATTTTTAGAAACTCGATTTTATCTATATTCTTTTTTATTAATATAGCTTCAATAATATCAAATAATTCAGAAATATTTTTTTCATTCATTCTCTGCTTTACTGATTCTGTAACAGAATCTTCTATATTATGAGCTTCATCAACTATTAGATTTTTTACCGTTCATAAAACTCAGTTTTCTGAGTGTAGATCAGAAAAAAGTAAACTATGATTAATAACTACTATATCAGATATTTCTACTTGATGTCTTGCATAAACTAAAAATTCATAATTTTTATATGGATTATTTTCTCATAAAACTCCAAATCAATCTGCATTAATATAGCGTAAATATCCAAATTCAACACCAAAGTAATTTAATTCATCTAATTCTCAAAATTTGGTATCGTCTACCCATAATACTAATTTAAGTAAGAAATTTACTTTTGTATATTGTAAATCTCATAACATAATTTCATCAAAAAATGATTTTGTTGATAAATAATTAGATTTTCATTTTAATTTAGCATAAGTAAAAGGTATCTCTAAATTATCAGATAAAAATTGTAGATCTTTATCAAATAATTGATCTTGTAAATTTTTAGTTTTAGTAGAAATAAACACCTTTTGTTTCGATACAATAGAGTGTTGAATTGAGGGTATTAAGTAAGCAAAACTCTTTCATAATCCAGTAGGAGCTTCTATTACAGATTTTTTCTTTCAAGACAATGTGTCATCAATAAGTTCAGACATTTTTAACTGATTGTCTCTTTGTTCTACTGATCACAATGTGGAGAATAGACTTTTTATTTTTTTCTTTTTATATTTTTTGTCAACAATGTCTTCATTTATTTTCAGTTTATTTTTGATAGTCTTTAATACATTTACTTCAAATTTTTCAAAATTATATACACTCTCTTTATCTCAAAATAATAAAAATTCTAAATGATTTATATTTTTATCTTCACTGAGTGAAAATATATAATGAAGTTGTTGTTTTTGTTCTTCCTCGAGTTCTGAGAAACTTTCAAGTAATTTTTGAAATAAATTAATAGTTGCGTGAACATCATTGATTGCTCTATGTGCACCTGAAAATCAAATATCGTATGACTTACATAACATTTCTAAATTTAATGATTTTTCATAACGTCTTAAAAAATTAGCTAAAAAGAAAGTATCTAAAGCTATATTTTGTGAAACATTAATTCAATTTTCTATAAAAAATCCTGTATCAAAAGCAATATTATGTCATAATAATGGAGTATCTCATATAAAATCTAATAATTCTGTTTTTAAGTCTGATATTTTTGGAGCTCATTCAACATCACTATCATATATATTTGTTATATTTGATATAAGTTCAGGGATTCAAATTTCTGGATTTACAAATGTCGAATAGGTTTCTATTATTTCAAATGTATTTTCATCGAATTTTACAAGACCAATTTCTATAATTTTATCATATTTTTTTTCTAGACCGGTCGTCTCTAAGTCGATTCCTATAATCATTTTTAAAGTTTTTCTTGAATAATATATTATTGCTATATAATAAGAATAATTAAGGATTAACCAAAAAATAATGAAAAAAGTATTTTTCACAATTTTATCTATATGTTTATATGCTACTTTTTCTCAAAGTACTCAAACTTTTGCTGTGGAAAAAAATACAAATACTAGTTATTATACTCAATTTGATCTACTCGAAACATATCTTACAAAACATAAACAAAAAATATTATTATTTAAAGAAAAATATAATATTAAAGATAATTCTCAATTAGATGTATTACTTAATGAAATAGAAAATTTAACAATAATATCTAAAAAAATAAAGAGTAAAAATTTAGAATGATATAATAATAGTGAAATATCAGCTCATATAGTAAAAAGAATTAAATTTATTAACGAAGAATTAAAAATATTACTTGTTGAAGAAAAAAGAAAGTATCAGATTAATCTTAGAAAAAAACATGATGTTTATAGTAATATTTGAGTAAAAGCTTGAAATCATCTTATAAATATAATTGAAAAACTTGCTAATACCGTTACTAAATCAGATATTGCAATAGAAAAAAAGATGAAAATAGTAATACATTTAAAAAATTTACAAAAAAACTCAAAAAAACTCAGAGATTTTTGAAATACTCAGTATGATAGTGAAAATAAAATACAAGAAGAGTTTATATCAATACTAAAAGAAATTCGTGATGATATGTGAAGTATAAAAAAGATATTAAAAAAATAAGCATAATGCTTATTTTTTTAATATCTTTTTTATGGACCGGTCTATGAAATACCTAATTTTTCAAATAATGTATCTTTTTCTTTTTTAGATAAAGGTTTATATTCTCCTGGTTCTAAATTTCAAAGTTCTATATTTTCAATACGAATTCTTTTTAATTTTTTAACTTGAGCTCATACTCATTCAACCATTCTTCTAATTTGTCTATTTTTACCCTCTGTAAGAATAATAGTAAACTTTCATGAAGATACTCTCGTAATTCTTGCCTTCTTTGTATATGAACCTAATACAAGCATCCCTCTACTCATCTTTTTTAATGATTCATCATCAATAGGTCAAAATGTTTCAACTAAATATTCTTTTTCATGTTCATACCTTGGATGAATTAAGTAATTTGTAATTCTTCCATCATTTGTTAAAAGTATTAATCCATCACTTTCTTTATCAAGTCTTCCAATAGGAAAAACTCTTTCTTTTATATCAACTATATCAATTATATTTTGATCACCATGTTCAGCACATGTAGTAATAATACCTCTTGGTTTATTTATTTTGTAATATACTTGATTTTTTTGTTCTTCAACAGCTTGTCCCTCTAATTCAACTCTATCGATTCAGGCTTCTACCTTCATTCAAATAGTTGCTACTTCATCATTTACTTTTACTAATCCTCTTTCAATATAATCTTCAGCTTTTCTACGAGAACATATTCAAGCTTGAGACATATACTTTTGAAGTCTCATTTCTTCCATAGTATTATATTATTTTAATAAATTATTAACTTTTCCTGTATAAAATGTTGGTTCAAAATATTTCAGCTGATTTTTATTACATTCCCATGCTGTAATATTTCTTTGTAAATCATCAGAATCTATATTTTCTATATTACAAACATAACTGTCTTTACATTGTCACATTAAAACCATAGTTGTATGTTTATTTACTCATATTAATCAATCTCTTTTTAAACAATGAGTATCAAAGTAAAAATGATAGAGTAAAAAATATACAGATATAATTAGTATACTTACTATTATAATTAGCTCAACAATTCTTTTGATCATAATTATTTATTAGTGATAATTCTTACTTCATTTATTAAATTTATATTAAATTTAATTTTAACTTTTTCTTGTGCAAGATAAATTAATTTTAATAAATCATTGTAGTCACCTTGTCAATTATTCATAAGAAAATTGGCATGTAATTCTGAAAAACTAGCTCAACCAATAGTGTGTCATTTTAGTCAAACTTCTTCAATTAATTTTCATGCTGAATATTCTTTACTAGGATTTTTAAAGAATGATCCGCAAGTATTTCATGCAGGTTGTTTATATTCTCTAAAATAAATATTATCCACCTCGCTATGGTATTTTTCAATTTTTTTTGATAAATCGAACTTAGTTTTGAGTAAAAAATATTTATTATTTTCTTTTAAAATACTAGATCTATAAGAAAAATTCATTTCTGATTTAGATAAAAATTTTGTTTCTCATGTAGTTTTATCTAGAACAAAGGCTTCTACAAAATTATTCTCTGTTTCTAATCAAAAACATCATGCATTTCAATATACAGCTCAACCAATTGAACCTGGAAGACCTATAAACCTGTGCCATAAATCTTGATTATCATCAGTTTCTAAAATTTGAGCTATATCCCATATATTTTCAGAAGAATAAGATTCTAATATTTTAGTTTCTTCATTATAAGTCCATCATTTTAAATTATTTTTTATAACAATTCAATCATATACATCAAAAGCAAATAACATATTTGTTCATCCTCATATTATTAAGTGTTGAGTATTATTCTCATTAATATACTTAAATATTAATTTTAATTCATCTAGCTGATCTAGATTATTAATTTCATAATAATATTGAGTTTTTGCTTTTGTCTTAAAATTTGATAACTCACTAATGTCTTTATTTTTCTCTATAAAATCAAACATTTTTATTTTTTTAAGTATTTGTTAATAGCATCTGCTGTATAACTTTCTTTTAATTTAGAAATATCATCAATCGTACCAGCTCATAAAAATTCTCATCCTTCGTCTCATCATTCTTTTCAAATATCTATTATATGGTCTGCATTCATAATAACGTCCATATTATGTTCAATAACAAGTACAGTATTTCCTTTTGAAACTAGAGTATGGAGAATATGTAATAACTTTTGTACATCTTGAAAATGAAGACCAGTCGTTGGTTCATCTAGTATATAAAAGGTTTTTGTTGTAGATCTTTTAGATAATTCAGATGCCAGTTTAATTCTTTGAGCTTCTCATCCAGATAAAGTAACACTTGATTGTCCAAGTTTTATATACCCTAATCATACTTCATCTAATACTTGTAATACTTTATTAATTTTAGGATGATTAATAAAGAATTCTTTTGCTTCTTCTATAGTCATATCTAATACATCTGAAATTGTTTTTCATTTATATTTTATTTGAAGTGTTTCAGTGTTATATCTTTTAGATTTACATCATTCACATTCTATATAAACAGGTGGGAGGAAATGCATTTCAATTTTCTTAACACCATCTCATTCACACTCAGCACATCTTCATTGTTTTGTATTAAAACTGAATCTACCTGGACCATATCATCTTACTTGTGCTTCACTCACTTGAGCAAATACTTCTCTAATTGGTGTAAATACTCATGTATAAGTTGCTGGATTAGAACGAGGAGTTTTTCCAATAGGAGACTGATCAATAACAACAGCTTTATCTAAATTTTCTAAACCTCTTATTTCAGACACTTGTCCAACATGTCTTTTAGCTCTATTAAGCTCATTCATTAAATGATTCGCTAGTATATCATTTACTAGACTAGATTTACCACTTCATGAAACACCTGTTACTACCACAAAGTTAGACAGTGGTATTTTAACATCTATATTTTTTAAATTATTTTGTTTTGCTCCAAATATTTCGATATATTTTTCTATTTTTCTTTTTGGTCTATCTATTACTATATTCATATTTGTATGTAGAAATGGACCGGTCACAGATTTTTCATTATTAATAATGTCTTGCATTTTTCACTCTGCAATTATTTCTCAACCATGTACTCATGCTCAGGGTCAAATATCTATAATATGATCAGCCTCTCTCATTATATCCTCATCATGTTCAACAATAATAAGAGTGTTTCAAATATCTCTTAGTTTCTTAAGATTTTGAATTAACATATCGTTATCTCTAGGATGGAGACCAATAGATGGTTCATCTAATACGTATATTATACCTTCTAATTTTGTACCTATTTGAGTTGCTAAACGTATTCTTTGTGCTTCTCAACCAGATAAAGTACCTGCTTTTCTAGAAATACTCATATATCAAAGCCCTACTCATTGTAAAAATTCTAAACGTTCTACTCAGTTTTTTAAAACTTTTTGAACCATTTTTTTATGTGTATCTGAGATTTCTAATGTTTTAAAATAATTTAATGCTTTTTCAACAGATAAGTCAGCTAATTCTCATACATTCATTCATTGTAACTCAACAGCAAGTGTTTCTTGGTTTAATCTGTGTCCATTACAAAGATGACAATCCATATCAACTACATAATCATCATAATGTGCTTTTTCTGCTCAACCTTCAAAGTATCTTCTCGTTAAAGTATTAATAACTCATTCAAAACGTGAATTATAAGTATTTTCAACTCAATATTCATTTGTGAATTTTACGTTATATTTTTTATCTCATGTACCGTATAATACAATATCTTTTTCTTTTTTTGATAAATCTAAATACTGTTTATTTAAATCTATTTTATTATGTTTTCAAATTTCATTTAGTAATGCAAAGAAATAATCACCTCAAAATCAAGGGGCAATAACAGCTCATTCTAAAAGTGTTAATTTAAAATTGATTATTTTTTCTTCTAAAAACACTTTTTTTATTCATAACCCCTGACATTCACCACATGCTCATGCATGCGAATTAAATGAAAAACTAGAGATAGTTAATTCTGCTGGAATATGTCAACATCAAGAACAAACAAATACATTAGAAAAATTTTCTTTTTTACCATCCATTTTATAAATAGATAATTGACCTTTTCAAATTTTATAAGCTAATTCTAGACTGTCTTTTAGTCTTTTATTATCTGCAGATTCATCATCTGAATAATCTTTTACTGTCAATCTATCTAAGACAATGTCTATATTGTTTATGTTTTTAATTTCAACATTATCATTAATTGTATACACTTTTCATTCATAGAAAAAACGTATAAATCATAATTCTAATAATTCTTTTTTTAATTCTTCAAAATTTTCAAATTCTCATTTAAGAGGAGATAATACCATGTATTTTTCATTTTCTCAAATACTTGTTATATAATTTATTACATCTGTTAAACTATCTTTTTTTACTAATGTTCCACATTTAACACATTTTCTATTTCAAACATTTAAATATAGGAGTTTATAATAATCAAAAATTTCAGTAATTGTTCCAACCGTAGAACGTGGATTTTTACTGGTAGTTTTTTGATCAATCGAAATAGTAGGTGATAATCATTTAATTTCATCTACTTCTGCTTCTTCTTTCATTCCACCTATAAACATACGAGCATAACTCGATAAACTCTCTAGGTATTTTTGTTGACCTACAGAATATATAGTATTAAATGCTAATGATGATTTACCTGAACCAGAAAGCCCAGTAATAACCGTCATTTTATTTTTAGGTATTTTCACACTCACATTCTTTAAATTGTGTGTTTTCGCTCAAATTACTTCTA